>ORMF011063663.1_pt1 | contig 37596 bp, 22 predicted proteins | sample 1779871 | NCBI WGS metagenome assembly ORMF01 (sample SAMEA104232316, study PRJEB22302) | groundwater metagenome | biome: forest; feature: aquifer; material: groundwater | place: USA | collected 2011-08-07 | depth 5.4 m
CAAGCCCGGTGGTTGGGTCAAATTAAACCCCGGACAAAGTGGTTTCTTCCGTGTGGCTTACACGCCTGCGCTGCTGGCGCGCCTGTCCAGCGCCGCGGCCTCGGGTGCACTGTCTGTGGCGGACTGCCTGGGCGTCCTGGACGACGCGTTTGCTCTGGCGCGCGCGGGCAGTAGCTGCACGTCGGCCGCGTTGGACCTGGCGCGAGGCTGTCAGCGTCAAAAAGACTATAACATCTGGATCACCGTCGCCGGGATTTTGGGCAGCGTGGAGAACGTGCTGACCTCCGAGGACGACAAGCGCCGGTTCGACGAATTCGGCAGGGGGCTTTTCGCGCGGCCCGCCGCCGCCGCGGGTTGGGAGAAAAAACCTTCAGACAGCCACTTGGACGTGCTTCTGCGCGCGCTAGCCATCGCCCGATCAGGGCATTACGGCGACCGCGCGACGCTGGGTGAGGTCCGAAAAAGGTTCGCGGCGTTTCTTGAGAACGGCAAGCTCGACCCCAGCCTGCGGTCGGCTGTTTACTCGCTGGTCGCTGAATACGGCGCAGAGAACGAGTATGAAAAGCTGCGTGGGATTTATCTGTCTTCGGACCTTCAGGAAGAAAAAGTAAGGGTGCTCAGGGCACTCACGCGTTTCAAGACGCCGAACGTGATACGCAAGGTGCTGGAATTCTCATTGTCGCCTGAGGTGCGCCTCCAGGACAAGTACGCGGTGCTGGCAGGTTTCGGTTCCAACCCCCAGGCGCGGCAAATGAACTGGGAGTTCGTCAAAGCCGGCTGGCCGCAGATCGTCGCTCTTTACAGCGGAGGCAGCGTCGGCCTGCTGGGCCACATTTTGGAGGGCGCTAGCGTCGGGTTTTCAGACGAAGAAACGCTCAAAGACGTGGCGGTTTTTTTCAAGTCCCATCCGGTGCCTGGCACAGAAAGAAGGATGAAGCAGTCGCTTGAAGTGATCCGTGCCAATACGCGCTGGCGCCTGCGCGATACCAAGGATATCTCAGCCTGGCTTCTTAAGTGAGCCCCGGCGCTTCCTCCCCAAATTAAAAAAATTCTAGTAAAATCCGGCCATGGGTAGCAAAATAACCCTCGAGAGGGAAGTATGGCCAAAATACTGATAGCCGACGACGACCCCGACGCGATAGAGATGCTGGCCTCGGCGCTCAAGCGGTATTATCAAATCATCCGCTGCCGCGACGGGGAAGAGGCGCTGGACAAGGCCATGCGTCTCAAGCCCGACCTGATACTGCTGGATCTTGTCATGCCCAAAATCGACGGTGCCGCGGTGAGCCTGATTTTGAAGGAAAGCCAGGCCACGCGGAATATCCCCGTGATTTTCTTCACGGGGCACACCCATTATCCTGAAAGCATGGGGTTGGACGAAAGCTCTGTGGTGCTGGCCAAGCCGGTGCGTATTGAGGAACTGTTGAAGCTCGTGCGTAAAATGATGGCGGGCATACCACCTCGAGATAGTGGGGCCGCTTGACGCAGAAAAACGTTCACGAGAAAAAAATAGCGCCGTTACTTTTTGGTGTCACGCTGGGTGCCATGGCGCTTGCCACGCTGTTTTATTTTTTCTTCGCCAAGCGGTTGATTACCGCCATCTGCCTGCAACAATCCCTGCCTTTTTTAAACCGCCTGGCCGAAGAGGCCTCGAGCCGTCCTCTGGATTTCTATCTGAGAAAAGGAGATGTCTTTTTCGCGGGCCTATTGGTTCTGCTGGCGCTGGGCGTGCCTCTGGCCGGTTACGCGCTGCTTGAGCCGCGAAAGGTCAGGGAGGTGGTCGTCCGTTTCTTTACCGCTACCGCCCACCCGGTGAACTTGGCCGTGTTTCGAATCTGCCTGTTCGCGTTGCTATTTAAAACCATCAACGTAGAGAATGTGCTGTGGTTTAGCAGGCTGCCGCGGGAGTTGGTCACAGCACCCGTGGGTCTCGAAGTCCTTGTCGCGCATCTGCCCATCAATCCGACCTGGGCCGGCCCAGCCTGCGTGCTGTTTTTGGGCTTCTCTTTTTTGGCCGCGATAGGCCTTTTTACGCGCGTCTCGGCCTGGCTTTGCGTGTTGCTTGGGTTTTACGTGCTGGGCATTCCGCAGTTTTTCGGCAAGGTCAACCACATCAACCATCTGTTGTGGTTCGGGGCCATACTGGCGGTGAGCCCCTGCGCGGACATGCTTTCGGCGGACGCGACACTAGACACCTGGCGGCGGGCCAAATACGGCATCGTCACGCCGCCTCGGCCCTCGCGCGCCTACGCGCTGCCTCTCAGGCTGATCTGGATATTGATTGGTCTGATCTATTTTTTCCCGGGACTCTGGAAATTGTTGACCTCGGGGCTGGACTGGGCGCTGAATGACAACTTGAAATATCAGTTGCAGGCCAAGTGGTTCGAAATGGACGGCTGGATGCCGTTTTTCCGCCTGGACCAGTACCCGCCGCTTTACCGCCTGTCGGGGCTGGGGACGCTCTTTTTTGAGACCTCCTTCGTTTTCCTGATATTCTTTGACCGCCTGAGGCCGCTGGCGGTGTCCGGGGGACTGATGTTCCACTGGCTCACCAACACGTTCATGAGCATCTCGTTTTTCGAGCTACAGGCCTGCTACCCGGTTTTTTTTAACTGGCATTGGATTTTTACGCGTAGTGGCGCTTTTCTTTTTCCCAAGACCGCGTACGTGCTTTTTGACGGGAACTGCCGGCTTTGCAATCGCACGGTGGGCATCGTGCGGCGCTTCGATGTGCTGGAGCGTGTGATTTACCTGAACGCGTTGGACAAGGGCGCGCTGGCTGAGCACGGCCATACGGCGTTTAACGCGGAGGCGCTGCTCAAAGACATGCACGTGGTGGTGGGCGACGGACACTGGAAAGGGTTCGCCGGTTACCGCGCGTGGATGACGCGCATACCGCTGTTCTGGCCGTTTTTGCCCCTACTCTGGCTGTGGCCGGTGCCGTGGCTGGGCGACCGCGTGTACCGCCACCGGGCGGGTTCACTTAGCTGGATTATCACGGGGACGACGCCCGAAAAGCCGCGCTTTGCCTCGTGGAAACCGGCCGCTGTCGTGGGCGGCGCGCTGATCGGCGCGAACCTGGTTTTTGGGGCGCTCAAAATAGTACATGGTTGGCCCTTCGCCTGCTATCCAACTTTCGACTGGATGCAGGGTCCTGAGATAGAGACCATCGCGATCACGGCGCTGACTTCGGACTCACGCACCGTGCCTCTCGACACACTGAAGCTGGGGCGCAATTTTTCGTCGGAGAAGTTCTGGGGAGTGATGCGCGTGATCTTAAGCGAAAAGAACGACGCCCAGCGCCGTCTCAGGCTTAAAAAATTCTGGAAAGTGCTGGACCAGGACCAGCTTCAACTGGATGATGTGCGGGTGATACGGTTTTCCAGGGCCTATTTCGCCGTCGACCCCGAAAAGCGCGGTCAAAAGCCTGTACGTGAAAAACCGATCATGGACATCCCCCTGGCCGACCTCACCGCCTAGCGTCCATGCTAGAGATTTGTGGCAAAAAGTGCTATTTTATCCCCATGCCTCTCAAAGACGCCTTTATAAAAGCCGTTTGTCTGGTCCTTTTTTCCGCTTTCCCGGCGGCGCTATTTGCGGCCGAGACCGAAGACTGCGGCTACACGACGACGGTGGACGGCAAAAAAGTGCGTCACGGCGACTGCACGTTTTACGGTGAAAATGGTAGCATCAGCGCCGAGGTGCATTACCGGGACGGTATGCTCGACGGCCAGGTAAAGGAATACCATGAAAATGGCAAGCTCAAAAGCAGCGTTTATTACAAAGACGACCTCAGGCAGGGGGTGGCCGAATATTTTTCGGAAGACGGCAAGCTTGAGCAAAAAGAGTATTACACTGACGACAAATTAAATGGCACTGCCGAGTGGTATTATTCCGACGGCAAGCTCAACCGCCGCGTCGACTACAAAAACGACGCGGTCGAGGGCGTCGCCGAGACCTATTATGAAAGCGGAAAATTAAAGTCGCGCGAATACTTTGAAAACGGAAAGCGCCAGGGCACCGCGACGGATTACTACGAAAGCGGCAGCGTGAAATACAGGAAGTCTTATGAAAACGGCCGCCTCTCCGGCGATCCGACCGTTTACCAGGAACGTAACGAATACCCCTCCGAGCAGCGCTCGATGGGAGAGAGCCAGGAGCAACGTCCTACCGCCGTGCCCGGGGCCAAAGAGCCGGCGCTCGAATCTGAGGAAGCGATCTCGGAAGAACTGGATCAGGCCTACACCGATATGTTTTATGAAGAGTTCATAGAAGAGCTCACCGAGGAGGATCTGGTCGAGCTGGAAAAGGAAATCGAGTCCAAGATCGCCGCAGAGTCCGCTAAGGAAAACGCCGAAAATGAGATCTCTCTGCCGGACCGCCTGCACCTGAAAAACGGCTATGTGGTCGCCTGCGCCATAGACAAAAAAGACGCCGGCGGGGTGTGGGTGATGATCAGCGAAGGATCGCGTATTTACTTCCGCAACGACGAAATACAAAAAGTGGCTTCGACGACGCCGGCTTCCTGACCCCTGTCCGTAGCTTCGGCAGGGCCTGTAGGGATAACCCCCAAATCCCAGCTAAATTTCAATAAAAAGTAGCAAGCTGTCCCTCGGGTCTAGGATTGCAAAGGGCCTAACAGTTCAAAATTTAAACCACTTTAAGTATTGTACTTAAGTATATACATTTAAATGAGTTATGAAATATATGTTAGTAATTCAAATATATTGTAATTATTAAATATATTTAATAAGGGGATTGAATTTATACTTAATCCTGCGTATAATTTAGGTATACAAGGCGAGGAGTCCCTATGAAGAGAAATCGCATGAGCGGTTTCACATTGGTTGAGATAATGGTGGTGTCGACAGTGATAGGCTTACTGGCGATGCTTGCCGTCCCTAGTTTCGTGCAGGCCAGGGCAAACGTGCAAACGACTACCTGTCTCAATAATCTGAGAGTCATCGATGACGCGAAACTCACTTACTTCATAGAGGTCCCTATTCCGGATACGGAAGAGCCTTTTCTCGAAGATCTAGTTACGGCCGGTTATTTGAGAAGCACGCCGGCATGTCCGAGTCTAGGGTGGTATGGTGTGGGCAATTTGAATACGGCCCCCAATTGCAGCACTCCCGGTCATGCGCCGAGCACCTCAGTGGAAACGGCAGAATCTCAGCTCATCTCCAACCCGATCCCAGCTCCCGCGCCGACCCCGGATCCTAATGGCGGCAGCGTTGGCGGCGGCGGCGCTTAACCGCTATTGGCTGCTGTTTTCCTTTTCTTCGGCGTACAAATGAGTTAAACTTCTTTTTGTATGCGCATCGGCCGCCTACCCCTTAAACCCTTTATCATCCTCACGCTATGGACGCTGTTTTGCGCCTGGTTTCTGTTCGACAGCTTTCCTTTTAAATACCTGAATAATAAGCTCAGCGACACGCTGTTTCAAATCCGCGCCGACCATAAAAAACCATCCTCTTATTTGAACAAAATAGTAGTCGTCGGCATTGATGACATCTCTTTCAAGCGCATGAACGCAGCTTGGCCCTGGGGGCGACAGGTCTTCGCCGAATTCCTGGACAAGGTGCAGCCATTCGAGCCCGCGGTCGTCGCCTTCGATTTTGCCTTCACGGGAAAGAGCCAAAGCGAGGAAGGCGACCGCCGGCTGGCCGAGGCCATGTCCCGCGTGAAGAATGTCATCGTGGCCTGCTATTACAGCCATGAGGTCGAATATATACTCCCTCTGGTCGACATCGGCGACGCGGTACGCAGCTACGGGTTCATCAACAAGTCATTGGACAAGGACGGCGTTCACCGCAAGGTGCGCACGCTGGTGGAATTTCCCGGTCCCCGGCAGGTATTTTCTTTCGCCATTGAGACTGTCTATGCGTATTGGGGCTGGCCGCCGGCCGCAAGCGTTCGTCTGCAGCCCGACCGCGTTTACATGAAGGTGCCGGATGACAGCCCCAGCAAGCCCTCCAAACTCTACAGCGCGCCACTGGACTCGAACGCTCGCCGCTGGATGTCCTTCCGCTACAGGCAAAAAGACTTCAAGTACATCTCATTCTGGAAGATCATGGCCGGGGAGATCACGGCCGAGGAGCTCAAGGGCAAGATCGTCGAGGTCGGCGCGACCAGCGCGGTGATGCACGACGTGCACCAAACGCCCTTGGGCCGCATGTCCGGCGTCTACATCAACGCCAACGAAATAATGATGCTTCTGGAAAAGGACTTCGTCCACCCGTTCAAGTTTCCTTATCAGTGGGCGCTGCTTATGGCGCTGGCGCTGGGGTATGGCCTGGTGTTCAGCCGTTTTCGCTTTCCTATGAGCACGCTGGTTTTCATCGTTTCCGAAGCCGGCCTCTACTTGGTGTCTCTGTGCCTGCTGATGGCCAGGAACGTGCTCTTGGAGCCGTTCCCGTTCCTGTTCGCCGTGGGTTCGGCGTATTTCATCGTACTGGTGCATAAGTCGGTGAAGACGTTCATGGAGAACCTGGCGCTGCAGAAAGAGGCGATCCCCGACGGCCTCACGGGGCTCTACGCGCACCGCTACCTCAGCCTTAGGCTGGAGGCCGATTTCAAAAAATTCCAACGCACCAACGAGGCGTTCCATTTCGCCATGCTGGACGTGGATTTTTTCAAAAAGGTCAACGACACCTACGGCCATCCCCAGGGCGACGCGGTGCTGACCGTCGTGGCCAGGATTCTCAAGGACTGTGTGCGCGGATACGACGTCGTCGCCCGTTACGGCGGGGAGGAGTTCGCCATCATCTTCCATCACAACCAGACCAAGGACCTTTATAACGTGCTGGAAAGGATACGCAAGACCGTGGAGGCCTATAAATTCCTCATTCCCAAAGGCCATTTCAACGTGACCGTCAGCTCCGGCCTCTGCGCGATCACTCACCCCCAGGTTGCCAGCAAAGAGGACCTGGTTCGTCTGGCCGACGAGGCGTTGTACCAGGCCAAGCACGGCGGCCGCAACCGCGTATGCGTCGCCGAGCACCCGGTGGTCCCGCCCGACCCGGCCCTGGCCGGCAGCGATTTGCCGCTGGCCTCTACTTAAGCAAATCAATTAAGCGCAGAGTGAATCGCAGGGCAGGCCGAACGCCCAAAGACTGCAAGGTATAAGCGCCGCCGCAAAAAGCGTGGCTGCCTTAAGTTGATGTCTCCGCGGTCTATTTTCGCAGAACAGCTTTTATAAATCCTGATGCTGCCAGAATAAGTCCGAAGACGCAAACGACACTCGCGCCGGTCGGAAAATCGAGATAATAAGAAACAGCCATGCCGCATACGCTTGCTAGAAAACCTATCATCCAGCCTAGCATCAAACGGGTCCTTAGTTTATCCGAGAAAAGCATCGCGCAGGCGGACGGGACGATGAGAAACGAGAACACAAGCAATACCCCCGCTATCTTCACAGAGCTTGTTACGACGAATCCAAATGAAGCATAAAACATGAAATCCCATAGTCTTACGTTCAATCCATTTTTGAAGGCTTCTTCCGGATTCCTGGAGATCAAAAAGAATTTCTCCCGGAAGAAATAGTGAAATAGCCCCACCGCAGAATAAATTCCAAATATCTTCCAGACTTCGCCCTTGGACACGAGCAGGATATTTCCCACCAGCGATTGCCGAATTTGTTCATCGCCTTCGCCTGAACGACTAAGAATGAGAATAAGAAGAGCGGCTGAGACGGCATAAACAATGCCGATCATCGCTTCTTGCGGAATGATCTGCCTTCTAAACCTTGTGAACGAAAAAATAGCCGCGCCCAAGAGGGTAAAACCGAGCGATAACCAATAAGCATGCGGGCTGTCAAAGCCATAACCGAAGATCAGGGCTAGGCTTGACCCCAATGCGGCGATTTGAGCAAGCGCCAGGTCCACGAAGATGACCTCGCGCTCGATCACGTGCAGCCCAAGATAAGCATGAATACCAGCTAAAATAAGGCAAGCCAAAAATGGCAAAGCCATGACATGCAAAATCCCGCCAAGTGTTTCGGTCATTTTAGCGCTCCACTGATCTGCGCAAAATCATAATCAAAGAGACTGAATATATTGTCGGTTCCGGGCATCTCTCCGACGTTCTGGCAGATTGTGACAACTTTTGAACCGACACGTCTGGCCAACCCTTCCGCGGCATCTTTGGGGTAGTAGGTGGGTATGACAATTGCCCGAACGCCTCTTTCCTTGACGTAGCCTTCCAGGAACTCAAGATGCTTCGGCGTCGGCGGTATCCCTGGTTTAGGCTCTATAAATTGCTCGGCTTTTATCTCCAGGAAATCGGCCGCATATTCAAAATCATCATGATAAGAAATAACCTCTTTGCCTTTGCAGTGAGCGCAAAGCTGTTTCCACTCATCGATTTTTTTATCGAGACGCGAGGTAAAATCCTTCTCGCGCTCATCGTAATAGGAAGCGTTCGCGGGATCGACGGTCTTTAATTTCTCAAGAAGGGTGTTTGCCGCAATCTTCAGGTTTTCCGGGCTCATTATATAATGAGGGTTTCCAAAAAGATGCAGATCGCCCATTGAGCGTGAGAGCGCACCCGTTGGCACCTTTAAAAGCCTCACTCCCGTCGAAAGATCAACGTTACGTTCGCCGCCTCTAAAAAGACTTGGTTTTCCGGCGGCTTCAAGAAGGGGATCAACCCACGCTTCAAGGTCAAGCCCGGTAAACACAAAAAGATCGGCGTTTGCGACATTCCGCACGTCGGTAGGCTTGGGTTGGATGAAGTGAATGTTGAACTTCGGCGACGCTACATGCTTCACCTCAATCTTATCCCCGCCGATTTCTTTTACGAGGTCCTTGAACAGCGTCGTTGTGGTAACAACATTCAATTTCTCCGCCGCGTAAAGTGGCGCCGTGTCCGCAAATAGCGAAGAGCCGATAACAACAAGAGGAAATGCAGTAATGAAAACCAAATCTCTTATTTTTGAAAACATGCGTGTTCTCCGGGTTTACTGAAGTTTGTGCTTGTGTTCACCAATGGCGAAAGTGCCTTGAATCAGTATCTGGTCATCATTATTACCATCGGCAAGATCAAGATGAGTGAGTTGGGCTCGCCACCGGGCAAACTCGCTTTGATAAAACGTAAGGTAGCCGGTATAGCCGACGTCAGCCGAATGGGGATTGGCAATCGCGTTGTCCACAAGTTGAACGTGGTCAAACCGAAAACCGGCCGCCCACTGTGGATGAAAACGCAAGTCTGCCAGAACGTAGCTGCCCCAGAGATTTCGGTTATTGCCGACCGATTCAGTCCGGTTGGCGTGGAATGCTTCGCCTTGCAACTTGAAATGTCGTTGGTCAGCAAAACGATAAATCAGGGTACTATCAAGACCAGTCACATTCACTTCAAACGTCGAGTCGTCATCTCTTGAGCCCACCAAGTGTGAAGCGCCAATTTCAAGCCCGGTCGCATCATTTAAATCCCAGTAATTCTTGAGGTGGCTGTAAATGGTAGGATGTCTTCGAGCCTCTCCGAACAAGGTGCCGCTTTCTCCATTGCCCCCTTCCAGAATACCCAAAGAAACTTGGTGGGTGGACGCCCAAGGCAGATCGAGAATTTTTTTAATATCACCGCCGGATTTGTTATAGCCTTCAACTCCAAAATATCGCTGAATTACAAGCGGCTCGTCCACCGTATCCAGACTGTCGCGATGAACGGGAAGGACTTTGCCAATATTCGGCTTAAATCGCCCGAGACGGGCCGTAATGCCCCAAGGAAGCCCATAGTGACTGTAGTACGCTTCTTCAAGACCTGCCTCCTCGAAATCTGAAAAGGAAACCGTCGCATCCAGTCGAGAATAGGGATCAACCGCGCTTCCAAAAACAAGCTCCACTTCTCGAACGCTGATCCGGTCCGCGCCTTCGGCGTCCGCCCGGGGACTGTCGAGTTTTAAAACCGTGTCGGCCACAACACCGATGTCAGGGTTCCAACGACCTTGGAGCGCACGGCTTCTCGATGATGACGGCCCGGCAGGAGTAGTAAATGGCGGAGGGGTCTGTCCTTTTAAAACGGCAATCTCACGCTGTTGGTTTTCTACGGTCAGCTTGAGGTCGTTCACAATTTGAGACAGCTCTCTTACCTGTGATTCGAGCAATCCCATATCTGCGGCGTGAGAGGGCCTTGCGATTAAACAAAAGATACATAAAATCCAAAGTACACGAAGTTTCATGGCTCCTCCAAGAATAAAAGATTTAATTGAGCGAAGAAATAAAAACGGAAGAAATTACAGAAGCGCGGGAGGAGCGCGAACAGAAAAGATTTGCGCGGGGAAAGTATTTATAGGCCGGTGGGCCAAAATAAGATGAAGGAATACTAAAGAAAAAATGACAGCCGAATAAAAACTGCTGATGGCTGCTTCGAGGCCATGAAGTCCGACTTGATAGATAGGACAGGCGGCGTGTTTGGAATGGTCAAAGTCATTGCCATGAGTGTGAGGAACGATGGATAACGCTCCCGCCATTCCCATGGAAAGGACGGATAAGAGAATAAGAAAGGCGAGAGACTTTTTCATATTTTTATCTGTTTGTATGTTAGCAGATTTGACTGAGATGAGGGGGATAAATCGTTTTTTTTCGAGGGGGTCGCAGGGCTCTTTTCAACTCCTGCCGGGTCGGCCGAAATATTTTTCTTTAAAAAAAATTTGTGTGTGCCCGGCAGGAGTTGAACCTGCAACCCTCTGATCCGTAGTCAGATACTCTATCCAGTTGAGCTACGGGCACAAAATTTTAACGCTCACCGTGGTGAGCTTGTCGAACCACGGGCACAATGCTTTAGTAGGGAGGAAAAAGGTAGCTAATTTTACCTATTTAGAGGGGGTCTGTAAAGAAGGAAGTACGGACGCGCGGGCCCTTTTTAGGTCCCAGGCCAGGCGGAGTTTCGATAGGCTGAAGATCAGCCATTTGCTCGGGTCCCAGTGGTACCAGCGGATGCCGTTGCGGTAGTCGTTGGGAAAGCGGTGGTGGTAGTTGTGATAGCCCTCGCCGTTGGTGAGTATGGCCCCCAGCCAGTGGTCGCCCGCCGAAATACCCGCGTCGAATTTTTTACTACCGAACATATGTGCGTAGGAATTGATAAAGAAGGCCGAATGCATGACCAGGACCAGACGCAGGTTAACGGCCAGGATAAAGGCCCCCAAAACATGTCCCATGGCAAGCCCGATCGCCAGAGGGACCAGGACGCCCGACCCGACGGACCACACCGTGTAGAGATGGTGCTGGTTCATGACCAGCCTCGACTGCCTTAAGTCCGGCACGTTGTCATAATTGACGCGGTGCTTCCAGAATAAAATCCAGCCCACGTGGGCGTACCAAAACCCCCTTTTGATATTATAGGGATCGTTGTCGGTGTCTGTGAACTGATGATGCTGGCGGTGCTGCGCCGCCCATTTTAGCGCCGACTGCTCAAACGTGGCGCTGCCAAAAAAAAGCAGAACGAAGCGCACCAGCGCGTTGGTCTTGAAAGTGGCGTGCGCGAACAGCCGGTGATAGCCGACGGTGATGGACAAGCTGCTGCCAAGAAACCAGACCAGGAAAAGCACCAGCTCCGGCGGCGACACGCCATAGCGCAGCACGTACCAGGGCGCCCCGACCAGGCCGATGACGTGGATGATGATAAAAAAGACGATGCCGACCCAGCGCCATTGGAGCTTCGGCAGCGGGTAGGAATCACGGGAAGTCTTTATTTTTGCCATGACTTATTATATCTCGTCCGCCAAATAAAATGATAAGAAAACAGGCGCGGTGTTAATTTTTATTGTATGATAAAAGCTCCATGGCCGAGCTGAGAGAAAATAACGCTTTTTACAGGTGGGGCGGACGGGTGACCGGGAGGGGGTTTTTTCTAAACTCGCTGGTCCTGTCCGCTTTGTTCGGCGCCTCTTTTTGTCTGATCCTAATGTTCAGCTCCGACGCGCACACCGTGCTGGACGGCACACCTTACACGCCGATGAAGCTGAGTGTTTACACCATGATCTTCGGCGCGGTCTGCGGCATGTTTTTGCTTGTGATCTCGGGCCTGACCTGTCTGAATCTGGCCTTTTTTTACGCGACACTTTTTGTCGTGGGTCCTGAGCTGTCGTCTAGAAGCCTCAAGGAGGCGCTGCCGTCGCTGGTTTTGGGGGTGCTGCTCACGGTGCTGGCCGTATTGGCTGTTTCCACCGTGCTGAAGCGGTGCCGGGACATCGTCCGCGAACCGGTCAAAGCCCGCGCGCTGGCCGCTGCCGTGATTACGCTGTCTTGTATTCCGCTTCTAGGCACTCTTTTTTTCTGGGTACTGGCGCTGATGCCGCCCGACGCGGATTTTTTGCGGTGTAAGGCGCGCCCCGGGGGTAAAGCATGAAAGCCGAACACAGACAGTACATACTCGAAAACGCCGGCAAGAAATCTCCCCAGCAGATCGCCAAAGAACTCGGCCTGCGTGAAAAAGTGGTAAAAAAACTGTTGGAAAATGAGCGGAGGAGGCCCGCCGTTCAGGGAGGGCCGGCGCCGTCGCTCAAAGCCGCCGCGTCTCCGGCGGCCGCCGGCGCGCCCTCGGGCCAGCCGCTCGAAAAGTTTCCCACCGCGGTGCTTTTGGCTGCGTTGGGGGCGCTGGGTTTTCTCATCTACTCCAGCGCGTTGGGCGGCGCTTTTCTGTTCGACGACGCCGCGCTGGTGCGTGACAACCCGTTTATAAAAAGCTTTTCACAACTCCCCAAGCTTTTCACCGAAAACATCTGGGCCGGCGTCGGCATCGAGTATTTTTTCTACCGCCCTCTGCAGATGGTCACTTACCTCATCGACCACGCGCTGTGGGGCATGGACCCGAAGGGCTATCATCTCACCAGTATCGCCGTGCACGTGCTGACGGCCTGGGCGATGTTCTGCCTGGTGTGGCTTTTGTTCGCCAACCGCTGGCTGGCTTTTTTGACGGCGCTATTTTTTGTCGTGCACCCGGTACACACCGAGGCCGTGACGTACATCGCCGGACGGGCCGATCCCCTGGTCGCGCTGTTCATGCTGCTGACGCTGGGTCTTTATGTCAAACTCGGCGAGCGCAAAGACGCGAAGCTACTGCTACTCCTGGCGGTAAGCTACGCCTTGGCGCTTCTATCCAAGGAATACGCGCTGATACTGCCGGCGCTGGCGCTGGTCTATCACCTGGCGCTTAAAAAAAAGGTGAACTGGCCGGCCGTGGTCACGCTGGGCGCCGTGTTCGCGGCGTATCTGGCGCTGCGCACGCTGGTGCTTCACTCTGCGGCACAGCGTTCGTCGGCGCCGGGGACTTTCGGCGAAAGGCTGCCAGGCGTGTTCATTTCTATCGCGTCTTACCTGCGGCTTCTTGTGGCGCCGATAAACCTGCACATGGAATACGGCAGTCGTGTCTATTCCTTCGACGAGCCGGCCGCGGGACTGGGCCTGATACTCACGGCCGCCCTATTCATCTACGCGTTCATTAAAAGACGCAGTGAGCCGCTGATCTATTTCTCGGTGCTTTGGTTTTTTGTGGCACTGGTCCCGGTATCCAACCTGTTTCCTTTGAACGCCACCATGGCCGAGCACTGGCTTTATCTACCGTCGCTGGGGTTTTTTCTGCTCCTGGCGTATTTCCTGGACCGCCTCTACCGCAGCGGCCGCGCGCGCAATCTATCGCTGGCCTTGATCGTGGGCGTCGTGGGCGTCAACGCCTACCTCACTTTCCGGCAGAACGACTACTGGAAAGACTCGGTGACTTTTTATTCAAGGACGCTTAAGCACAATTCACAGGGCGCCAGGATGTACAACAACCTCGGCAGTGAGTACAACGAGATGGGGCGCAGGGAAGAGGCTATAGAGATGTTCAAAAAGGCGTTGGACAACAACCCCAGCTTCGCTGCCGCCCATGAAAACCTCGCCATCGCCTACTATTATACGAACCGTTATGCGCTGGCGGTGCAGCATTTTGACAAGGCCATCACGCTGGGATATCCGGTGAACCAGGACCTGGCGCAGCTTCTCGAGCCCCACCGGCAGGGCGAAGGCAGCGCCTCGTGAAGCCCGAAGAAAAAAAATTCATACTCGAAAACGTGAACAAAAAGTCGGTAAAGGAGATCGCGCAGGCGCTAGGCCTCAAGGAGCGCAGGGTCAGGAAGTTCTGCGAGGCCCAGCGCCGAGGCGCCACGGACAAGCCGGGGGTTCCCGGGCGGCCCACCGCGGCGGCGGAAGCGACGGCCGAGCCGCTGGGCGTCATCCGAATTCTTGAAAAGCACGGGGGCCTCGCCCTGGCCGTGGTGCTGGCGGCCGCGGTGGTGATACGCGCGGTTTATTTTTATCAGCTCACGCATTCCGTATTCCACACGCTGACGGGCCTCGACGAATCGTTTTATGACCGCATGGCCACCAGCATCGCGCATGGCCAGATCCTGCGACCGACCGTGTTTTACAGTTTGCCGCTTTATCCTTATTTCATGGGCCTGGTTTATTTCGTGTCACACAACAGTGTGGACGCGATGCGCCTGACGCAGCACGCGCTGGGCGTGGCCAACTGCTTTTTGGTCTATATCCTGGCCAAACAACTGTTCTCCCGGCCGGTGGCCATTGTGGCGGCGGGCTTGTTCACGCTGTACGGTCTGTTCATATTTTATGAAGGCCAGCTGCTCAGCGTGACTCTGGCCATGTTTTTGAACCTGCTCACGCTTGTTACGTTGTTCCGGGCGTTCGAGCGCAAGAGCCGCGCGCTGTTTTTGGCCGCCGGGCTGCTCATGGGGATCTCGGCGCTCGCGATGTCGGGCATACTGCTTTTCGTGCCCTGCGTGGTCTACGGGATTTTCCGTTTTTTCAAAGACAGGGGGCCGTCGCTGGCGGCCACCGCTCTGCTTGCGGCCGGCCTCTTAGGCCCGATAACGCTGGCCACCGCGCATAATTACGCCGCCGAAAAGGACTTCGTGCTTATCACGGCCCACTCGGGCATCACGTTTTATACGGGCAACAACCCCGAGGCCAAGCCCTATTTCAACCCGATCAAGGAGATACAAGGCGCGGACATCGAGGCGTTCATCTACGGCTCCAAGAGTTACGCGGAAAAGGACCTCGGCAGGACGCTGAAGCCCTCGGAGGTGTCGAAATATTGGAGCCGCAAGGCGTCCAAGTTCATCTCTGAAAACCCGGGCCGTTACCTGCGACTGCTGGCGGAGAAGGTGCTTTTCTTTGTGAACGACAGGGAGATGTTCGATGTCTTTGTGGATACCCAGATTTTAAAAAGCCACTGCCCGGTGCTGTACCTGACTTTCCTGGATTTTTGGTTCGTGGCCATTTTCGGCGCGCTGGGCATAGCGCTGAACCTGCGTCTGAGCGAAAAATTTTATCTGGTGTATAGCTTCATGGTCAGCTACATGCTGTCGGTGATTCTGTTCATGGTGAATTCGCGTTACCGTCTGCCCGTGGTTCCGGTGCTGGCCATTTTTGCCGCTTTCGGTTTGATACGCTTCGCCGAGGCGCTGAAGTGGAAAAGGAACCGCTTCAAATGCGTGGTCATTGTTTTGGTTGCGTTGGTTGTGGTCAACCTGCCTCTGATACAGGCGCTGCCGGGAAAAGCCCAGGACATCGGCGTCCTCGGTATCGGGTATCAGAAGCGGGGAGAGCTGGACAAGGCGCGCGAAACCTTCGAGGTGGGAGTGAAAAAATTCCCGCAAGAGGCTCCGTTATATAACAACCTCGCCACCGTCTATGTGGAACTGGGGCTTTTGGACAAGGCCGTCGAAACAGCCAAAAAGGCGCTGGAGCTGAGTCCGCAGCTGCCCGAGGCGCACAACACGCTGGGTGTCGCCTATAAAAAGATGCAGCGCTATGACGAGGCCATCGAGGAGTTTAAAACGCTGATCGCGATGAGGCCCAACGACGCGAGCTATTACAAAAATCTGGGCAACGCCTACATGACGCAGGGTCGCAATGCCGAGGGTATCGCGCAGTTCGAAAAAGCTGTTGAGATACAGAGCGAGCCCGAGTTTTATGATTTACTCGGAATGGCCTATGAGTCCGAGGGCAGGCAGGAGGACGCCGTCAGGGCCTGGGAACGGGCGCTGGCACTGGACCCCGACTATGCGCCGGCCAAAGCAAACCTTTCCAAATACAAAAAATAGCTAAACCGACCAGATACGCTTCTGGTACTCCTCGATCATGCGGTCGGTGTTGAAAAAGCTGGCGGCCGCGATGGCGTGCGTCATCTTGGTCAGCCAGTCGGAGCCGGTGAAGAGCTCGCCTTTTTTGTTGGTCTGGTAGTATAGACGGGCTACTCCTTCCAGAGATTCATACAGCAGCGCCGAGTCCTCCTTGAGCCTGAGATTCCTCTCGTCGCCGATCTCCTCATTGGTTTTGTGCTGCCAGCCGAATATCCAGCCGACATTTTTGTCCGCTGCCTCGACCACCCAGCCGTCCAATGTCGAAAGCTGCAGCACGCCGTTGAGTATTGCCTTCATGCCGCTGGTGCCCGAGGCCTCGAAAGGAGGCAGAGGGTTGTTCAGCCACACGTCGACGCTTGAGGCCAGAAGCTTCCCGAAATAGGTGTCGTAGTTCTCGAGCATCATCACGCGCACCAGGTCGCGGTTTTTTTCCAGAGAATCGATGCGCGCCAGCATCTCGTTCACGTAGGTAAAACCCAGGTCGTCCTTGGGGTGCGCCTTGCCGGCGAAGATGATTTGTATCGGGCCGACGCGCCTGGCGATGTCCAGGATTTTTTCCGCGTCCTGCAGGATGAGGCTCGGACGCTTGTAGGCGGCGATGCGCCTGGCCCAGGCCACGGTGAGCGTGTCCGGGTCCAGTCTCCAGGATTTCAAGAGGCCGCAGAGCCGGTGCTTGTTGTCCTGATGCGCCTGCCAGAGTTTTTGTCTGAAACCCGCGTCGTCTTTCAGCGACAGCACGTTGGACAAAAGCTGGGGCGACCTTCTCCAGTCGCCGATCTTGTCCTTATAGGCGTCCAGCAGCGAGGCTATCGAGTCCGAGACCCAGGTGTGCGTGTGCACGCCGTTGGTGATGGACAGGATGCGGTCTTTGTGCTGAGGAAACTGTTGACGCGTGACCTCGCCGTGCTTGGCCGCGACGGCGTTCACATGCTCGCTTGTGTTCATCGCGTGCAGCGTGAGGTTGATGAGGTCGGGATAGACGTCGTCCTGACCGAATTTTTTGAGGCGGTTGTACTCGTCATCGGAGAGTATCTCCTGCAGCGCCTTTTTTTGAAAGCGGTCGTGGCCGGCGGCTACCGGAGTGTGGCAGGTGTACGCGAAACGCTGCTTGAGGTTGGCCAGCTCGGAGTCCGGAGTTTTGCCTGCCTTTTCGACGAAGGCCAGAGCCGCGTGCCCCTCGTTGAGGTGATAGCGCTCTATCGCATAGCCGAGCTTATCCAGCGCCCTCATGCCCCCCAGACCCAGGATGGCGCGCTGAAGTATCTTCCAGTCCGCGTTGTCGCTGCGGTAGAGCTGGCCCGTCAATGTTTGAGTGAACGGCGTATTTTCGGGGAGGTTGGAGTCCAGCAGCGTCAGAGGGATCACATGCTGTCTGTCGAAGCTGTACACGAAGTACTTCCAGAGCTTGAGGCGTATGATCTCCTTGCGCATCGGTATCTCGATGCGGTGCGTCAGAGGCACCAGGCCCGGGAAAGAGTGGGGATCCCAGTCGGTTTCCTCCGGGACCTGCCCGTCCTTGAACCAGAAGTTCTGCTTGAAATAGCCCTTGTTCCAGAGTATGCCCACGGCCGCCAGCGAGAGGCCACGGTCGGCCGCGCTTTTGAGCGAGTCACCGGCGAGTACGCCCAGGCCTCCGCTGTAAATCGGCAGGTCCAGACGGTGCGGCGCCTCAAGCGAGAGGTAATAATCCATGGCCTTGAAATTTGAGAACACGTTGTGCTCGGAGGAGAAGTTCTTTTCGGGCACCGGCCGCGCGCTCTCCATCACGTTGTAGCTATTGGTCGACAGGCCATATTCCATGGAGAAATAGCCTACGGACTTTTTGGCGGGCGCCAGCAGCGCCTCTTCGGCGCGGATGATGGGCTCCAGAGGAAAACCAAAAAAGCGGTCTTCGCGTATGTCCGCGGAGTACTTGTCGAAGTTCTCTACGGGGACCAGAGATAAAAATTTTTCCAGGGTTGTCGACGCGGTGATCATAAGCTGCCGATTATACCAAAACGGCTGCGCTATTGCGAGTGGTCCGGCAGGATTGCTTGGCCAGCCCGGCGGATTTTATGGTAGATTAAACCTTCATGATGAACCAGAAGAAGGAAATGGACAAATTTTTCATGCAGCAGGCCATCAAGGAGGCCGAGAAGGCCTTCGAGACCGACGAGGTGCCCGTCGGCGCGGTGATCGTGCATGAAAACAAAGTGATAGGCCGCGCCTACAACCAGATAAGGCTTTTGAAAGACCCCACCGCCCACGCCGAAATGATAGCTATCACACAGGCCTCGGAGGCGCTGCAGTCCGAGCGTTTACCCGGCACGACGCTTTATGTTACACTTGAGTCCTGTCCGATGTGCCTGGGGGCCATGATCCTGGCCCGAATCGACCGTCTCGTGTTCGGAGCGCGTGAGAAGAAAACCGGGGCCTGCGGCTCGGTGATGAACCTTCTGGCCGACGGCAAATGGAACCACCATTTCAAGATTGAGGAAGGCCTGCTCGAGTTCGAGGCAGCCGCGCTTTTGCAGGAATTTTTTAAGAGGAAGAGGCCAGGCAGAGCGTTGTAGGGTTAATCCGCCAAACAGCGCGGCGGATTAAATTCGCACAATGACTTAGCGAGCCGCCAAGAGAGGCGACTCGCTAAGTCATGTGCTCATTTAAGGAGAGGTGCGTGAGCGGCTGAAACGGCACGCCTGGAAAGCGTGTAACCCGCAAGGGTTCCAGGGTTCGTCCCGCCATCCGGCGGGACGCCCCGTCGAATGACGGGGCGAATCCCCCGGGGAAATGAATATGCATTCATATATTGTTTATTTTTTATACCTTTCAAATGGCGATGTCTATAAAGGCCGGACAGAAGATTTGGACCGCCGTCTCAAAGAGCATGAGTTAGGTAAGGTAGAATCGACCAGGCACTACCGTCCTTTAAAATTGATTGGGTATGAAGCATACGCGTTAAAGAGCGACGCCATTCGCAGAGAAGAATTTCTAAAAAAGTCCGAAGGTATGCATTTTTTTAGCCAACAATATCGCGATATATTGAATGATTTCGGGAGAGGTGCGTGAGCGGCTGAAACGGCACGCCTGGAAAGCGTGTAACCCGCAAGGGTTCCAGGGTTCGAATCCCTGCCTCTCCGCTGATATATTAAACAAAACCCTTATTAAATCGGTTTAAATCTCTCATGCTATGAAAAAATCCAAAAAACCAAGCACAAGCCCGGCGGTCCCTGCCAGCCAGGTCGTAGCCAAAAAGCGTCCGCCTTATTTTCCCGTGCTCTTGTTTTTGGTCGTCGTCACGACCGCACTTATTATTCTCGAGATATTCGCGCGGACCATGGTCTATGGCCAGGGCCTGTATCTCAAACAAATCGATGAACCGCATTATTCCAAGTTGTTCCAGCAGGACCCGCCCTATCAATTTCAAAAGAACTTTTATCAGGACGCTATCAGCTACGGCTGGGCGCAGACGCCCGACAACGAGGGTGTCTTCAGGGGGTTCAGTTATCCGACCGCGGAATTCAGAACGCCCGTTAAAATAAACTCGCAGGGATTTCGCGGCGACGAGCAATCCGTTCCCGAGGACAGGCTCAGAGTCGCCGTGCTCGGGGATTCCTTCGTTCAGGCGCTTCAAGTGCGCGAGGAAGAGACTTTGTCCCGTGTGCTGGAAAGGGAGTTGACGGGCGGCGGCGTCGCGGCACGGGCGTATAATTTCGGTATTTCCAGCACGGGCACCGCCCATCAATACCGTTTATTTTTCGGTGAGGTGCTGAAAGTCCGACCCAATGCCGTCGTGCTGATGTTTTTTCCGAACGACCTAAGGGACAGTTCGCCGGACTACGCGCATGAGGACGACAGTCTTATTCCGGCTTTTTCTACCGCGGAGGACGGAAAAATAATTGTGGATGATTTTACCGGCACGCCCGGCCGACAGACGATATCCTACGCTTTCCCGGTCGCCGAAGGCAAAGGCTATTGGCAGGACGTCGCGTCGGATTTGAAAGTGTTTTCAGAGAATTTTAAGGCCGCAGTTTTTCCGAAGTTCCTGTTTTTTTTTATTAAGGAAAGATTCGGGCCTAAACACGACTATGACGCGCCTTTCGATGTTTACAAAAAGGAATACCCGGAGCCACTCAAAGAATCTTTGCGCATCACGGCCGGCCTGATCAGGCAGATTGATGCGTATTGCAAGACGCAGGGGATAAAATTCGTCGTTGTCCTGGTGCCGGCGAAAGAGCAGGTCCATCCCGAAATTTGGAGCCAATACGTCGACGCGCGGAAGGAGATTTTGAATAGCAATGATTTCGACTTGGGCATGCCCAACGTGGTGATTAAGGGCGCGCTGGAGGGCTCGGACGTGCCGGTGCTGGACTTGTTGCCTGCTTTCAAGGAAGCGGCCGGGCAGGACAGCCTCTACTACAAAAAAGACCTTCACTTTAACGTCAAAGGCCATGAAAAAGCGGGCCGCTTGGTCGCCGAATTCTTAAAAAAATAAATCGCCCACCCCCTTGAAAAAGGGGGTTTTATCGGGTATTCTATGTAAACGTTTACATCATAGGGGAGCGTTGCGGCATGGCCAGACAGATTGAGAAAAACACGATTTGGGAGATAGCGCGCACGGCGGGGGTGTCCATAGCGACGGTGTCTCGGGCCATGCGTGCCGAGACGCGTGGCAAGGTCGCGCCCGAGACGCTGAAGCACATCGAGGCCATAGGCAAAAAACGGCATTATACGCCCAGCCTGTCGGCGCGCAATCTGCGGGCGACGCGCTTTAAGACCATAGGCTTCATGATCCCGCACATCCATAACATTTTTTTAAGCGATTACTATTCCAAGCTTTTTTGCGGTTTTTCCAACTCCTTGATGGGGTCGGACTACCGCTTCAAGCTTGTGGCGCTCAAACCCTACGCGCGGAAATGGGACGGCTATCCCTTTCGCAGCGCCGAGGCCATAGACGCCATGGTGGTGGAATACTGGCCGACGTTTTTTACGCCTAAGTTTAAGGTCGACGTACCCTGCGTGATCATTAACGACCCGGCAGACGGCATCCGGGCGCATTTCGTGACCAGCGACAACGAGGCAGGGGGAGAGTTGGCGGCGCGCTGTCTGTATGAGCAGGGCCACGAGTGTATTGCGGTGCTCAGAGGGCAGGAGTGGTCCACAGACAGCGACCTCAGGATCAAGGGCTTCAAGCGCACCATGGCCCGCGTCGGGACGGCGGTGCCCAACGAGATGATATTTAAAGGCGAGTATGAGGAAGAGGACGCGGCCAGGATCACCGAGCGCATATTTCTCGAAAAGAAAAAGGTCACCGCGTTTTTCTGCTGCAACGACAACATGGCTTTCGGCGTCATGAGAAAGCTCAAGCAGCTCGGGCTGCGCTGCCCCGAGGACGTGTCTGTGGTCGGTTTTGACGACGAGGGCAGGGCCAGCCACAGCGACCCGCCTCTGACCACGGTGAGGGCGATGACTCAGGAACTGGGCAAGGTGGCCTCGGAAAAGATCATCGCCCTGCTGGAAGGCAAGATCTCAGACAAAGAATTTTTTTATAAGAAGACCGTGCTGCCCGTATCGCTCATCGAAAGAAAATCCGTGGGGCCAGTCCGCTAGACCGTCTGCCTACCGGTAGGCAGGCTCATTTTTTTAAAACTAATGTAAACGTTTACATCAAACGGAGGACTCTCGACCATGGGTAAGAACATTTTTAAAGCGGTAGCGGCACTGCTGGCAGTGCTGATCAGCGGCGAGGCACTGGCGTCCGGGGCACCGTCCATTTCACCGAACACGCCGTTGACGCTGGTTGAAATCACGCGTGAACCTTTGCGCCTGTCCCTGCCCGGCGAGCACGCGCTTTTGAAAGAGGCCTTCGCCGGCACCAACGGCAAGCTCATCATACAGATCGAAGACCCGCACGCGAATCTTTCGGGGCAGGAGCACCTGGCGGGCACTCTGGACTGGCTGCAGAGTCATTACCGTCTGCCGCTGGTGCTGGTGGAAGGCGGCGTCTCGGACTGCTCTCTGGACGCGCTCAAGGGTCTGGCGCCGGCGCCGGAGGTGGCGCGCGCCGCCAAATCACTTTTTCTTAAAGGACAGCTCACGGGCGAAGAATATCTCAATCTGACCAGCGAGAGGCCGATGCAGCTCTGGGGCGTCGAGGACATGAAGCTTTATTTCGGCGCGGCCGAAGATTTTGCCAGACTCAGGGGAAACGGCTCGCGCGCGGCAGTTCAACTTGAAGCCACGCAGAGGGCGCTGGAGCAGGTCAAGACGGCGGCTTATCCGCGGGCGCTTCTTGTCTATGAAGGTTTGAAGCGTGACAGCGAAAAGGGCATCGGTGACGCGGCCCGCTATCTCATGGGCATGGCCGAAGCCAAGGACGTCGCGACAGGCGGATTTGAGACGCTCACGCTGTTCATGGGCCTCTTGAAAAAGGAAAAGGCCATCCATATTGAGGCGGCGACGCTCGAGCTTTTCTCGCTTTCCGAAAAGACCGGTCTCGAGCCCCCCGCGGCCGCCAAGCGGCAGGGCAGTCTGGCCGCTTTGAGAGATACTCTGGAGCAGGCGCGCCTCAAAGGTTTTTCTCCGGCCGCTTACCCGAACGTCTCGGCCTACTATGAATACCTCTCCGATTTCTCGGCCTTCGACGCGGCGCGCTTTCACGGCGAAATGAACGCGCTTGAAGCACAGATGTATGGCGCTTACCTGCAAAAAAACGACGGCGCCAAGGCTCTGCGCGCTATGGATGCCTATCTGCAGGCGCTCAAAATGGGTCTCGAGGCACGTATGGCGTCCGCCGACTTCGTGCTTTTTCAGCGCGAACGGGGTGTTTTTGAAATCGACGGGATGTCCGCGTTTTTGAACAGCCGCTTGGCCGAAAGTGGAAATTACGAGCAGCTTTTGCCCTATGACAAGGACCTTGGCGCGGCACTGCCGGCGATAGAGGATTTTTATGTCTCGGTGTCAAAAAGGGACGAGGCCTTTGTCCGCAACGCCGAAAAAGAGCTTTCAGCCAAAGGCGAGCCGGCTGCGGTGCTCATCGCCGGAGGCTATCACACCGAACAGCTCACGCGGCTTTTCAGACAGCGCGGGTATTCGGTGGCGGTGGTGACGCCGCGCGTGACCTCAGAAACCGACCGCAAGAAATATGAAAAAAAGATTTTTTCTCTGGGCCGGAAGCAAAGACCGGTCCAGGGCACTGCGGTTACGGCTGTGCATGGAAAACCTGAAAAAGAGACGCTTCGCCCGCTGCCCGCCGCGCTGGACGCGCGCCATCCGGTGGAAAACCTGTTCGCGGCCCAGCTTTCTCATCCCGACGCGAAAGCGCTTGCTGCCGCACGCCTGACGTTTGAGGCGCGCCGGACAGCGGTATTCGGTCCGACGGCGCCGGATAGCGGGGCCAGGCTGGCCGACAATCACACGATGAATCCCGACGCTACGCTCGAAGAACTGATACGCGCGCTGAACCATTACGACGCAGGAATACGCGCCTCAGCGGCCCAGCACCTTGGCGACAGGGGTCCTGCCGCGACGCAGGCCATCGGTTTTCTCAAACGGGCAAGACAGGACTGGTATCCGCCTGTACGTGAAGCGACTGAAGAGGCGCTCAAAAAAATAGGACGCGACAGTCGCGTTCCTCAGGCTCAGGTCGAGATCCCCGACCTATCACAGTTCCGTCATATAGAAAAGCCCTCGGAGCTGCAAGAGGGAGGTTTTTTAATGTACTCGCCGGACCCGCGCCGCCATTTGCCCGGAGTCGATACCGACGAGGACAGGATCTATCAGATCGATTATCTGTATCCGCATCTTGAGCAGGCCGAGGGCCGGTTTGTGTCGGGAGAGCCGTCGTATGACCCGAGCGGTGAGCCCCTACTCGATTTATTCGAGGCTTTTTGGTCTGTCAAAGGCTCTTATAAATACGCTCCGCCTCAAAAACCGCTGGTCAGAAACCCGTTGGCCGCCGCCGTCCACGTGGTCTCCCGTTTTTTCAGGGAAATCTACTGGAATTGGAAAATCAAGGGACAGTTCGGGCGGGCCGACAGATTCCTGCCCGGCAGGCGCGTTGTGATAGATCGCCAGGAGGGCATTGTTCTGAGAGCCAACCCCCTATTCCTATCTGTTTTGATTCTCCCGCGTGGAGGCGTGAGTCCGGATTCCTGGAGTTGGACACCACGGCGTGCCCAATACAAGCGCTATCTGTTTCCGTTTCTTACGGCCGGCTATGTGCGAACCACCAACCAGTGGCCACAGCTTTACGGCTCAAAGGAAGGCCATGGATACGGATTGGGACAGTTTGTCGAGGTGCGGCCCGAAGGCAAAAAGACATGGGTGAAAGGCGTCGTGTTTCGGATCAACAGCGATGACTTGGAGGTCGTGACGTTCAAAAGATCAGAGAGGAATCGGGGATTTCAAAATCATCACGTGAGGGTAAGTTATCTCAATCGAATCGTGCCGGCCGGAAACGATGGAATGAAGCGCGAGCATGAAGAAAAAACGGCGGCCAGGCGCTTAGAGAGGGAAAAGCAGGTGCTGTCCAAGCATATCGGGGATTATGAAAAAACATTTAAAGCGTCTCAACCGTTTCTTGCGGACATGTCCAAGAAGGCGTCCGGGCTTAAAAATTTGAGGGAATTACACCTGTTTAAACAAGAAATGGTCCGATGGCTTCGTGGCACTATGATTCGCGACGGCGTGAGCCCCCATCGATGGTTCAAAGTGTACGACTCCGGAGAGTTGTTCACTTTAAACGGCGTGACTTTCTATTCGCATTTCGACCAGAGGCGGTTGGGCGGATTCAATCCTTTCAAGAGACGCTGGGACATCCTTCCCAGGGCCCGCACATATTTTGAGCTGCGCTCGATCTTCGAGCAGAACTACGGGTCGCGTCTGGCCGCCAAGGACGAGATCGCGCAGAGGTTAAAGGAATCTCGCGTGCAGGTTGGCCTGCACACCGTCACCGGCGGCAAGGGTTTTGCCTGGGCCCGCCCGGCTCAGTTGAGAAGAGTGGCCGGCGAGCTTTCGCGGCGTCGGTTTATCCCCGCGTTTGACGACGAGACCGCACTGTTTGAGGTTCGGCCTTTTTTTGTAGGGAAAGATGTCACGGTCGCCCGACGGGCCGTGGACAAGGGCGCCAACCTTCTTTTTATTTCCGATGATTTCCCGGATGACGTCAGACAGGAGCTTAAGGCGCGCGGTGTATTTTTGTCTGTCGAGCTTTCAAGCGACAGGTCGGACCTGAGGCAGGCGATCTCCGCGCAGATAAACAACCGGCACGCCGACGGGATATTGATCAAGCCTTACCGAAAATTCGAACAGACCGAGTGGCGCCAGAAAATATCCCTGCAGGCCCTGCGGGAAATAGCCGAGGGCAACGCGGACACGATCTTCTTCATCGCCGGCGGTGTTTTTGAGGACCAAGTGAGGGATATCCTGTCTCTGCCTCTGAATGTGGTCGCCGCGGTGGGGTTTGACGCCAAGGATGAGGCAGGCGCGGCCGCGCAGGCCGAGCGCTATGCTTTAAAGCTAGACGGCCTTCCGGCGTCCCATTTTGCCTCGGGATCCCGCTTGGCCGACAGGCAAAAAATCTCCCGTGTTATCGCGGGTCTCAGGCGTTTATACAAGGAAGAGGGAGAAGCGCATGAGAAATCGCATGAGGCCGACAAACGTCTGAGAAAGCTGTCTGTGGACGAGTTGAACGCCTTGGCCGCGAGGGTCTTCAAAACCGAAATTGAGGCCGACGAACCTCTGGAAGATACGGACGGCCTCAAAGGCGATGTCTATCGCGTGATCCTGGCGCTGTACCTTCAACAGCAATTGGGCGCTCCCGAGCCGCAAGGCGAATTCAGCGACGCCGTCAAGGGCTTGCTGGAAGGCACATCGGATTTTGAGGCCGAAAAAAAGAAAATCGCCTTCGCCGCGCTGCCGCTGGAGCTGAAACGGATAATCATCAGCTATCATCAAGCCGCTGTAGAGAAGGAAAAGCCCTACACGCTGGGAGTCGCGGTCAGAGAGGGCTTGGGTGCCCCCTCGACGTTTGCCGAAGCAGTGGTTTTCCCCCCGACAGAGAGCGGCGTAGAGGCGTCCGCGCGCATCGATGCGGTGATTGGAAAAGTCATCAGAGAAATCCGCGCCTCGGCGTCGTACAGCTCCGCCGGGCGCTATGAGATCGTCGGCGACTACGATGAGCTCGACGATACCAATTATTCTCTCTTTGTGCAAAAGGCCGAAGGCGTGCGCCTGGCGCGTGACCGTGAGAATACGGTGGCGGTCCTGACGCTGAAACTGCATTTGAGCGACGAACAGCTTGAGAAGTTCAGATTCAATCTCTCCGCGTTTCGCCACAATGCGTTAAAAGCGGAGCCGATCACGCAGGGAAATTTGACCGAGGCGTTGTCGACTTTTCTGCGGCGCGTCGTCGACCAAAATATACAAAAGACGGAAGACCTTGAGCCGGCCCTCATCTCAGCCGACGTGCTGCAGCGTCTGGGGCCGAGGCTGCCCGCTGCGTTTCATCTGGGCGAGAACAGGTCTTATTTGCTGGGAATAGCCCGTATGATTTTCTTCGACGGTGACGGCAAGCTGCGCGACGCGCATGACAGAAAGGCGATCATCGACAGCCTTTTCGCGGGAGCGCGCTTATCGGAGCTGACGCTGCCCGTGCTGAGACGGCAGAAAGGCGCTCTGTTCGACGCCTGGCAGGCGCCCGGTGCGGTGGCCCCTGCGATTGATATCACGGTGTTGAAGGCCCGAAAAGGCGTTCGCATTGTCGACTATATCTATGACCATATGGTGGGCATGGGTTTTAAAGGCGATGAGTCCTATGCCAAATACCATGCGAAGCTGCGGCCGGCCGCCGACAAGCGCCAGAGTGAGCTTTTGACTCAATTCCTGTATAGCCGGCGTGGCCTCGTGCTGCGCGACGTGCTCGCCAGCGTAGGCATAAAAAAAGTGGAGATAGACGTCGTGGCCCCGCTGACCGGCGACGAATACTACAACTACGGATTCTCCGCGCATATGGTTCTGAAAAAAGGGGAGACGCTTTACGTCGGCATCCCTGGCGGTACGATCAAGAACAAAGACCTGGAGGCCACGTACTGGCTGGTCAAGACTGTGGAAAGTGTTCTCAGTCGCTATTCGGACCTCTTTCTTATCCGCGGCCTGCGCTTCGAAAGAGGCGAAGACGCTGCGCTGCCCTCATTCGGAGAGCCGACACTGCCAGGATATTTTGCGCTACTTGAGCTCTTTGAAAGGATGGGCGTCATTGACGGCGAGTCCAAGCAAGAACTGCAGCGAATGGACAACTCCCATGTGGACCAGGTGCGCGCGTTTGCCGGCACGGCTCCGACCGAAGCAAAGCTGGTCGAGGCGATCTGGCAAAGGCTCAGGCGCGAAGAATACGATCCGTCCAACGGCTCTCATACGCTGACAGACCCTCAAGGGACAAGCTATGAAATCGCCACCCGCTATCAGACGCCCAACGCGCATGACCTGGCGAATCTTCCTCAGGAAGAGAGATCAAAAATACTCACGACGCCCCATGTGCTGTCCGTGTCTTATGCCTATATGCTGCCACGCACCGACGAGCCTGTCGGTATACTCAAATTGGATCTTGCGACATTGTTTCGCGTCCAGATCGAAAGAGAATTAGCCGGAAAAGAGGGTCAGGATTTCGTGAATGCCTATCACTTGATTCTCATGAAACTCTACGGCCTCGATGATTATGTCTACCGCAGCTTTTTCAGCAGCGCCGCCGGCGCCGGAATCCTGGAATTCACTCCGACGGGCGCCCGTTTCAAGGCAACGCGGGAAAAACCCAGGCAGCTCGAGGGCAGCCGGCTGTCGCTGGTGATCCGCCCTGAAGAAACCGCGGAAACGCTGGTGCTTTTTTTGCGGGAAAATTTGCACCCTGAGGCCAAATTCGCCGACATCTGGCATTACTCCAACGACATGGCCCCTATCGCGACATTTGACGTGGCGGCTGACCAGGCGGATCTCGCGGGATTTGCCGCAAAGGTTTTCGAGCAAATCAAAGGCCGGTTGGGCGGAAACTTCGACAACGCCGTGTCATGGGACGTGGGTTTGAGCGATCCCTATGAGCTTACAGGCGAAGGCGGCGTTAAAGCCAACGAACGCGCAGCGCTTCACATCGACTGGGGCGGCACTCCGCACGGGTATCAGCTGGTCACGCAGCGTCACGCTGAGATCGTGGCCCAGATTTTGAGGCAGTACCAAAACAACAGGCAGCCCTCTTCGGGCGAACTTGACGGAATACTCAAGATATCCGCTTCCGAGGATTTGGTGTCGCTGTCCCTGAAAGGTAAGGTCGTTTTCTGGTATCGCAAATCGGACGGCGCTGCGCAGCTGGAATCACATCCCAATCACTTGGTCGGTCTGCGCTATCCGTACACGCCCGACCCCAGGGACCCCGGAAGTCTCGTGCTTTTTCCGGAGGGCAGGCGAAACGGTTATTATCCGCACGTGATTCTGAAAGCCGACGGCAGCGCGCAATGGGAGGAAGGCTCCCGGCTTGCGGCGCTAGCGCCCAGCGCGGCGCCGTTTGTCACGGCATTCGCGGCGAACCCCGGACTTTTCGCTCCTCTGGCGGTTAATCCCCACACGACGGGGAATGCGTTCGCGTTCGTGGTGCCGGCCTTGGACGGAAAGGCGGCACTGCTCAGAGGCGACAGAGGCCAGGGGGTTTTCGCCAGAGGCACCGACGGCGTTGAACACCGCGTGCTGTCCAGAGAAGATGTGGACGCGGCGCTGAAAAAAAGCGTCGAAGAACGTGCGCTCAGGCGGGCTGATGATTCAGCTCGAGCCTTGGACGGTTTGGTGGCCTTGGTGAGGACGGAGAATCAGCGCGTGGGCAACGTCGTTTGGGTGTTGGACGGTCTGGCGCGAGACGGGGCAGACACGCATGAATTCGTCACAGTGCTGCAAGGCCTGTACGGCGTGAAAGCTTTTGTCGAGCGCCTCGGAGGAAATTTTTCTGTTACCGTGCTGGACCCAGCCAAGGCGCCGCTTTTGGCGCTGGCCGAGAAAACGGGGTTTTCTTCGTCGGTTTCAGGTGAGCCGGGGGTTTCCACCACTTACATCGTGCCGGATACCGCGACGCCCGGCACCACGCTCGGCACGGGCACAGGCGCTGTAGCTTACGCGCATCTGAAGCAGGCGGGCGAGTACGCAGAGATCACGGAATTCGCCAAAACCGGCCGCTTTGCCGTGATAGTCAACCTGTACGCGGCGCGCCTCAAAGAGGACAGCGCGGCAAAGCTGCACCCGCAGGTGGCTTCACGTCTGGCCGCATTGTTGGGTAGTTCGCGCGCGGAGGTAGAGGCCTATGTGGGCGAAGCGGCGACTACCGAGCTGCTGACAAAGGCATTCTTGCTCAAATCGCGCCGCTTTCTATTCAGCGCCCGCTTCCTCTGGGAGGAACTCGCAGGCTGGGTCAAACGCGCGGCGGCCGTGGAGACCAGCGCTTAAGGCAGGTTATTGGGAAGAGCTTCGATGCGGGCGATGCCGGCGGCCGCTTCGGCCGCTTCGTAGCTGTCCGGATGTTTGGAGACTATCTCGCGCAAAAGCGGCAGTGCTTTTCCCGGTGACCCCAGGCCCTCTTCGAGCACAGTGGCCGCCGCTAAAAGCGCCAGGCTGTTGAAATGGGAATCGGGGTACTCCAGGGAAACCTTTTCGAACAGGCGCAGAGATTCTTCGGGTTGTTTCAGATAGGTGTAGTACGCCCCCAGAAATAAAAGCACAGGCACGCGGTCGAGGTCGGTTTGGTCGTGGATAGCCTGCTCCAATTTGTCCGCGGCGAGTAAATGCGCGTCGATGTCCTCGTCCTCCGAAGCCTTTTGTATGGTGTTGGCAATTTTTACCAGCCTCGCCCGCACTGGGTTTTCGGCGTCGATTTTGATGTACAGCCCGCAGGGTTTTAAAAGCTCACGCACGCGCTGGCGGCTCATGCCTATGAGCAGGATCACGCGGTTTCTTTTCCCGAACTGAAACATCTCCTCCAAAACGCGGTGGTCTTTTTCCAGCATCGCCTGAGCAGGCAGCGGTGCCGAATGGCCCGCCACGAAAGTTTCCTGGCCCTGAGGCACAAACACGCTTGAATCGAGCACCGACCGTCCGTTGACGCGTGAGCCCGCATGCACGGTGCCTTCCAGCACGCTGATTTGGGACTGAGCGGCGCCCTGCGAGGGCAGGGAGACCATGAATTGAGTGCCCATGGCGCGCGCGAAGGCGTTGGGCGTGCGTATCTCCAGAGGGTATTTTTTGTGAGCTCCGTCGCCGATGCTGACCAGCACCTGGCCTTTGGCCAGGTGGAACACGGATTTTTGAGGCAGTCCTTTGCGCTTGAGAGTGACCACACGCATTTCTGAGTCCGGATGCAGTTTGACGCGATAACCGTTCTCCATTTCCAGAAGAAGCCCCCCGGCCTGCTCGGTTTTGACCACGTCGCCGGGTTTTAGGCGGTAAGCCGGCTCGAGGTTTTGGTCGGGGCCGCCGTCATGGGAGACAAGCGCCTGTCCTTGGGCCAGAGTGACTCCCGGCTTATCGGCGGTGAAGACGAAACGACCGGCGGCCAGGGTCAACATGGCGGCCAGTGCCACGGTGGCCAGACCGGCGGCGGCCATACGCGGCGGTGTCATGAACGGGGCCGGCGGGAGGTTGTCTTTTTCCCGCTCAAATCTTTCCCAGAATCTTTCGTCGAAACGCTTATCCAGCGTGGGGGTGGGAAGCTGTCTCAGCAATTCGCCCAGTTTTTCGTATCTGTCGTCTTTTTCTGGTCTCATTATAATACGTCCTCTATTTTCAATATTTGGGCCAGACGCTTGCGCGCGCGGTACAGTTTAACGGTGATCGTCTGCTCGGAATACCCGAGAATGCCCGCCACTTCTTTGTGCGGCAACCCCTGCATGTCGCACAGCAAAACCAGTTGTTTGTCCGTGTCGCCCAATTTTTCGAGACCGGCTCTCACCAGCGCTACGATCTCGGCCGATTGGGCCGCCTCGGCCGGGTTCAAACCACGCCCCGCCAGAAGGTCTTTTAAAGTGTCCCCTTCAGCCTCGTCCCCGATAGGCTTTTCCAGTGACGCGGCACGCCGCACTTTGCTTCTTCTTAAGCTGTCCATCGCCTTGTTGCGTGCTATCTGGAAAAGCCAGCTCGAAAACTTTGCCGTCGGCTTATAAAGCGACGCCTTCTCGTACACCTGTATGAATACATCGTGCGCGCAGTCCTCAGCTAGTTGACTGTCTTGCAGCAGATGGAGGACGTAAGAGTAGATCTTGTGCTTGTAGCGTTCATAGATCACTCTCAGCCCTTCGGCGTCTTTGCGCTGGACGGCCTCTATCAGCTCCTCATCGGACCGGGACTCGTTATTCAATACCGGCCCCTATCCTTATAACGCGCGGGCAGGCGAAAAATGAACAGGGTCATGCGTTAAATTATGCTTTTGTGAGCGAAAATATGCAAGTTAAACGGAGGTTAATTGGAGCGCGGGGGGAGGATGAGGAGTATTTCTGTGGAGTCTTTGATATTTTCGACCATGGAGGTTTTGCCCCTCAAGATCAGCAGTTCATGGAGTTTTTTGCGCATGGAGTCGACTTCGTCTTCCAGTGTTTTTTGCAGTTTTTGGCGGTTGGGGGTGATGTACATTTCCTCGAGCACGGGCTGCAGCTTGGAGATACGCCCAAGCGACTGGCCCAGCTTATCGGGCCCTACGCTGTCCTTGAGTATCTCTGTGACCTGCCTGTCTATGGCTTCGCGGTCGCCGGCCGGGATATTCGCAAGCTGAGGCGCGTCCGGGGCGGCTTCTGTGCCGGCCATCGAGGGCGCGAGGTCTTCTCTCAACATCACCGACAGTTTGTCGTAATAAGGCTGTGTCTGCGTCAGGTAACGACGAATAGACTTGTTTTTATTGCCCTTGAATTGGGCGAGTGTCTTTCCGACCGACTGGAAGTCGGGGGCGTTCTCCGAGGCTCCCGGTTGTTTGTTCTTTTGAAGCGACTGCAGCAGCCTGTCAAAATTGCTGCGATCCAGATAAATCTGAAAGGAGAGTCTTATCGGCCTGCCGAAAGTGAATTGTGGCAGACTGCCGGCATCCGGCGATCCGAAATTGGGTTGGTCGGGAGAGAGTCCGGGAATGGAGCTTAAGGGGGTGTCTCCGCCGCCGACAGCGCCGGGCCCCTGGTTCACATGGATAGAATAGGTAAATTCGGCGGCCATAGCTTGGGCTGCCGCCGGGTTGACGCCCGTCGCTTCGAATTCCTGTATAACGAACTGTATTTCATTCACCGTGCCGTCGCTGCCATTTAAATACCGCAGCTGAATAACCGTCGATAAATCTTTGTAGCGGACCAGTGAAATCAGCCCTTCCTCGTTGTATTCCAGTGAATATTCGGAATTGTTGGCATCTCCCGTTAGAGTCAAAGATAAACGGGCGATTTCCTGCAATTGTTCGACACGGGTGCTTTCAGGGTCTTTACTGAATTTAGCCGCTATTTTGCCGTCTGCTTGCCGCGGGGGCGCGTAAGTCGAATCATTGGCCGCATGAGCGGAGGAAACGAGCAAGACTCCAAGCATTAACAAGAAACAGTAGCGTTTTAAGTCCATGGATGACCTATCCTTACATTTTCATTCTATTAAGTGAAGTATAGCTTATTTTGAGCCTACTTTCCATACTAGTTATAATATATTTATATAAAGTTAACATAGCGTATTTAATTCATTTTAATCAATAATAATCAATAATTTCGTTCACTTGTAATGTTTATCCAATCTCAGACGTTTTGAGAGTATTGACATAGCTTTGAAGTACCATAGGGAAAACTTAAAACCTTTATAAAACGACGGAGCAATCCCATGAAAATGAAACGCCTAGCAGTGGTCCTGGTGGCCCTAAACCTCGTCCAAACGGTGATGCCGTATGCGCCGGTGGCCTCGTCGGCCGAAAACAACGTCACTGCCCAGAAGGCTGACGTGATGCCCGAGGGCGTGGCTCACGCTCCCGTGATGGACGTGAAAAATCAGAGGGAGCTGGAACTACGAAAAATACAGCTGGCCTTTTTCGACAAGGGCAACGCATTGCGTGAGCGCGATCTGGTTCTTTTACCCAAGGATCAAATGGCTCAGGAACCGGTGCTAGCGAACAAAATCGAAATAGCCGGCTCACCCTTAAGAGAAGAGGAAATCCCTCAGGACGGCGAAGGGTTCAACAAGGTCGGCAACAGATTGCCGCTTCAGATTATAAGAAGGCCTGAGGTTTTAGAGGACGGCACGCACGTTGAATACGATGCCTACGGACGCGTGAGCCGCCTGGTTTCGGCCGACGGTCTGACGTTCACATCATTCATTTATAGCGACAGGACATTCAAGGGCATTACCACCCTCGGTCCTCTGGTGCAAATCCAGGTCCTGGTCAACCACCCGGCCGTGCTTCGCGGTGTGGCGATGATGCCTCAGAGCGTCACGATTTATGACCTGCGCACCATGATGGCTACGCAAGAAACTTGGTTTGGCGGGCACAACATCCGGAGTTTCAGAATACTTTATTTGAGTTTCAAATTGGCCACGAACGAGCAAGTTTCATTTCTCTCGGGCGGTGAGTCCCTGTGGAAAGTGTCATTGCCCATAAAAGGGGGGCAAGTGCTGCACTGGATAGGCGCGGTCACTGACGAGCCTACCGTGGTACAACAGCGCGACCGGCAGGGCAGGATCACCAGCGAGAGGACCTACCGCGATGGCAGACTCGCTTCCCGCAGGGCCTGGAACTACCCGGTGGGCAAGGATTATTACATCATCACCGATTACGCGGCGGACGACACCGTCCAGGGCGTGACTTGGGTGTTCAGGAATGTCGGAGCTATAGGTGACGTCAGCGTGGTGTTGAACGCGAGAGTGTCTCTGGATGAGAATGAACTTCGCCTCATAGCGCAGTCGGCGCTGGCTTCTAACAGCAACCGCGTGCAAGTGACGGGTGGATGGGCCACGGGTATAGCCCACAACGGACAGGTCGCTTCTCTGACCGTGGTCCGGCTGATTTACAGCGAGAATCCTCAGCAGCCCGTGACACTGGAGATGATACACACCATGAACGGCGGACTCATCGAGATGACTTTTCGCGGTGTGATGACGATTTCTCTGGAAAACGGCAGGATACTGACTATCAGGGTAGGAAATACGACCTATGCTTTTGACTGGAACTTTGAGCAGGGGGTGCTCTTGGGGATAGATGCTATTGAAAACGGTATCACGGTCAGGCGCTGGGTAGCGATTTCGAAGACCCATTCGCCGAACGACGGCCTGGCCCCCATCATCCTGGGTTTTAGGGGCCGCCTAGTTTATGAAAGGTTGTCCGACGGCACCATCAAGGAGTACGACGAGGCAGACGGCCGGCTGGTCAAAATAGCCTATCCCAACGGGAGCATACTCTCGATTGACTGGGCTAGCAACGAAGCCACATTTCATGAAGTGCTGTCCAACCAGGGCGCATCCTCCCCATTCCATCTTACACGCTGGATAATTGATCCCAACGGGAGTGAGGCCTCCGAGCCCATCCCCGGCACCGACCTCAGGGGCATACGCGTTTTCGAACAGCTCGTTGATGGCACGCAGAAAGTATACGACCCCGTCTCGGGAGCGCTCAGAAAAATCACGCGTGGAAACACCGAAGAGTATTACGAAGGCAACAAGGGGGCGGAAAAGCTGGCGAGAAAGCTCCTCGGGACGGACTCGACGGCAATCACGACGGAGATCTATATTTACAGGATGGGGGCGCTTGCGATGGTTCAGATTTATCAAGGCGCTTTCCGTCCCGGACAGATTCCGCCCGCGACGCTGCTCACGGCTGAAATTTTCTTCAACGGCATATCCGGCGCAGAACGCAAAGAGCGCAGATACGATTACGACATGAATACTCACGTCATTGCCAGCACTACTTGGTTCAATGTCTACGGACCGACCGGCGAGCTGCATGAATCCATCACCTTTGCCGGACAGGTAGCCAACGGGATGGAAGCCTCCGCCCGGCGCCTGCACCGCGATCTGTACGTGGGCGTCAAGGACGCCGAAGTCGTGGATTTGCAATACCGGTACAATGTTCTCGGCGACATGGTGAAGACGACAGAGTGGTTCCAACGCGACGCGAACGGTCTTTTGTTTGAGTCCATCGTGTTCCGCGGATTGGTGAACCCGGGACAGCAGAGCCAGGCGATACGCGTCAGCCGCACGCTGCATGAGACAGTGAGCGGAAGGACGCGTCCGGCGCGTGTGTTTGAATATGGTTTCGACGGGAGCAGAGTGACCCACACGACGGTGGCGCACTACGCGCGGTTTTTCGGCGAGGGGCTGACACATTCGGTCACCTATCGCGGCGAAGTGCTGGGCAGCCCGAACGCGGCGGATGAGCGTTTTACCACGCATTACTCGTATTTTTCGGGGGCGCCGAGCTTTATCCGCCTGCCGGGCCGTACGGAGGACTTCAGCGTAACTGTCACTTCCACGGGGTCGTTTATGGTGACCATTGATGACGAGACTTACGAGCTTTCAATGGTCAACGGGCTGGCGATATTACTGCGTATCGACAAGGTGATATTTCCCGCCATTTAAGCTTTACAGATAAAAAAAAGGGAGGGCAGGGGCCGCCAAGAGGGGGCCCCTGCCTTTATTGTAATAGCCCCGCCGGGGGAGTATACTCATTGGCATGCTCGCTCAGAAGAAACTGCTTATCATCGATGACGAACCGAAGGTGGTGCAGGTGCTCAAGGCCTGCTTCGAGAGTAAGTTTTTCATACTCACCGCCTATGACGGGAAGCAGGGCTTCGAGATGGCCCTCAGAGAGAAGCCGGACCTCATACTTTCCGATGTTTTAATGCCGAAAATGGACGGTTTTGAGCTTCTCGAGAAACTCAAAGGCCACGTCAAGACCAAGGACATCCCCGTTATCCTGCTCACGTCTGTGGAAGACTCCAAATCCATCTACAAGGCACAGGAGTCCGGCATCGCCGACTACCTGATCAAGCCCATAGGCATGGAAGAACTCTTCGAGCACGTAAAAAAATACGTCTGACGCCTTGTTAGGTGTCCGGCGATTGTGATAAGATACGCGTATGGAATCAAAGCCCTACGTCGTCCTAGCCCGCAAGTACCGGCCGCAAACATTTGAAGACGTCATCGGCCAAGACCACGTCTCCACCACTTTAAAAAACGCCATACAACTCAACCGCATCGGCCACGCCTACCTTTTCACAGGGCCGCGCGGCGTCGGCAAGACATCGATGGCCCGCATCTTCGCCAAGGCGCTGAACTGCAAGAGCGGCCCGACGGTCGAGCCTTGCGGCAAATGCACGGCCTGCGTCGAGATCGAGGGCGCCCGCGCTCTCGACGTGCTGGAGATCGACGGCGCCTCCAACCGCGGCATCGACGAGATACGCAGTCTCCGCGAAAACGTCAAATTCTCCCCGGCGGCGGGTAAATTCAAAGTTTATATCATCGACGAGGTGCATCAGATCACCACCGACGGCTTCAACGCGCTGCTCAAGACGCTGGAGGAGCCGCCCGCGCACGTGAAGTTCATCTTCGCCACTACCGCGTCCAACAAAGTACCGGCCACCATCCTGTCGCGCTGCCAGCGCTTCGACTTCAAGCGCATCACCACCGAGCAGATCGCCTCGGCGCTCAAAGAGATTTGCAAAAAAGAGAAGATCAAGATAGACGAGGACGCACTTTTCGCCATCGCCAAGTCCGCCGACGGCAGCCTGCGCGACAGCCAGTCGCTCTTGGACCAGATCGCCGCCTCGGCCGACAACAAAATAACCAAACAGGAAGTGGTGCGCTCTCTGGGCTCGCTGGAAGAGGAGCGTCTCTGCGAACTGATGGACGCGCTGGCGCAAAAAGACGCCAAGACTGCATTGATTTTACTCGACCAGGTGCTGGGCGAGGGCAAGGACGCGTCGCTTTTCATGGAGCGTTTCCTCGAGCACGTGCGCAACCTGCTTTTTTTGAAAATATCGGACAAGCTGGCGGACCTGATAGACAGCACGGAGTCTTACAAGAAAGCGCTGGATCGGCAGAAAGAAAGTTTCACCAACGAAGACCTGTTTTATTTTTTCAGCGTGATCACGCACACGCTGCAGACCATGAAGCGTTTTGAGATGAAGCGCGTGCCTCTGGAGATAGCGCTGATCAAACTCGCGCGCAGGGTACCTCTGGAGGACCTCTCACGCCTGCTCGAGCGACTGGGCGGCCCGGAAAAAAAAAGCCCGTCCACCGCTAGCGTGACGCCGGCGCCTTTCGCGCCCCGTCCCGCGCAGACCTCGCCCGCCAAGGCCAAGCTCCGGACAAACGATGACGACGATATCCCCGAGATAGAGGACCTGCCCGGAGATCTGCCGGTCAGCGACACGCTTGAAAATAAAAAAGACGCGTCTCTGGACTCGGTATGGCAGCCGCTCTTGGGCGCGCTGAAGACGGAGAAGATATCG
>ORMF010173897.1_pt1 | contig 37549 bp, 37 predicted proteins | sample 1779871 | NCBI WGS metagenome assembly ORMF01 (sample SAMEA104232316, study PRJEB22302) | groundwater metagenome | biome: forest; feature: aquifer; material: groundwater | place: USA | collected 2011-08-07 | depth 5.4 m
GACCTGGGCTTCCGGCAAAGGATAGGTGCCTTCTTGCTCGATCGGGTTCTGGGTGGCCAAAACCAGGAAAGGATCATCGAGCTTGAACGTCTCTTCACCGATCGTCACCTGCCGCTCCTGCATGGCTTCCAAAAGCGCGCTTTGGACTTTCGCCGGCGCGCGGTTGATCTCATCGGCCAAGATGATGTTGGCGAAGATCGGTCCTTTTCTCACTTTAAAATCGCCCGCTTTTTGGTCATAGATGAGCGTCCCGGTCAGGTCAGCGGGCAGCATATCCGGCGTGAATTGCAGCCGCTGAAATTTGGTGCGGATCGTTGTGGCGATTGTTTTGACGGCGGTCGTTTTCGCCAGGCCCGGCACCCCTTCGAGTAAAATATGCCCGTTGGCCAGAAACCCCACCAGCAGGCGTTCCAGCAGATACTTTTGCCCGACGATGACCTTTTGGGTTTCAAGCAAAATGCCGTCTATAAAACCACTTTCCTTTTTAACCTTCTCATTGATGGCAGTTATTTCTGAAGTCGTCATTGCACCCTCCTTTTAAAAACGATCTTAAGAAATTTTACTCAAAATGGACATCGATCCGATGGATTTTTTTCTCCCGGATCGCTTGAGCGTGCGGCGGCGGTATCGCAGATGTAGCAAGGACTACGGGTTGCGGCAGATGTGAATATCGAAGATGGATCGTTTTGATCTTTGTTTTGTGGGTATCAAGTCGCTTTGAGTTATGGTAAACAACCAAAATGCTTCCTAGAAATTTGAAGGCATAACTGTTCGCGGGCAACTCTATTGTTTCCAGTCTTTCGGATGCGTTAAGATAATTTATGGTTCCGGCTTTCTTGCTGAATAACCAGCCCGGCAAAATAGGCTTGAATTCAAGCCGCAATTCATTTTTGGGGCCTAGCGTAAACGGCTTTGCCCCGGCATTCATGTAAAGCCACATATGAAGAAATTCGGCGGTGCTACCGGATAAACGCGCGACAAATCCCTGGCCGTGTAACGCATTGTCCTCATGGACACTGCTTACTATAAATGATGAATTCTCAATGATACTACGCCCATATTGTTCGGGTTTAAGAAACGGGATCAACGCGCAGCGAAAGTTCGCGAAAAATTCCTCGTAAAGTCCCCCACGCAAAAGCTCGAGCAAAAATTTGTATTCCATGTGCAACCAAATGGAACCGTTCTCCAGCCAGCCAACAGGAAAAACCCGGGTGCGTCCGATCTCCTCTGTCTCGCCGGAAAGGTCGTCATTAACACGGTACATCTTAAGCTTTTGATCAAACAGACCGCTTTTGCGGACTTCATTGTAAAGTTTGCGCGCTGTGCCAGGATCCTTTTCGATGCGCAACGCGTGAACATACCCCTCCAGAAACAGCGGCAAGACATGCCGCCTGAACTTAACCGGCAAGACATGTTTGCCGTCCCCTTTTTCGGGACGCTTATGTTCGGTAACCTCATGATAAAAATACGTGGCTAACTGCCCCTTTTCGTTTTTTGCGGACTCGATGGCCCGGTCCGTTTTGGCAATGACGAGACCCAAGAACTCTTTAATGGTAGCGATCGTCAGATCTTTTTCCGCGCCGTTGATTCCCGTCCGGATTTTTGCCCGATAACGTTCTTTTGCATCGTTGGAATCAAACCAATATGTTAACGCATCGGGCTGGGCGGTAAGGAGCTGTTTCAGATGAGCAATAAAATCGGCCAGTTCTTCAAAAACCGGGATACTCTGTTGATCATCGGTCGCGCAACGCCCGAGCGCCTCAAGGACAAATTGGCACGTCCGTTTGATCTCAAAGGTCTCGGAGCTCGATGACCCAAGTAATCCCGGAAGGCCGTTTAAAGCATCATACCAATTCGGCTTATCCGCTTCCATTTCAACGCCCGTTCCGCTGGGATCGAGAGAAGCGATCTTGTTGGCGATCAAACAAAGCAGTTTGCCCAGCAAATGCGTTCGGTAAACACCCCCCTCCCCATGCCCCGCGCGCAAGACATGGCCTTGCCCGCCGGATTTATCATGATATGTGTCCTTGCCCACCGAATGATACTGGCGCACGCCATGGTCGGTGAGAATATACCGCTGCGCGCGCGGGAGGACATAATGATTGTCGTGATAAAAACTAAAGATCTTCTTTTCCAAAAGCAGTGACCGCAAATTTTCCGGATAAAGCGCCAGATAACTTTCGATCAAATCCAGGTTGTAGGTCCAATGGTCGGCCCAGAACCCTTCGCCGTGTTCAGCCATTTCCTGGCGATGGCAGGACTCCAGGACATAACCAAGAAATGTTTTCGCATCCACCGTCAAACCGATCGCGTGGATATCGATAAAATGCAGCAAGTCCCCCGGGGAAAATCCTTTACGCAAAAATTCCTTAAGAGACACGCGGCCGTTTTCTCTAACACAGCGACTAAGCAACTCATCGAGTTTTTCGGGGTGTTCGATCTGAAAAATCGTACCCTTGACGATCAAAGGATTGTACCCGTCGGCCTGGATCAGATTTAAAAACCCGATAACGTGGCTATCCCGGACATCGGTGTTAAACCACACGTCGTTGCGCCGGTTTTGGTTGACGTCGCGGTAATTCCCGTTGCCTTGCGAATAAAACGTTGGGGCAAGAACAAAATGGTTATAATCACGTTCGGGATCGCCGTGTTTACGGCTATAAACGTTAAACACGACATCTCCCTCACGGGTCTTGAGCGAAACCGGCAACCCGCCGCGTAAAATGTTGTCTAAAAAAGTATGCCCGGCATACAGGTCAAATTCCGGCGCAGCGCTGCGGGTAAGACTGTAGTTCTTTATTCCATCAATAATTTCTTTATTGCGCAACGCTTTCTGCGCGATGAACTCCGTTTTGCCGGTCACCTGGCGAACGATACTGTTAAGTCGCTGGACATCCTGGACACACCCGAATAAAGATGTGATTTCCTCGCGTCCTCCCGATTTTAGCGAAAACTTCACGTGACCCAACGCGGATGGCATCCGGTTGCTTGTCTGCTGTCGAGTGGGCTTGCGAAAACTCGCTTGAAGGAAAGCTGCTGGCGCGGCAAAATCATTCGCGGGACCGAAAACGCCGGCCGCCTCTACCGCTGGGTCCAAAAGACGCGTTTTCTTGCCATCGGATTGAAAGCTGAAAAAAAAGTTTCCCTCTTTGATGTGTGTGACTTGCGGAGTATCAGAAACTTCCACCTTGAGATGGTAATAAGGTGCTTTTTTCTCGACGTTACCCACCTGGACCCATGCCTCCACGGTCCGGGACATATTTTTACTGGCCCAATCTTTCAACCCGTAGGGAATGACTACCGGAAGCCCATCGACAAGCTCCACATCGCAAGGTTTCTTTTTAAGATTGGTCACCACGACACGGCGGACCAAAGCGGCATAGCTCTCTTCGGGCATTGTAAAATAATTCACGGATATTTCTAATCCCAGATCGAAGTTGGTTTCGGTCAAGGTCAGATCATGCGCGGACAAACTTAAACTTTGTTTTTTACGGAAGGTTGTGCCGGGAAGATGATTCTGGAAAGGTTCCCAATAAACCGCGCTGCGGCCGTGTCTTATTTTGATAAAACTGCGGAATCCCTGCAGGCTCGTGAGACGGTAGGACTTATTTGCTGGCTGGAATTCCAGGATCGCCTTATCCTTGGATTCGATCCCAAAACTGGCGATGCACTGGCCGCGGTTGACGTAAAACACCCACATCGGTGTGCCCCAAACGCCCGCGATACCTGGGAAAAAATTACTAAAGGGTTTGGCAATGTTATAATTATCGATCCGAAAATTCCCTTCTTTATCGAGGGAATATCCGGGCATACCACTACGGCCCATAACTTCATGTCTCCTATGCTGCCATTGCTCAATACGGTCTCTTTGGCGAACGAAACAGATTGTAGAATCCAGACAGTTTCATCCAAAGATAATCCAATCGGTCGTCTTGGTCGCTAAAACGTACGCGTTTGAGCTCATAGACGTCATGATTAAAGCGGTCATACCCCCGATTCGTCGTGCAGGCACTCTCGTAACTGGACGTTTGAACGAGCCGCTTGGCTTCTTCAGTGAACCCGCCGTTGGGATAGGCGAAACTGACGATCGTCACGTCCAATTCTTGCTCAAGCTTATCCTTGCTTTCCTTGATCTCTTCAACAAGTGTTTTGCCGATGATCCCGGGAAGATACGCGTGCCGGCGCGTATGACTGCCGATATCAATGCCTTGCGCCAACATCTCCTTCATCTGTGCGATGGACAAATATCCTTCAGTATTTATGACATCCGTAATAACAAATATTGTTGCCGGAAAATCATATTTTTTCAAAGCTGGAAACGCATATTGAAAATTATCCTCGTAACCGTCATCAAAAGTAATAACGACACTTTTACGCGGCAAGGGCTTGCCCTGTTTGATGATCTGGACAAGTGTGTTTAAGGGGAGAACATTAAAATGGTGCTTCTTAAGATACGCCATGTGCCAATCAAACCGTTCGGGGCTGACCGTATCCTGCCGCTTGGGGTCAGCATGACTGACGTGATGATACATCATGATCGGGACGACATAATGACGGGATGTCCACCAGGAGATGCCACCGGCAACGACCAGCACAGCAGCTAAAATTGACAACCAAATCTTTTTTTTCATTTTCCAGTCAAAGCTTTTTTGACCAATTCACTGACCACCCGGTTATCGGCCCTGCCCTGCGCTTTGGCGGCAACAGCCTTGATCACGTTGCCCATGTCCTTCATCGATTGCGCGCCTATTTCACGGATCGCCTGTTCAACGAGCTGCTGCAACGCTTGCTCGGGCAACTCTTCGGGCAAATAACTTTTGAGGATCGTCATTTCAGCCATTTCCTTATCAGCCAGATCTTTGCGTCCGCCTTTTTCATACTGCTCAACGGATTCCTGTCGCTGCTTGATCTGTTTTTTGATGACGACAACAACGTCTTTGTCTTCCAGCGTTTCGGTACGCTTTTCGATCCGAACGTTTTTAAGCTGCGCGCGCAAAAAATTCACGGTAGACGATTTAACCGCATCACGGTCCTTCATCGCTTGGATATAATCTTTTTGCAGCTGTTCTTCCAACATGGCTTTGCCTCCTTAAATTTTTAAATATCCCTTATGATAATGACTTTGTGACGGGATTTCAATCCTTTTATAATTTCTATTTGGTTTTTGCGTACTTGATAATGCTCGGCTAAAAATCTGATGAGGGCCTCGTTGGCTTTTCCATCCACGGCGGGTGCAGTCAAATAAATCTTGTAACATCCACCTTCCTGGCGGATGGCGTTTCGTCTGGCTGCGGGGATGACTTTAACCTCGATCTCCATGGGAGGAAAACGGAAAAAACGATTTTGACAGGCGTTAGGTGATTATTGAAAAACAGTTACATTCACGCGGACTTTAGAATCGGGGTGCGGGGCTCTACCTGACGGGATGGCATCAAAATTCGCGGCCTGATACTGACGCATGTCGACCACAACGGCCTTGCCGCTTTTGACAAAAAATCCCTGATTGCCATACATCAACCGCACGCGGTCACGTTCTTCGAGTGCGGAAATTCGGGCCAAATGGTCTTCGTAATTGATCTGGTCGATCTGATCCACAACCGCCTGAATCTGATTTCGGTAGGAAACGATAAGGGCTTTGCCCTCTTCAACGCTATGAACGGCATAGGTGGCTAAAACGATTTGCGCAGGCCCAACGGGTGTGACCGCATGGGGAACAGTTTTTGCTTGCACTTGCGCGAGAAGCCCTTCCGTTGTGGACAAAACGGATTTGGTCATAACTAATTCCTGTTGAGCGGCCTGCAATTGATTTTGGGCGTCCTGGTATTGTGCCGTTGTCTGATTTAGCTCCAGAGTAACATCAGCCAATCGGCGCGTACTATCGACATAAAGACCTTGATATTTCCGAGTTAAATCCGCTTGCTGGCTAACGGTTGTCAAAAGCCTCTGATTGGAGCGCGAAATATCCTGAAAAATTATGCCACCCAGCCAAACCGCATACCCGACTAAAGCAGCGGTCAGTAACGACAAAACAACCGTGATAACCCGCTTAATTTTCCAGATTCCAACAAGTTTTTGAATACCTTCCTCTACTCGCTTACTTAAACGGGATGCCAGGACCTCGGGCAATGTCCCAAATTCAAACCCGCAAAGATACTTGTCGCGTGAAAAACGCTTCTTTCGCTGCCACACAAGATTCCCTGCTTCAGGTATATAATTGATACTATTGAGGTTAGAGTCGAAGGAAAAAGTGTTATTTTCCGGCAAGGCGCTCGCCGAGGCAAGCTCTACAAGCATTCCGGAGTTGCTGATGTTGTGGATCCGGCCCTGACCGACCAGGCCGTTCTCGCGGATATGCCACAATAATGGGGTATTCTCTTTGACACGAACATGCCGTCGCGATTCTCCTGCTAACGCGCGCGGTAAATCTCTCGTGTTCATTTTTGTTCTCCCATAAAAAATGACAGCCCTTGGGGCTGTCATAGATCATCTGCAATACTATGGATAAATTTTATGCATAATTCGTTCAGGTCAGCCGCACCAGCCCTGACCCAACATTGCTCATAGTATATCGTAAATCCCGGCAAATTCAAGAATTTTTAAGGTGCTTCCTTTCCCTTGAAAATGGCGTCAAAAATGCCGTCAATGAGGGCTTTCTCCGGCCGAGTCTCTTCTTGCGGCCCCGCTTCGCCCTGCGCGGGTGCTTGACCTTGCGTCTGTTGAGCGGGAACAGGGCTTTCTTCTATATCCAGAGCCCGAAAAATTGCCTTTTTCAATTCTTCTTTACCGCGGTTTTGAATAACTTGCTTAGCTAGCTCCTCCACGTCCGGATAAAGGCGTATGTTTTGCATGCTCCCCTGATATGTCTTAAAAGGAATATGGATCCTTCCGTCTGTTTCCGACAAATAAGATAACTCTGGCACAGAGCCAATCATGCTGCTGGCAAGATCTTCCGGGATAAAAAAATCGGCAGCTAGGGTAAGATTTTCATCGAGGCCCAGATTACCATTAATGGTCATGGTAAACCCATCGGCCTGAAGTTGCGCATTAAAATTGATGGATTGGTCCTTGAGCTTGGCCGTGGCTACGACCCGCTCCAAAACGGTTTCCTCCACCTGAAGTCCATTTTTGTAACGCGGGGGTAAATTTTCTTCAATTTTGGAAACAAGATCAGGGATAAACGATAATTTGCTCAGCACAAACCGTAGCAGATTGATATTCAATAATTTTCCACCACGAACTTCCAGGGAACCGTTGCCTTGAAGCATTTCTCGCAATTCCGGGATCTGCGCACCATGCCCCTCAACATCCCAAGTGGAATAGACCCCACCCTCAAGCCCCAATGGTTCACCGCTATCCGATAAAACCGGCATTTTTGCGCGTGGTATTAGCTCGCCTAACTGCAGACCGTCAATATGAAGGTCTAACATCAGCATATTGGATTTTCCATAATCGCTCCAGCGCCCCTGCGCGCTGGCAGTTCCAGAGGCATAGGAAACAACCAATTCACCAATGTCGATGTTCGACTCATCGACCCGGAAACGAGCATGGATATCCTCGAGAGGATGTTCGAGCAATTCAGAACTTAATTTTCCACCGCTCAACTCTCCATCGACCGAGAACGCACCACGGCCTTCCGACCCTATTTGCATTTTGATATCCCGGAGGAACACCTTTCCCTGTAACTCCCCTTCTAATGACAATTGCTCCTTAAGAACATCATAAAACGGCAGCGTTCGTAAACGCACCTGTGAGAGATCCGTTTCCGCTTTTGTTTTCTGTACACTCACGCGGGTATTCATTAAATCAAGCATGATCTCGCCATCGACTGTAATATTTTGCTCATCCGCCCAAAGCGAAGCTTTGGCCTGAAAAGGGAAAGGCCTGGTGGGCGATAACCGGGTGGCCTGCAGATCAATCTGCCGCAAAGGAACGATTAAAGGTGGCTCCAACGACTCATCGACAAACGTCAAAGCACCATTCTCGATGCGAACGGCTTGGATTAACATCTGCGGAATAACACCCGGCTCCTTCTGTTTTCTATGCGAAACTGACATTGCAGTCGATGCGGCCCCGGAAGCAGAATTCGGCCGGGGATTTTCCCCTACAACACCGCCGCCGCTATCCTTTTTCAACAGCACTTGCACATTCACCAGGCCTTCTTTATTGCGGACCAAATGAATTTTGGGACTGGTAATTTCAATTTGCGCGATGGCGATCTGCCGCTGGAATATCAAAGCCAGCAAATCCGTATTTAGATAGACCGAATCAACGGTCAGCACCTTGCCTTGGGAAAACGCGGGGTCATCGGTGACGGAGAGCCCTTTAAGTGCGATGGTCAATCCCTTGTCGATCTTAAAATCCAGCCGTATTCGATCTATCTGGACATCCCTGCCCAATAGCGAACCGAGTTCCTGCGTGATCCGTGGCTTATAATGTTCGATATCAAAGGTGGCAAGAAATACGGCCAGAATGACCCCGAAAACGACAATGAGCCCGATAAAAATAAACACTATGATCTTTAAGAATTTCATGGGATTTGAAAAAAGTTGGGGATCACGGGACCACTAATGTGGCTTCTTTTCGTCCGGCTTCACTGCATATCGCCTCGACCCGCACAACATCACCGGTGACCGCTTCCAAGGGAACATCTTCGATAAGCATTGTGGCGGTTGTTTGCTTGGCATAAGAACGGCTGTCTACTTCCTGACCGTTTTTGTCGATCGATAATTTACGTATAAAATGTTTGCGCGGATTGGAAGCCACATGGTGCACTTCAATGTGAAGGTCCTTTTTTTCCGTGTCATAACTTAAATCCACTGCGGAGGGGGGACGGGCGGCGGCAGGATTGACCATTCCACCAAGCGTAACCGCCACGATGATCGGAATCCAGCGGTAAATAGTGAAATTCATTATCGTGAAGTCTCAAGAATATTAAGAGTGTCGGTTACAACTTGAACACGCGTCTTAACGTGAACCGAAGGGGCAACGATCCCGCTCTCCGGCATAGCGCTCGCGGCGGGCAGCTTCGCGAACTTTTGATCGATCTTGCCGAGATAGCTTTTTGTCCCTTTGAATGCGGGTTGCACCGCGGCAATTTCATTGAACAAATTTTTCGCCCCCGCATAATAACCCTGATTATATAATTGGACGGCCCAGGAATACAGTTGATCGATCCTAATCGCAAGGGCTGTCTGAACATTCCTTCGCTCGCGCTGGATTTGGGCATAGTAGGCACGTAAAGCTTCGGCATTCTGAGAAAGATCGATGGCACCGAAATCAGGTGGCTTGACCCAGACAGGCTCTGGCGCAGGTACGTTGACGGGAGTCGATTTTGCCTGCGCTTGTTGTTGCCGGCGCTCATTGTCCTGCCGGATTCTTTCTGTTTGCTCATGGACTTTTTGCGCCTTTGCTTCAAGGCGGGTATTTTGCCGATCTTGCCGCTGTTTCGCTGCTTGTTCTTTTTCCTGTTGTCGTCGTTGCGCTTCTCCCCGCCCTGCCGTAATACTCTCGCGCAGATCAGCAACACGACGCACAGTTTGCTGTTTGTCGGTCGTGCTCATAGGCTCGTTTTCCAAAAATTTTTCTAGACCAGACAATTTCTGCTCGGCAATGTCCCAATCTTCGCGCTTATTCGCCGCGATGATCTCTTTCTCCATCCGCGCGATTTCCGGCTTCGCCTTCTTGCCTTCGTTTTCTTGACGAATTTTTTCTGTCCGTTCTTGAAGTTTCTGCGCGTCCATCTTAAGACGTGCATTGCGCGCTTCCCGCTTTTGTTTTACTAATTCCCCTTTTCGTTCTTGTTTTAAAATTGCCTGTTCCGTCAATTCGATATATTTTAATGTCGTTCGATAGCCCGGAACCTGCTTCTCGGCTTCTCGGAATTTATCCCGGGCAGGAACAAATTGATGGGCCGTATAGAGCCTTACCGCCTCGTCAAAAAGCTCCGCGGCCTTCAAACGAGCTTGCTCCGCCGCGGCATCACCTTTGGACTGGACATATATTGGGGCAGTGGTCACTTCTTTCGGTTTTTGGTTCGCCGCCGCGATATCCGCGTCAACACGGCCCAAATATTGAACTGTTTCCTTAAAGTTCGGATGCAGCGCTGCAACTTCACCAAATTTTTGTTTCGCCGCGATAAAATTCTTTTTCTCATAAAACGCTACGGCCTGCGCGTATTTCTTTGCCGCTTGCGCGATGAGGCGATCGCGCTTCTTTTCTTCCGCTCTTTGCGCATCCTTTTGCTTTTTTTGGGCTATTTTTTCGGTCATTTTTTCTTTTTCAGCCCGATGGGCAGCTTCTCTGTCCTGCTTTTGTTTCAAGCGCTGTGCTGTCTTTTCCTGTTGAACCATGGCCCGCTCGATCCATTCCAAATATCTGGGAGTTGTTTGATACCCTGGGGATACCTGCTCGAGCTCTAAAAATTTCGCGCGAGCGGGAACAAATTGATTCGACGCGTATAACTGCACCGCCTCCTGAAATAACCCCTGCGCTTTTAACTGGATCTGTTCGTCTTCTTTCTTCGGTTGCTCGTTTGCAGCGAGCACGGCAGGCGTTGCGGAATCCTCGCTCGCCTCCGGCTTGCTAACCACGACTGTCTCAACAACGGGGGCCGGGACACTTTTTCTGGCCAACTTTTCTTTTCGTACTGCACGTGCCAAGGCCTGCTGCTGTTCCTGAAGCTGTCGTTGCTCTTCGCGTTGCAGCAGAGAATTGATCCGGCTTAAGTAATCATGCGTCGATTTATAATCAGGATATACTTGAGCGACATATTCAAATTTTTCACGCGCCGGAACGTATTGCCTTCGCTTAAATAAAGAAATACCCGTGTCATAGGCTAAAGCCGCTTCATCATCAGGCATTTTTTCCGCTGGTGCTACAATGTTTTCAACCGGCAAGATCTCGCGCTTGGCCGGCGCGACCTCCCTTTCAACCGGGACGACTTCTCTTTGAACTGGGGCGACTTCCACCTGCATCATAGCCGGCAACACTTCCTCCATAACTGGCGCAGGGGCCGCCGGCGTGGGTTGGATTACTTCCTCGCTGCCGTACTCATAGGCGATCTGCGCTAAATATTCGTTCGTGGATTCATATCCGGGGCAAATGCGCTGGACCTCGTCAAAATGCACTTTTGCTAACGCGTAAAGATTATTCTTGTAGTCGGATTCCGCTTCGCGGTAAAGCGCCTTGACCTTGCGGCTGACCATTTTATCGCGGTCACTTTTGATGCGCACGGCTGTTTCCCTCAAATCTCGTGTCTCCTGACGGCGTTTAGCAGCGGTTTCTTTCACTGCCGTTCGTTTCTGTGCAATGACCTGATCCCTGCCCTGACGTCGCGCTTCGCGTTGCTGCAACGATTGCTGATACTGAGCCTCTTTTTGTATATCTGCGTCGATCCGTGCCAAAAATTTTTCAGTGGCCTGATATCCCCTGACCAAGGCATCCACTTTCTGAAAAAATCCTCTTGCCTTATCGAACTCGCGCTTTTTGTACAATTCTTTTGCCTGTCGATAATATTGTTCCGCCTCCTGCCGTTTTCGCGATATGGACACATCAGCCGTCGCGCTGGAAGTCCCGGGAAGCTGCGCGCGGTAAGGCATTTCCTGTTCCAAATCCTGTTCCGAAGCCATATCTTCCTTGATCAGGACCAAATACTTCCGAACAGAACGATAATCAGGCGAAATCCGCTCCACCTCGCTAAAACTCGCTAGGGCCTTTGCCAGGTCCCCTTGACCATAATATGTCCTTGCTCCCTGATAGGCGACCTCGGTCCTCTCGCGCAACTCTTGTTGCCGCAGCCGTTCGCTCTCTTCGATCGTACGATTCATATCCTCCTCGGCAGCATGCTCCATAAGCGCCTGTCGTCGTGATTCTTCTTCAGCCTGCAAGCGCGCCTCATCATCACGCAGCTGCTCAATACGCTCCAAATATTTGTCCGTCAGCTTGTAACCCGAGACCACGGCATCGGCCTTACGGAAACTGTCTTCAGCTTCTTCAAGCTTTCTATCTTTAAAATCTGCGATGGCCTGCTGATAAATTTCTTCCGCCTTGCCGTCTAATTCTTTTTGATAATTTCCTTCTTTCGCCGCGACTGTTTTTCGAAACTCCTGTTCATCCTGACGCCGTGCGCGCTCTTCGGTCAACCGCTGCTCTTCCTCTTGCTGCTGCTGGGCGTTGAGAATATCGTCATCGATGCCATCAAGATATTTACTTGCCAACTTATAATCCGGCGAAAGGACCTGCACTTCCTCAAAACTGCGTCTGGCCTCGGCATAATCCTTGCTTTTATACTGTTGGAGCGCCCGCTGATAGGTCGGCTCAACTCTTTCAACGATCTGTTCCTCCAGTTTCTGTTCCGCATCTGCCACCGCTTCTTCCAACTGCGCTTCTTCACTTCGGTCATCAAGCTTTGAATCGATATCGGCGTTATCGGATTCCTGGGCCATGGAGGGATATTCTTGTTGGTCCGTCCCGATTTGGCCAGCACTCTCCTCGCGCAACAATTCATCAATGACAACTAAATATTTCTTTGTATTTCTGTAACCGGGCTGCACGGCATCAATTTCCTGAAATACTCTTTGAGCTTCACCGTATTCCTTTTGCTCCAGTAACGATAATCCGGACTGATATTTATCGGCTATGAACGAAGCTTCCGGCGATTCATCCATGGAGAGAACTTCAAGAGATTCGAGGGATTGCTGATCCTCCGCAGCTACTTCAAGGTCAAGACGCGCCGCTCGGGGATGTTCCGTAAGATGGATGGCTTTTTCCCATAATTCCTGCGCCTCGGCGTATCGACCATCCTCGAAGAGGCCGATAGCCTGCTGGTTATATTCTTCGGCTTTTGCTTTCAGGTTTTCTACGCTCGGCGGGGGTTCTTTTTGCGCGTTGGGGTGAATTTTGATTGTTTTTCCCCCATCGGCCACGACTGGTTTAATAAAAAACAGGCAGGTACATCCTCCAAAAATAAAAACGAATATCACCAATCGACTTATATTTAGACAGAATTGTTCTCTCATTAATCTCGGCATAAAAGCAAGGAATAGATATACTATAAATATTATAGCGTCATTGTAACACAGGCATTTCCTGCCATTCCAGCGTTTTCTCCAATATTTTTGTGATAATTTACCGAAAGCAAGCGTTGTTTTGGCAAGTTGCGCTCGAATGAAAGAGGTAGCGGTTCTGGGCGACCCATCGATAGGCCCATGGGCCGATGACGCCCATCCCGGGGAAATATAGGACGGGGATCAGAGGATAGCACATCGGCAGGCTAAAGCACATCCGGCGAAAAGCTTCAAAACCGCCGTATAATTTTCCACCCGGTCCAATAAGATAAAGCTGACTGGCAACAGCTTTCTTCGATAACTGTGGGTGTATCCGCGCCGGATCACCCAGGTCATGGAAATCTACCGGATTAAAAACATCGAAGATGTCCATTATCTTAAGTTGATTGAGGCTGTGGCGGCAAAACCCGCAATTGCCGTCATAAATGATCTGGCTTCGCCGGGTGGATTGGTTATGCACTCTCTTTTGCTCAACCCATGCGATCACTCCCCTGGGGTTGATGAACAAGAAAAGTTGTGGCGGGAAAAGAAAAAAGAAGATCGCCGGCACATCCAGCGTCAAAATCAGTGTGATATGAAAAACAAGTCCTAAATAAATCGCGGTAATCCGCGTGGGAGGATAAAAAAGCAGGAAAACAAAAATAATTTCACAAGCCAGGATGATAATGCCAAGGCCATAACACAACTGTGGTTGTTGAGCAAAGAAATCCCGCAACAAAAAATATTTGGTCACACCGGGCGCCGGATAATGCATCAGGTAATAAATCGGATTACCGCTGATCCAGTTGCCCTCCGCGGAAATTTTGTAAAGAGCCGTGTAGAAATACGTAAATCCAATTTGTAGCTGCAAAAGTCGCTGGACAAAAAATGGTCGCTGGCGGCGGTAGGCAAGGGCCTCGCCTTGCCGTAAACAATCCGCTGAAAAATAATCTCCGTGGTAAGGCGTCAGACACATCAAAAACAACGTCACCAGAAGGATATCCCACGACAACGTTCCGACATAAAACGAATTGAGGGCGTAAAAATAATAACACGTCGCCGTCATCAGGATACAGCTTAACTGGCTGACGAGCCCAATGAGAAAACAAAACCATGACAAACAAAACAGCCCGGCAACGACCCAAACCAACCCGTCAGGGCTCTTTTGGACAAGCGCAATCACCTCCGGTGCGAAAAAATTGTAATTAAATGTCTTGAAAGCTGTATGCAAATAATTTTCATCCATCCGAAAAAGCAACGGCAGCACATGAAATCCTGCCGTCAAAGCGACAAAGACCCGGAAAAGCGCAAGTCCAATGGACGGCCGCTCTTCTAAAAATAATTTATTCCAGAGCTTTTTCATTTTCTTATCTTTTGGGATGATCCGCACTGATAAAGTGCCTCTTGCCCGCGCCTGTAGGGCTCTTTGACGATGGATGGATAATATACCGCCATTACGACAAAATCCTGATAAGACGGCAATCGCCACGCAAGGTACTGGCAAAACGCCGCGGCGCTATCCCGGGTGGCAACGGTGCTCAAAATATTGCGATGAATATTGTCAAACCCGAACGTGCGTGTACGAAAAATGTCATGTGGATCAACCAAATGGACCACTTCCCCCATTTTCCCATAAACTTCAACATAACTATATGTTTCATCAACGTTAAAAAACATGATCCACCCGGCCGGCGGGAAAAGAAATTTAAATTTAGGAAGGTCTCTTTGCGTGAGGGTATTGAGATAAAAATAGCGCGTGGATTCGTAATGAAAGATGAGCAGCCAGAGAACGACAAAAATCGTGATGGATGCGTTGCGTATGCGAGAATTTTTTGTCAAATTGACCGCGACAACCGGCGGGACAAGAAGCGTAAACAGACTTATAGCAGGATAGCGACAGACCAAATAAATCCAGAGGCAAACACCAAGAACAATCAAAAAAATACAAGCGATTCGGCGATCAAATATTCCCATGGGATATTATGGATCCATTACCTATTGAACGTCTTTTTCCCCAAAAACCTGTGCCGTGAAAATCTCGATTTTTGTCTTCGGGTCCTTCCAGGCATCAGGGGAAAGCCCGGCCTTTTGCGCGCACAGCTGGCTCAGAAACTCCTCTTTGAACCATCCCGTTTCGGTAGCGACCTGCGGTAAAAATACTCCCTGATGCCACGGTCCCTGGCTGACAATCACGCCGTGTTTGCCTAGAACGATCTCATTAACATTCTTAATCACACGCGGTTTTGACAACACTGAAACTTCAACAGTGAGATCTTTTATTTCCTCTGGTCTTATCGGCTCAAAACGTGGATCTTTGGCAGCCGCGGCGATGGCCATGTCCCGCACGGTTTGGTATAACGGCCCGTGCCCCAGGATATTACCGATACACCCGCGCAGTCTCCCCTGTTTATGAATTGTCACAAAGGCCCCCTCTTCCCGCGATAACCGTGGGTCGTTTTCCGAAAACTCCAGGACCTTACCGGTACGCACATATTCTTCCATTGTCTGGCGAGCAATTTCTAGAAGACGTTTTTTCTGTATGGGGCTTAGAGAATCCTTCTCGTCGTCTTGCGGCGCATCACCATAAATGATCACGGATGTATAGCCAACGACACTGTCGCGCTCTCCGGTCACATCACCTGAATTGGCGTACCGTAACATTTTCGCGTGCTGGAGCCCGCGCTGACGGGCGTATAAAAGCGCCGCAGTTGTGGGCACGAACCCACACATCTCCATGGCACTTCGCAATTGGCATCCCTCCCAAACGGCCTTGGCGTCCAATGAGGTGATCGCCTTGATCACCGACGCGTCCATCGTGCGCGCTTTTGTATCCGGATGATAATGCGACAGATCTGTGCTGACCACAACAAGGACATCGTTGCGATCACCGATAATTTTATTCAAACTGGCAGCAAATTTTTCCAGCAACGCGAAACTCGGCTGCCCCATGATCACCGGAACAATCTTAAAATTCGCGAATGTCTCCTGCAGGAACGGGATTTCAACCTCCAGGGCATGCTCGCGTTCGAATGGCTCTGGCGCAAAATGAAACTTCCCATCCTCATCGCTCAGCCGCTGCGCGAACGTCCGGTCAACCACAACGACACCCAACGGCGTCTGGAACCCGTCCTGCAAACCAACAGAAATACCATCAAACCCGAAATAATGGCTGGGTGCCAGGATGATGATCGTTGTATATTTGTTGCGGCTGGCGGCCTTAAAGCCGTAAGCGGCCACCGCACCGGAATAGATATAACCGGCGTGCGGGGCGATCACAATATCAATGTGTTTGTCCGCAGGTTCAACATCCGCCCGCTGGAAAAATTCCCCGATCTGTGCGGACAATTCCTGCGATTCGGCCGTGTAAAACTGGCCGCTGACATTGGGGCGCTTGATCTTTGTGTCGGCGTGAGCCATCGTGGAAAAACTAGTAACTGCGAATAAAATGATGACAAAAAAGTGGGTCATGCGTTTTCATTTTGCGCCAGATATCTGTCCAAACTGCAGCGTTGTGCCTCCTCCATTCGAAACGAGAGAAACCAGGTAAGGACAAAGATCGTTGTGTCGAATGTCAGGACAACCGGCAAGGGAACCGAGATCAGTCCCCCAAAACAACCGCATTCATCAATGGGCAAATTTCGGATAAGCGCCTGGATGACCACAGCCATGAACATGAGCAACAATGCCATCATGGCGCGCAGTGCCCCCTTAAGCCAAAGTCCCAAAACGAGAAAGATGCCCAGCAAAAATTCGACCCAAGGCAAAAGACGGGCAACAATTTCAGCCAACGGAAACGGTAAAAAAGAATAGCTCTCAATGACGTAAAGAAAATTCTGGTAGGGTCCGATGAGTTTTTCGAAACCGGAAACGACAAAAAGACTTCCAATGCCTATCCGCAGCAACGGATATCGATTATTTTTTAATTTCCGCAAGCAATCGATCAAGTTCGGGCTCCAGGGATTGCACGCCGACGATCATTTTCCCGTTCACGTAATAGGTGGGAGTGCTTTTGACCCCGCGGCGCTCACCTTCCAAATGACTTTGCTGAATAATAGCATCAACGGATTTGTCATTCAGGCACGCGCTCAAGCGGCTGGGGTCCAGGGCAACTTCCTGAGCAATGAGCGCAAAGGCCGGGGCCGCGTCCATCAAACGACTCCAATTAGGCTGGCGCGCGATCAGCGCGTCGTGAAACGGCCAAAATTTTCCTTGCCGGGCGGCGCATTCAGCATAACGGGCCGCCAGAAACCCGTGACGGTGACTGGGGAGTGGAAAATATTTAAGATCTAGCCGGATCGCATCTGGGTGTTCCGCCGTAACTCGGCCCAAATATTCGGCACCACGGGCACACGCGGGACATTGAAGATCAATAAATTCAGTGACATGGATAGGGGCGGTCTTACTTCCTTTTGCACGCATCTCCCCATCGGAGCGCGCACCCTGCGGCATAATCCCCCAAAAAAGTTTTACCCCAAAAACAACGGCGAGACTGCAGACAATGACGAGGAAGGTGACTTTTATTTTGGAGTGTTGGGACATAAATCTTGTGAGAATTACGACAACTGTGGCCCCGCAGAGACCAACGCTTTCCCTTTGGGCGTATCCGTAAATTTTTTAAAATTAGCGATGAACATCTCTGCCAATTTCCGCGTCATTTGATCGTATTCAATCTTATCTTTCCATATATTCCGCGGATTGAGAATCTGCGGGTCCACTCCGTTGACCCGTGCTGGAATTTGCAGATTAAATATAGGCAAAACAGCAAATCCGGCGCGATCGAGACTGCCGTCCAGGATCGCATCGACAATACGACGGTTGGCATCAAGCGATATTCTGGAGCCAACGCCATATTTCCCCCCGATCCAGCCGGTATTGATCAAGTAAATCGTCGCACCATGTTTTTCAATTTTTTGTCCCAGAATATCCGCATATTTTGTCGGATGTAACATCAAAAAGGCCTGACCGAAGCAGGCGGAAAATGCCGCTTTGGGCTCCGTGACGCCAAGCTCCGTTCCGGCGATCTTGGCCGTATACCCGCTCAAATAATGATACATTCCCTGTTCTTTGCTTAATTTCGCGACCGGAGGCAAAATACCATAGGCGTCACAAGTCAAAAAAATGATTTTTTTCGGATGCCCGCCTTTTGAAACCGGTTTGACAATTTGTGGGATATGGTCGATAGGATAAGAAACGCGCGTATTTTCCGTCTTTTTTTTAGAAGTAAAATCAATCTTGCCATCTTGGGTGATATCCACGTTTTCCAGTAAGGCATTGCGGCGAATAGCGCGATAAATATCCGGCTCCCGCTCGAGGGTAAGATTAATGCATTTAGCGTAACAACCACCTTCGAGATTGAAGATACCTTCATCATCCCAACCATGTTCGTCATCGCCGATCAACAGCCGTTTGGGATCCGCCGAAAGCGTGGTTTTCCCCGTTCCGGAAAGACCAAAAAAAAGCGCCGTGTCACCGGCCGTGCCCATATTCGCCGAACAATGGAACGATCCAATACCCTTAAGCGGCAGAACATAATTCATGACCGAAAAAATCCCTTTTTTGATCTCTCCTCCGTACCACGTCCCGGCAATGGCGATCATCTGCTCAGTCATGTTGAACGCAACAAAAACATCCGAGCGCATATTCATCTGGGCGTAATTCGGATTGGTGGCCTTGCAGGCATTGAGGATTGTCCAATCGGGCTTGAAATTTTTCAATTCCTGGTCGGTTGGCCGGATAAACATATTTTTGAAAAAATGCGCCATCCAAGCCACTTCAGTTACCAGGCGGATTTTCAGTCGTGTTTGCGGATTCGTCCCGCAAAAACCGTCCATGACGTAAATCTTTTTTCCGTTTAACTGGTCGACGGCTATTTTTTTAAGCTGTTGCCAGACTTGTGGTGATAACCGCTTGTTATCGGGACTGCCTGTCTTTTCGTCATGCCACCACATAGTATCGCGGGTCAGACCATCCTCAACGACATATTTATCTTTGGGAGAGCGGCCCGTGAATTTTCCCGTATCTACGGCCACAGCACCGGATTTCGAGACAATGCCGCGTTCATATCCCTCCAGTGCCGGATCTATCTCATGTGCGAAGAGTTCCTCGTAGGTCAAATTATACAAAATCTCTACGCGGTCTTTTAAACCAACGGATGCCAGATGCTCTTGGACCGTCAAAATATTCATGTTTTCTATTTTCATCAGCGCTTCCTTGCAAATAATCTATTGAACATTGGAAATTTCCAGATCCAGACCCCGGTGATCGCGATAGCCGGCACAACGACAAACTTGATAAAAATTTGAAAAGATATTTTTGTCGTCCATGGGGAATAGATATAACACATAATCACCAAACCCAAAATGATATGGGTCCAGCGCAAAATCACACGAAGCTTAGCTTCATTCATGGACAAAAATACCGGGATGTAACCATTTTCCGCGCTGCCAGCCTGCCGGCGCAGTCCTGGCATTATTCGCGATACTTTAACTCCGTACCATCCTTGGAACAAAATTTAACATCTTCGGTATATGTCGCCCCGCAGACCGGACAAAACTTTTTCTGCATGTGTTCGCCAACAACCATGCCTCCAACGGTCCCAACAACACCACCGATAGCAGCTCCCGTCACACCATCTCCGGTCTGATGCCCGATAATGCCGCCCAAGGTTGCCCCTCCCAATCCACCGACACCTGCCGCCTTCTGGGTTGTCGTGCAGCCCGTTAAGGCCAAAACTGTGATAAAAACAAATGCGTATTTGTTCATCAGTATCTCCTTTTAATTTTGTGTTTTTCGCTAAACTACCTGCCAGATAGAGCTCGAATGAATCCGTCTTTGTAATCCTGCTTGACTTTTGTCAATAATTCTTTGGCCGGAGACTGCGTATCAAATTTTCCAATGCAAATCTGATACCAGACGCTGCCATCACTACGGCTTCGTTCATCAACATACGCCGAATATCCTTTTTGTTGGGCCTGCGCTACAGCATTATCCGCTCGGCTACGTTCTTTAAAAGCAGCAACCTGGATGGTATAAAGTTTTCCGCTTCCCCCAGTTACCGCAGGGCCAGCCGATGAGCCCGCTGCACCGGCAACTGTCGCCTTCGACTTAACAACCGGGCTTGGAGTAGCGGTGGTCTGTTTTGCCATCGACGTCGACGTCCCAGGAGCTTTAGCCGCAACCGCTGGCGATGGTTGGACAGAACGGATCGACTGTTGCTTTGTCTCAGCCGTTGTTACCAGCGCTGACCCCTTTTCATCTGTATCAAAAAATTCATATTCAACTTCATTATGAAGGGCCCCTTTTTCCGGAAATATTTCACTCAAGGGTACCGTCTCCTTGCCACGTTCATAATTAAACGCGATCAATACGGTCACCAGTACCCCGCCCACCAGCGTCCACACCAGCCAAGTCCTTTTCATTTCTTCCTCCCGTTTCTGAATCTATTACAAATTCTGTTTTGCAAGTAACTCATTGATTCGAACTCGTCTCAGCACGTAACTGGGCATTTTTGTCATACCAGCCAAACGCGTTTCCCTTTGCCGCGATCAACAGCCCGATTTTTCGTGTCGCCGGCTCGATGACCAACAAACCCAAATATCGATGGAGAATAATAGCATATCGCCCCCCAGGAATCCAGCGAATTTGGGTAATTGTCAGCTCGCCTCCTTTATACGCGTGCCGTTCAATAACGCTAGGACGCGCTTCGCGTTTAATGCGCAACAAGCGCGTGCGAAACCATTTTTTAGGAACATAATAAAGGTGGTCATCTTCATCCACTCCAAGGCTTTTCCCTTGGTCAGAAACCAGGATATCCCGAAGTGTCCCCTGCGAAAAGGAAAACATGTCCCCTTCGAGAAAAAGGCTGATCCCTCGAGCAGTGAGATTTTTTATTGGTATGCCAGCCTGCTCAAAGGGGATCCTCACAACAAATTCCGGCTGCAAAGAAGCCAAGGGGATGCGAAAAACATTGACATCAAAGGCATACGCGCGAACGGAGGTATCCTTCGCCTCCTGCTCCACATAGTAAAGGTTCGCGCTGTCACGATCCCAGTATAACGATGAAATCCGGCGAGTCGGGCTCGCAAGCGCCCGTTTCTGCTTATCCGCGATATCATAAACATACAAATGGTTTTGCGATGAATAGGGGGACCAACGGGCGACTTCGTAACAAAAATGACGACTATCCGGCGCCCAGCGAACCCCGCCGATAACGCCTTTCCACTCACCAGTTTCACCGGGCTGCCCCCAGGAATCGATAAGTTGTTTTTCCTTCGTGTTGCGTTCAACCAAATAAACTTCCTGTGCGGTCACGACAATCAAAAACTTCCCATCCGGGGAAAAATGATATTCCTTGACCGGATCAACGGCGACCAAAACGTCCTGTTTGTTCCGGCCGGTGATCTCAACGCTCTGCAGGCGATTATCATTAATGTAATAAATCTTTAAATCATCTTTGACCCATGAGGTATTGGCCAAGATATCCTCGGGGAACTGTATAACTGCGGCGGGATGATAATAATTGAACCAGAACAGATACCAAATTCCGACCAACAAAAGCACCTGTCCCAACGTAATGACGGCAAATAAAATATTTTGAATTGCCACCCGTGAAATGGCCTGAAAACTGACTTCCCGCATTCGCAGAAGCAGCGCGACCAATCCCAGAACGATGGTCACTCCGACAACGATTGCAAAAAATAGTTCAAAATAATTGCTTAGATACTGGACGATTTCATTGAACCGCGCCTCGTCAGTCATAAAGCGGAACCAAATACTGCGGACACACGGATTGGAAAAAAATGTAAGGCCAACTGGCCGACGGTCGACCTAGAACCGAAAATCCATTGCGCTTTACTTTTTATCTTATTCCACCGGAATGAGAATCACCTGCCCCACACGCAATTTGTTCGGATCCTTGATCCTATCCTTATTCAACTCATAAAGATATTTCCACCGGTGGGCGGCCCCTAATTGCTCTTGGGCTATTTTAGACAGAAAATCATTTTTTTGAATCGTATATTCGCGCGTGGACACCTTTACTTCCGTCTCCACATTTTCCTGGTCTTCAACGACCATTTTCCCATCCTCGATGTGAGCGGCTTCCGAAGTGTATTGTCCCTCGCCTCTGGCAGGCATCACAACTTCTTCAACTTCTGCCACCATGAACTGCGCATTGCGGTCCTTTTGCATCCCGAACAAGTCGGAGACCGGTGCCACCGCATCAAGCTTGCCGCGACTGATGATCTTGATCCGTTCTTCGGGGATGCCGTTCTCAATCATGTATTGCTGGATCACCTCTCCCCGCTTTTCTCCAAGTTTTCGATTGTATTCAATCGAGCCGCGAACATCACAATTGCCGGTTATGAGAATATCGGCCTCCGGATTGCGTTCCAGCGATTTGATCGCACTTTGCAGGATCGGGAAATGATCTTCACGCAAATCCGCCTTGTTATAATCAAAATAGATTTTCACATTTTTAAGGATTTTCTTCACCAGCAACGAAGCTTTCGGCCCAGAACCGGCCACATCCTTGTAGTCATAAATAATTTTATACACATAAATATAACCACGATTACCCCATGGGCGCGCTTCCCCCGGCTCCGTTGGCATCCACCAATAACCACCGCGCTCCTCGTCTTTAACGGGGCCTGGCCTGGCATCGGTCGGCCACCATTCAAATTTCTTTTGCAATTCGTCCACGTCCTGTTTCCGGCGTTCTTCCTGAAGAACCTTATCCCGGGCATTACCTGCTTGAGGAAAAGCCGCAACGCAAATTCCCAGAAAGATCATATAACTTAAAATTTTCAGTGAACGATAATTCATTTTTGCTTTCCCTCCCCGGAATGCCGACTATAATTTGTTTTACCTAATTACACGGGTGCCATTGCGCAAAATGGCCATCATGGCACATCATTGACCCTGGAATTCAAACGCTATTTCCCAGACAACTTTTGAGCAACGATCTGTTCGGCGTCCAACCAGTCCTGCACATCGTTGCCGTTGCTGTAACCGCGCTGTTCAAAAAGTTCATACGCCTTTTTTTCGATCTGCTGGCGAATTGCCGGTGAATTAATATCCACGCCTCCGGTTTTGCGTATTGCTGCGTTCTCTTTGACGGAAAGTGTCGCTTCCGGCAGGTATCGCTTGGCGGATATGCCCCGACGCGTTGCCAGCGAAGAAATGTCTTTTTGTGTTGATGTTCGTTTAGTGACCATGGCCAACTCCTTTCTAATATCTTCAAAAAACTGTGACAATATTTTCCGTATATCCATCGCTCCTATCATATCATTTTATTTTATCTTGTCCAGTATCTTGTGGTTATGAAAATTCACATGAATTTGCGCAGGACAGTTGGCAGTATGCCGCCGTTACGAAAGTAATCTATTTCCACGGGTGTATCAAGTCGCACGGTCAAAAGAAGCTCCCTCCGGGAGCCAGCGGGACTTTGGACAACCACGCGGACGTCCTGGCGTGGCTTCAATGAATCGTCTATGCCTTTAAAATCAAAGATCTCATTGCCTTTCAGCCCCAAGGATTCTGCTGACGTGCCTTTTTGAAATTCCAGAGGCAAGACCCCCATCCCCGCCAGATTGCTACGATGAATGCGCTCAAAACTTTGCGCCAAAACCGCCCGCACCCCTAACAGTGCAGTTCCTTTAGCTGCCCAATCCCGGCTGGAACCGGTACCGTATTCCTTGCCGGCCAAAACAACCAAGGGAATGTTCTGCGTTTTGTATTTCATCGCCGCATCATAAATGCTCATTTTTTCTCCGGAAGGAAAATGGATCGTCCATGACCCTTCTGTTCCCGGTGCCAAAAAATTCCGCAAGCGTATGTTGGCGAATGTTCCGCGCGTCATCACGCGGTCATTGCCGCGACGCGAACCATAACTGTTAAAATCGGCCGATTGCACACCAAGCCCCAGCAAATACTGTCCCGCCGGACTCTGCGCGTTAAATGCTCCCGCCGGAGAAATATGATCTGTCGTAACGGAATCACCGACCACCACCAAAACCCGCGCGCCCTGGATACCCTGGATCGGCTTTGTTGTCTTGGACATGCCGGTAAAAAACGGCGGCTCCTGGATATACGTACTCTTGGCATCCCAGGGGTACAGGTCGGATTTCGTTGATCGGATCGCGTTCCAGTCCTTATTTCCCCTACTTACATTTTTATACCGCTTGCGAAAAACTTCGGCGACGACAAATTTACGAATGACGTTATTAATTTCTTCTTGGGCTGGCCAGATATCGCGCAAATAAACCGGCTTTCCCGCCTTGTCATTCCCGAGCGATTCTTTGGTTAAATCCTTATCGATGGTGCCAGCCAAGGCATAAGCCACAACCAGCGCAGGGCTCGCCAAATAATTCGCCCTGGTATGCGAGTTCACCCGCCCTTCAAAATTGCGATTGCCGCTTAGCACACTTACCGCCACCAGATCCCCTTGCTGGATCGCGCGCGCGACATCATCCGGCAACGGACCGCTGTTGCCAATGCACGTTGTGCATCCATAGCCGACAATATGGAATTTCAATTTTTCAAGATACTTTAATAATCCTGCCGTTCGCAGATATTCCTCAACCGCCTGAGAACCCGGAGCAAAGCTTGTTTTCACAAAATCTTTCACATTGAGCCCTTTTTCAGTGGCCTTTTTGGCCAGAAGTGCCGCGCCGACGAGAACCGAAGGATTGGAGGTATTCGTGCAGCTGGTAATGGCCGCGATGACAATGGATCCGTGCGTGATGGTGCCTCGTCCGTCGACAGCGACGGTTTTTCCGATCGCTTCCGGCGCCAACCCAAAACCCCGATCTTTCACCGGTTTTATCAAATTTTGCGCAAAATCTTTCTGGACATTGGTCAAAGGAACACGGTCCTGCGGACGTTTCGGCCCGGCAAGACTCGACTCGACGTCTGTTAGATCAAGCTCAATGGTGCTGGTAAAAACCGGATCCTTCCCGCTCGCCGAATAAAACATTCCTTGTTCCTTCATATAGCGCTCGATCAGATCCACCTGCGCGGGGGAACGCCCGGTCAAGCGGTAATACTTAAGCGTCTCGTCATCGATGGGAAATAACCCGATGGTCGCGCCATACTCCGGCGCCATATTGGACACCGTCGCGCGGTCAGGCAAACTCAAAGATTTTAATCCATCACCGTAAAATTCGACGAACTTGTCGACCACACCTTTTTGCCGCAGGATCTGCGTTACCGTCAGGACCAGATCCGTTGCCGTAACTCCCTCGCGTAACTGTCCGGTCAATTTAAACCCGACCACTTCCGGCATCAGCATATAAATGGGCTCTCCCAACATGACCGCTTCGGCCTCGATCCCGCCAACGCCCCAGCCCACAATACCCAAGCCATTGATCATCGTCGTATGGCTGTCTGTCCCCACAAGACTGTCTGGATAAATGACCGTCTTTTTCCCCATTTTTGTTTTCAGAACGCCTTGTGCCAAATATTCCAGATTGACCTGGTGAACGATACCGGTTGCCGGTGGCACGACGCGAAAATGCTTGAAAGCTTTCTGTCCCCATTTCAGGAATTCGTAACGCTCTTTATTACGTTTGAACTCCAGCGCGACGTTCTTATTAAAAGCGCTTTTGGCCCCAAAGGCATCCACCTGGACCGAATGGTCAATGACCAGATCGCACTGTACCTGCGGATTGATTTTGTGGATATCGCCGCCAAGGCGCTTCATGGCCGCGCGCATGGCCGCCAGATCCACAACACAGGGAACACCGGTAAAATCCTGCAAGATCACGCGTCCGGGCTTAAAAGCGATTTCCTTCGCGAGGCCAGGGACAGGCGACCATCCCAGAAGCGTCTGAATATCTTGCGCGGTGATCTGATAATTATCGTAATGCCGCAGCGCGCTCTCCAGTAAAATCTTTATGGAACGCGGTAATTTGTGTGGGTCCCCGACCCCTGATTGGGCCAATTTTTCAAATGAAAAAATGGTATAGGAACCCTGCTTGGTCTTAAGTGTTTTCTCAATGGATCTCTGGTCAAATGTTTTGCTCATCAATTACCGGAACCTTTCTCCGTAAATATATTTTTTATTATATTAAACCGGCTCAAGAAGTCAATATAACCTTGGTCGATCAGTGCGCCAGGGAAATCAGCGCTGCCCCCAGGATCATCAACAAAGCGCCAATCGAGCGTTCCCGACATCCCTTCTCTTTAAAAATCAAGAACCCAAAGAACAGGGTCATAAAAACACTCAACCGCTTGATGGCGATCACATAGGGAACCAGAGTCAGCTGAATGGCACCCATATTGGCGATCAACGCCACCGCGTTGACAGCACCCAGCAATATTAAATATTTCCAACAGGATCTGATCCGTTGCGACACATCGTTATTTTTTCGCAACATGACAAGGCCAAGCGCGATCGCCAAAACGGTATTGATCGCGGTCGCCCAGACCAATGGCGATGAGTGGAGCACGCCAATTTTATCCAGATTGGCCCCGACGCTGTACAAAAACGCCACCAGCAGCATGTAGCGCGGCCCCTTTTCTTTGACCAGAATCTTGAAAGGAGCAAGATATCCTTTGTGCAATTGCGCGATGTTTAAAACGTAAGAACCTCCGATGATCAGCAAGATCCCCCAAAGTCCCAGCGGCTTTGGGAACTCTCCAAGCATCAACGGTGAAGTGACCAATAAAAACAAAGGTGTGAACGTCAACATGGGAATGGCGATGGACAGATCAGATGCTTCGATGGCTTTGAAATAAAAAATTGATGCGATAACAACAATAATACCCTGAAGTACCAACGTGCTCCAAAATAACGGCCCCAAGGCCGGCAATGGCCGGGCAAACATCGCCGCATAAAGAAACGGCGTGGCAAAAAAATTCAAACCCCAGACGACAACATAGGGGCCACAGCGGCCAATGACCTTTTTGCCCAAGACATCCGTAAAAGACGTGAATAAAGCCGCCGTTAACGATAAGACTAACCACATAACTTGTATCTCCCTGCCGATGAAATTTTTGTAATCCGAGAAGGTTTATTATATAGCAAAATGTCTTGGGACAAGAACAAATCAATAAAATTCTTCAGCGTAAATATAAAAATATGCTTGAATTTAACACAGGGCATGATTATGATATACATGTTAATTTTATTCAGCAATTTTACTCTAATTTGAGGAGGCTTCTACATGGCTCATGTCGTTTGTGAACCCTGCGTAAAGTGCCGTTACACCGATTGCGTTACAGTCTGCCCGGTTGACTGTTTCCACGAAGACAAGGAAATGCTCGTCATTGACCCGGAAGTCTGCATCGACTGCGGTGCCTGCATCCCCGAATGTCCGGTTCAGGCGATCTATGTCGAAGACGACGTTCCGGAAAAATGGAAAAGCTACGTTGCGCTCAATAAGACCAAGTCCAAGGATCTGCCCGTCCTCACGGAGAAGCGGGAACCCTTGGCCAAAAGGCCGAACACATAAACGAATAATCGATAACCGCTCTTAGCTCTCCTGCGCGACACGGATCCCACCCCAAAAAGAGAACACGATTATGTGGTTTTTCATGAACACCTGCTATGGCCTAAGTTTATTGACCGGTATTCTGCTGGTAATCGGTCTTGCCCAAAGCTTTCTGCACTTCCCCATTCTTAAAGCCGGGCACCTGACCTTTATGCTGCTGACAAGCATAATCTATCTTTTCACCGAAACGCTGGTCATTTTCTTTTTTGTCGGTACCGGGATCAGCGTCAAGGAATACACCCAGGAACACAAGTTGAAGCCAGACTTTCACAAACGCTCCCTAGCCATCAAATACCGCGTCTATCCCCCTTTGCTTCTGAACATCCTGCTGATGATCATCGTTTTTGTTTTGGTGGGTGCGGTGAATACTCATCGGTTACCAGCCATCATTTATCAAGCGCTTTTTTCGGTTGCGTTGCTTCATTTCATCAAAGTCAAAATCATCCAGCATCAATGCTTTCGCGACAACACGCGGGTTATCCTGGATATGGCGGGGATCAAATAAGGACTTGCAAAAATCACTGTGATGTATTACATTGCCAAAATTGCCCAGGCGACCGGGTTAACCGTTGTTCTCATCGGCTTTCTGAAAGATTTTCCAAGATTGATGAATCCCAGGATATTCGGAATAGGCGCACTGATTTTCGTGTTTGGATGGATCGTTCAACGATTCATGCTTAAACGTTAAGAACCAAAAACAATGAGAACTATCCTAAAATTTGACGTGGGCGCCGACGGCTTCCAGAAAATGATCTACGTTCTGGCATTTATGGCGGCCGTTGTCCTGATCGCGGGGATCATCTTTATCAAAATTACTTTTTAGGAAAAAACAATGAGCGAACCAAAATTCATTCAACGAATGAAGAAAAAATATAACGTTGCCACTACCCTCGAACTCTGCGTCATTATGACCGTGTTCTCACTGGCCGGCATGGCCATCATATACATCCGAAAACCGATATTCCACCTGTTGGGCATCAGCGCCACAACGCCATTTATCCTCAAATTCCTTGCGTGGCTCGCCGTGGTCTTCCCTGCCTACCAGATCAACCTCTTGATATTTGGATTTCTTTTTGGGCAGTTCCCGTTTTTTTGGGAGCGGGAAAAAAATCTTTGGAGATTCTTACTGCGGCGTCAGAATATATAAAGCATCAAATAGATCAGAACACCCGTCACCGAAACGTACATCCATACCGGCAAAAGCCACCTCGTAATGCGCACATGCCGCGCGAAATCACCCCGCAGCGCGAAATAAACAGCCCGCAAACAAAATGGCACGATAATGACCGCCAGGGGCGTATGCGTCAGCAGAATGGAAAAATAAATGACGCGCAGAATCCCCTGTTTCTGATAATGTGTCACCCCGACCGTTGTCAGATGATAGATCAGATAGCAAACCAGGAACAAAAAAGAAGCAGTGAGCGCCGCGATCATGAATTTCTTGTGAACGGCGCTTTTTTTGTTGCGGATGGCCCGCCAGCCCAAAAAAAGCAAAATGCCTGCCGTAAGATTCAGGCAGGCATTGATGGTCGGCAAATACGGGACGTGCATATCCCCTCTTTTCTAGAACGAAACGTCAATAACGATCAGCGCGAATAAAACCGGCAGATAAAGGACCGTCGCCTTCAAAAGATTTCTGGCATCGACCATAGAACCGGTTATGGTTAGCTTTCGCCCCACCCACCACAGCGCGATCCCTGCAACAAAAGCCCCGGCAGCATAGATCCCGCCGGATAAACCGATCATCGCCGGAACAAGCGATACGAAAAGCAACATCCAGGAAAACAACAGGATCAGCGCGAACATTCTTTTGCCATCCGGTTCAACGACCGGGAGCATTTTAAACCCGGCACGCTTGTAATCGTCCTTTAACAACCAGGCGATGGAATAAAAATGCGGATGCTGCCACAAAAATAAGATCAAGAACAAAATACCGGCCTGGAAATTTAGATGTCCTGTCGCCGCTGCCCATCCGCCCAAAGGTGGAATGGCGCCGGGAACCGCGCCAATCGTCGTATTTAACCAGCTGACGCGCTTCATCGGCGTGTAGACCATAATGTATAAAAATGACGTCAAAAGACTCAGAAACGCGGTCAGGATATTGACCTTCACATAAAGGATGAAGATCCCGGCCAATATCAATATAACGCCAAAATTAAGCGCGTGGGCCGGCGGGATGATTCCCGCGGGGATCGGCCGCTTGCGCGTACGCAACATCTTTGCGTCAAATTCGCGCTCCAAATATTGATTAAGCGTGCTTGACCCACCACAGGTGAGCGCCACCCCGACCAATAGCGCGAGGAAACGCTCCACATCATGGATCCCTTGCCCGCCAAGAAAGAATCCCAACGCGGATGTCACCAGGACGAGGTTGACGATCGACGGCTTGGTCAATTCAAGATAAGCGGAAATGATCGATTTATTTTTCATTGGCAAAAATGACCTCTTTGAACTTCATCCAAGATACCGGTGCCACGCGCAACAAAAGCAAGATGACAATGCCCAGCGTTGCTGCCCCGGTCACAACATGCGCGCTTGTGATATGCGGTGATTTCTCGGAAAGCACCGTAAAAATGCCCAAACAAATCTGAAAAAACACAAGCGCGTTAAGTATCCAGATTGTCTGCACAATGGTTCTATCCATGATCTTCGCGCGTAACGCAACAATATTCAAAAAACCAACCGTTATCGCAATAACGAATGCTCCCATACGATGTATTAGATGGATAACGACTTGGGAGATATTAACCGGGGGCAAATCACGATCAAAACGCCAATCGTTAATATGCCGCAACATTGCATCATTAAACGGTGGGAACCAGTATCCGCCCATCTTTGGAAAATCGGGGATCGCCAGCCCGGAGCCGGTATGGCGCATGAGCGCGCCTAAAATAAGCTGCACATAAATGAGCGCGCCTAACACAATCGCCACTTTCGTCACCCCGGCACAAGTGGCTGCTGGCAGGGATTCCCGATGCTGCCGTTCAACCGAAAGACTGTAGGCGATCACAATTGTTATGACAAAAAAGGTCTGCGCCAAAACCGCGTGCGTGACCGAAATAGGTGTCGGGAGCAAGAATAAAACGGTCAGCCCTCCAAGGATCCCCTGGCACACCACTGCGGCCAACGCAGCGATCCCCAAATGACGCACCCACCTTCGCTTTTCCTTGATACCCAGCCAGATCGTCAGACAAAGAACGAAAAACCCGACGGTCGAAGCGACCATGCGGTGCCCATGTTCATAAAAAATACCGCCCACCATCGGTGGAAAAAGCGTTCCATACGACAATGGCCAATCCGGAACGGCCAAACCGGAACCGGTGCTGGTGACCATCCCGCCGGCAAAGATCAGAAAAAGCGTTGAAAAACAGGTCAGTTTGGCAAACCGTCTTAAACCTTTTGGTGAGGAAGATGCTGCCGGTCGTGTTGTATCAGGATCCCCAGAAATCATCGGTGCCTTCGTCCTCTTGCGAGGAGCTGGCCTGTTCGCCAAGCCACTTGTCGAATTCTTCCTGGGTCTGGATGGTCAAGAACCCTTTCATGCGGTAATGCCCGAGTCCGCACAGCTGGGCACAGGCGATCTCGAACTTGCCTGTTTTGGTGGGTGTAAACCATGTCGGAATGCTCATCCCAGGAATAACATCCTGCTTAACGCGCATAACCGGCAGGCCGAAGGAATGCATAACATCGCGGGAAGTCAGATAAATAACCGCCGGGTGACCGATGGGCAGATACAACTGATTGATGGTCGTCACATCATCTTTCCCGTTTGGATCGTTAGGGTCGAGCGCCAGCGGGTTAGACTGCTTGTCGAGAAATTTCAGGTCGCTCTTGCCAAAAATACCGTCTTTCCCGGGATAATGAACATTCCAGGCAAATTGCTCCGCCACGATACGCACCTCAACAATATCTTTACGGTCCGGAAAAGCATTGACTTGCTTGGCCCAAAAGGGAATTGAAAAACCGACCAGAAGAATGACTTCGGCGATAACAACCGCCACTTCAATGACGGAAGAAAAGTGCGATTCAACGCCCTTATAATTTGCCACCGGGTTTTTCTTTTTCCGAAAACGCAACAAGGCGACAACAAAATATATCCCCCAGCCGACGAACAGGATGAACATCAGAATATGCACCAAATAGATGATCATGTCGATTTCTTGGCCATGGGCTGAAGCGACGATCGGCAAATTCAACATTTTTGTGATATCCATATTTCGTCTTTCCGTTATTTCAACAATAGATATTTGCTTCTATTGCGGATACTCCAAAAAAATCGGGCAAAAACTCCCAGAACAACAAAAACAACGGCTAACAAAAAAAGCACGCCTGCGCGCAATGCCTTATTATTGGGATCGTTCGAAGGACCACCGAAACAAACGCTGCAGGCAAATACCGCTTTCGGAACAACTAAAATCACTGCGCTCAATACTAACCGCCGCAAGCAAGTAATCCACCCATTGCACATGAAATCACCCTTTTATCTTACACGCAAAAACAATTTCATAGATGACGAGGGCTAGCGCGACGCCGAACGCGCCGATGGCCGTTGCCAGATAACTGGCGCCCGGGTCTTGCGCGTATTGCCGTGTCGCCCAATAACCAAAAATGAGGCTGCACACAATTGCGGCGCTGACAAACACCAGATGGAATTCCTTAAGAGACATATTTCGCGCCCTCCGGGATACTGAAATGCGCCGCCAAAAACAACAATATCATCGAAATAAAAAATGTCGTCGCCAGGGCGAGTATCACCAGGATCGTTCTTTTTTCCGAAGAAAGATGCATGAGCTGCCACGAGACCAGATACCCCATGACACACGCGATGCCAAGAATAAGCGGTATACTCACGGCCCAGCCTAAATTCAGCTTAAAAGAACTGACACCCACCGCCACTCCCATTAAAACAATGAGGATGATGAAAATCTTGAAATATTTTTGAATTTCACTCTTGATGTTGATTTCGGCCATGAAAGCCCCTTTCACCTACCTACAAAAGATAAAGAACCGGGAACAGAAAGATCCACACCAGGTCCACAAAGTGCCAGTATAACCCGGCGATCTCGATACGATTGGTGAAGTGCTCCGGGTCCGTTTTCCACATTTTGCTTCCCGGCCCCCAGAAATAACTATTGACCACAACGCCTCCGATAATATGCAGCGCGTGAACCCCGGTCATCAAAAAATAAATGGCCATAAAGGTACTAGTACTCGGAAAGAGATGATGTTCGAACTTGGTGGCGTATTCATGGCCCTTGACGCCCAAAAAAAGAAGCGCCAAAAGGATCGTGATCCCCAGATTCAATTTGAACCTCGGGAAATTTTTTTCTTTCAACGCCGCCCAAGCCAGGATCATGGTCATGCTGGAGATCAAAAGAACGATGGAATTAAACGCGCCCAGGTGCACATGCAGGATCGAGGATCCGGCCGGCCAGCTCGCGCCGGCGCCGGTGCGCAACAGGACATAAGAAGAAAACAGCGCACCGAACAACATGACCTCCGATGCCAAAAAAAGCCAGATGCCCAGCTTGGCGTTATAAAGCCCGGTATCTTCTCTCACATTTACTGTGTACGGTATGTTATCCATGAAATTGTTTAACTTTCGTTCTGGGGTGTAAAATCTTTCGACGCCCCCGGCACGCTGTATTCATACGGCCCGCGGAAAACTTTTGGCGCCTTAGCAAAATTGCCATGCGGCGGCGGGGTCGGTGTCGCCCATTCCAGCGTTGTCGATTCCCACGGATTATCCGATTTTACTTTTTCACCTTTGAACATGCTCCAGATCAAATTAATAATAAACGGTAACTGCGCCAGCGCCAGGAAAAAGGCGCACACGGTTATCATCTTGTTCAAAGGAAGCACGGCCTGCGCGTGGGCGTATTGCTGTCCGCCATCATATAAGCGTCGCGAAACTCCGGCCAAACCTTGCACAAACATCGGCATAAATACGCAGTTCATAAAAAGAAACGACGGCCAAAAATGCAGCTGCCCCAGGGTTTCATTCATCTTGCGTCCCGTGATCTTGGGAAACCAGTAATAAATACCGGCAAAGATCGCGAAGATCGTCCCCGGCGCGACAACGTAATGGAAATGCCCGATCACATAATACGTATCATGAAGATGAATATCCGGCGCCGCCAGCCCCAACGGAAGCCCGGTCAATCCACCAATACCGAACATCGGCAAGAACGCCAACGCGAACAACATCGGTGTGTTAAACCGGATCGAGCCGCCCCATAGCGATATAAAAAGACATGTGAGGATAATAACGGACGGAACGGAAATGATCATCGTGGTCGTCTGGAAAAACGCACTGATCGTGGTTCCCATGCCGGTCAGATACATATGGTGCGCCCAAACAATGAACGACATGAATCCCAAGAAGATCAAGGAATACACCATGGATTTGTATCCCCACAACGGCTTGCGGATATTGTTCGCGATGATCTCAGCGACAATACCCATGGCCGGAACGATCAGAACATAAACTTCCGGGTGCGCGAGGAACCAGAACAGGTGCTGCCATAAAAGAACGCTCCCTCCACCGCTTATTTGCAGCGGCTCACCGCTGACAACCAATCCGCTGGGCAGGAAGAAACTGGTATGAAAAACACGATCAAAAAACTGCATCAGGCCCGCTGCTTCCAAAGGCGGGAACGCTAAAAGGAGTAAAAATGCCGTGACCAGCTGTGCCCAGACAAAAAACGGAAAGCGCATAAAATGCATCCCTTCCGTCCGCAACTGCAATATCGTTGCGATAAAGTTAACAGCCCCTAATAACGAGGAGGTGATCAAAAATACCATGCCAACGATCCAGAAGGTCTGCCCCATGGTGGCGATATCAGCCAATGGCGGATACGAAGTCCACCCGGAATTAGCGGCCCCGCCGGGAACGAAAAAGCTGACGAGCATCGTCACGCCGCCAAGGAGAAACACCCAATAGCTGGCCATATTCAATTTCGGGAAGGCCATGTCCGGAGCACCCAGCTGAAGCGGAACGATATAATTACCGAACGCGCCGACCAAGATCGGCACGACCCCGAGAAAAACCATAATGGTGCCGTGCATGGCGCCCAATTGGTTATAAAATTCGGGAAGCATGATACCGCCCGGGGCGTTGTTTTCTCCCAAGAACTTCCCCACTCCAGGAATCGGCTCACCCGGATACCCCAATTGCCAGCGCATCAAGAGCATCAAACCGAACCCGAATAAAAGAAAACACAGGGCGGTAATACCATACTGAAGGCCGATCATTTTGTGATCTGTCGAAAAAATGTATTTACGCCAGAAACTTTGTTGGTGGGAATCGTGGTATGCGTGTGCCATGGTATATTATTCTTGAGAAGGACGAGAAAACGTAAAGTTCGCTTCCTTTGTTTCGCCATCGGCGATTGTCACGCTTGCCGTTTGCGTGCCGAGTTTTTCCTGCCAAGCCTCGATCTCGTAGGTCCCAGCCGGCAGATTGTCGATGGTGAACTTGCCGTCTTGTTTGGTCACTGAAAAAAACGGGTGTGACATGACCGACCCCCATGCCAGCATCCACGGGTGGACGTCGCATTTGAAGGCGAACATAAATTCTGCTTTGTCAAAAATTTTCGTCGTTTCCGTGCGAAACTTCGGCATGGCCAGATTAAACTCCTGGTTGACCTTGCTCATGACATGGACATTGTGAAGAGTGCCGTCCGGGTTAAGGATCTTGACCGGCTGGCCCACCATGACCCCGAAAACGTGCGGCTCATAAAAGCATCCCTTTTGATCCAGCACCACCGGCTCCGCGGGGGCCGTATAGGCCTGATTGGGCAAACCGCTTTTAACGTGCACAAAAACATTCGCCATCATATTGCCTTCCCCTAATACAAGGGTTTGCGGATAAACGGCGCTGGCATGCTTCTCCATACACAGCGGATCCGCGTCCATTTTGATCTCCTTGAACTTTGGGGCTGTTCCTTCGTATTTAACGACACCGGTGATCGTTGCGCAATAAGCGGAAGGTACAACCACTGCAGCTGATAACATGGTGGAGACAAAAACGACTTGCAAAAATTTTGGTCTATTCATTGTATTCTCCTTAAATCGATCTGCAAAAAAAGTCGGGATTAATAATTCGATTAATTTACTATAACCCCTCCCCTTTGTCAAGAAGGGAGTCAAATATATTCTAACAAACATACCGGATTTTAGCGATATTTGTCGTACTTCAACCCGATATGGTGGATAAAGGGCTTAAAGCGCTTGACCTCTTCCTTGAATCCGCGAAATTCACTGCCACATTTGTAACAGTTGATAAGCGGTTCTACCCTTTTGGCCAGAAACCAATCGACCAGGGCAAAAACCGGTAAGCTTAATCCATACGTAAAAGGAACCAGGGTGACGCCAACAAGCATAATAAGGCAGCCGATAAATTGGTTAAAATCCTTCGACGTATAGAACTGCCGGCACTGACAGATGGGACAATGATCAAAAATATCGACTATGGTGTCGACCTTGCCCCAGGGATTGGAGCATTGGGGGCAAACAAGTGTAGATTGCTCCTCTAGCTCGAGCGTGGCGTATTGTTTGCATTGCGGACAGTGACGGGAAATCGATTTCACAGGCAAATGCCGAATTTCAGGAAATAATATTTATACGTGAGGTCACCAATAAGAATAGCGCACAAAATAACGTACAAAATGCCCGTTGTCGCTTGAGTATTCTTTAACGCTAAGGTCCCCCGTGCAAAATGCAGCGAAATCAACGGGAAAAGCAACCCAAAGAACAGTGCGATCAATAGAAAAAAACCGTCGAGTTTTGCAATAAATCGCACCAGAGGCACCCAATCTCCGGCGTAAAATACTTTTCCCGTTACCAAAAACCATGCGTCCCAAACCAGTCGCATGATCAAAAAATAACCGAACACATCGATAGCGCGCTTAAGGTGCGCGATCGGAAGCCCATGGACGTTCAAATACCAATGCCCAAGGTTCATCGCAAACAATGCTGAACAAAGAATGAACCCACCCAAAAGCCAGACGATCAGGGGAACCACCCCTCCGGTCCCGCTTAGATCCACCATAACGTGATAAAACGCGTAAACCCCAAGCAGCGACGGGACGCTCATTCCCAGCACGTCCGGAGATTGTTTTTTCCAAGAGATCCTGGAAACAGCGATAAAAACGCCCTTCCATAGCAAAACGACCAGTTTTGTCGCCAGCGGAATATCCATGAACAGCAAAGAAACGACCGTCACCCCGCCGATGACATTAGGGAGACCGATATGAAATTTATGAAAATTGTTCTTGAGCGGATCTTTGTAGCTGATCCAAAAGCACAGCGGATAAATGACGCTGAAGATAAAGCTCGTCAGTATGGTAAGCGGAATGATCATGAAAGGTGAACAGTTACTGGGCAGAGGGCGTCTGTCCGTGAGGTTGCTCTGCGAGCGTCATTAAATAATTGCGTAACGCGCGGATCTGCGCGTGCTCGTCTCCCTCCAGAATGTCCGTGGGGCCAGAGTCATCAAACCCGGCCGGGTCATAGTAGGTGGGCATTTTAGTGCCGGGCAAAAGGTCTTGAGGGTTTTTAAGCCATTCATCGATCCATTGCGGCCTAAGACGCGATCTGGCCAGGGCGAAATCCGGCGCCCAATTCTCCGGAGAACCTCCCGGCATCTGGGCGCCGACAATATGGCATTTCGCGCAGTCGAGATAATCTTCGGAGAACAACTTCGCGCCGGCCTCGAGCTCTTCGGGGCTTATCGCGCCATGAAATTTTTCCAAAAGCAGGGACTCCTCGCCATCGAGCGCCGCGAAGTACTCCACAAAATCATTAAGCTCGTCCGTATCGAATGTGTACGTGGGCATGCGTACTTTTAACCAGGGCCGGATGACCGACGGTTCGCGCAAAAAATCCAAAAGCCCCTGGGCCTGTACTTTTTTGCCTTCTCCAACAAGGTTCGGCGGGCTCAAGCTGGCGACCATCGCCCCGGCCTCATTGGCGGAAACGTTGCTATAATCGACCAGCCACTGACCAACAGAC
>ORMF010307915.1_pt1 | contig 37410 bp, 43 predicted proteins | sample 1779871 | NCBI WGS metagenome assembly ORMF01 (sample SAMEA104232316, study PRJEB22302) | groundwater metagenome | biome: forest; feature: aquifer; material: groundwater | place: USA | collected 2011-08-07 | depth 5.4 m
AAGCACACGGGAGAGGGGGGGGCGGCCCGAACGACGCGACGAAGCAGCGCGGGGGCACGCCCCGCTCCTACATTCTGCAAAATTATTGTCGTTTTAAACGCACATCGGAGTTACTCCACTTAATTTCCCCCTCTCCCCCAAGCGGGAGAGGGGCTGGGGGGAGAGGGGGCGCTGGCGCTCAAATCCGAAAGTCACTCCGCCTCGTCTATCCACGCCATCTGGATGGCTTCGAGAACTTTTTCGCCGCCATGATTGTGGTCGTCATCAAAATCTTCAAGTTCCACCACCCAGTTATGCAAGTCGGTAAAACGTATCGTGTGCGGGTCAATTTCGGGGTGCGCTTCCGCCAGTTCGATGGCGATCTGGCGAACGTCAGTCCATTTCATTTGGCAGCCTCCTTCGCCATGTTGATTGTATATTTTGGTATCTCGACGACCAGATCCTTGTCGCCCACCATCGCCTGGCAACTCAGGCGCGAATTCGGCTCCAGCCCCCATGCCTTGTCCAGCAGGTCTTCCTCGATTTCCTCCGCAGGTGCCAGCGAATCAAACCCCTCGCGCATGATGACATGGCAGGTAGTGCAGGCGCAGGATTTTTCGCAGGCATGTTCGATCTCCACGTCGTGCTGCAACAGGGCGTCACAGATGGAAACACCCGGCGCGGCATCAAACACCTTGCCTGCGGGGCACAGCTCTTCATGCGGCAATACGATTATCTGCGGCAAGTTTACATCTCCAGATCGGTCAGTTTACGCCCGCCCAGCGCGCGCGACACGCTCTTGTCCATTCGCGCCTGGGCAAAGGCCACGGTGGCATCGTTCAGCCGGGTGATGGCGCGCTTGATGGCGTGATGGTCGTCAGTTTGCAGCACCGCGCGCAATTCGTCCATGCTGTCGCGTATGCGCGCCTGCCCGGCCTGGTCGAGCAAGTCTGCGCCATCCTGCGCCAGCGCATTCTGCACGGCCTCCAGCAATTGCCTTGCCTCCACCTGCTGCTCGCGCAGGGTGCGCAACTGCATATCGTCCCCCGCGTGCTGGCTGGAATCCTGCAACATGCGCGTGATTTCTGCATCGGACAGGCCATAGGAAGGTTTCACGGTAATGGCCGCTTCCACCCCGCTGCCCAATTCGCGCGCCATCACGTTCAGCAGCCCGTCCGCGTCCACCTGGAAAGTGATGCGGATGCGCGCCGCGCCGGCCACCATGGGCGGGATGCCGCGCAGCTCAAACCTGGCCAGCGAGCGGCAATCGGCCACCAGTTCGCGCTCTCCCTGCACCACATGGATGCTCATCGCCGTCTGCCCATCCTTGAAGGTGGTGAAATCCTGCGCGCGCGCGGTGGGAATGGTGCTGTTGCGCGGAATGATTTTCTCGGACAGGCCGCCCATGGTCTCGATGCCCAGCGACAACGGAATCACGTCGAGCAGCAACCAGTCATCGCCGCCGCGGTTGCCCGCCAGCACATTAGCCTGTATCGCCGCGCCCAGGGCCACCACCTTATCCGGGTCAAGATTGGTCAGCGGAGCCTGCCCGAAAAATTCTGCCACGGCGCGCTGCACCTGCGGCATGCGCGTCGCGCCGCCCACCATCACCACCCCCTTGATATCCTCCACCTTCAAGCCGGCATCGCGCAAGGCGCGGCGCATCGGCTGCAGGGTGTGTGCCACCAGGTTCTGGCTCATCTCTTGAAAATCCTGCCGGGTCAGCACGGTGTCTATCGCCTCGCCGCTGCGCATGTTGGCAGTCACACGCGTCTCGGCATGTTCGGTGAGTTCTTCCTTGGCGGCGCGGGCGCGCGTCAGCAGCAACCGTGTGTCCGATGCATCCAATGCCGAGAGATTGTTTTTTTCCAGCAGCCAGCAATAGATGCGATGATCGAAATCATCTCCGCCCAGCGCCGAATTGCCGTTGGTAGCGAGAACTTCAAACACGCCCCTGGACAACTTGAGTATGGAAATATCGAACGTGCCGCCGCCCAGGTCATACACCGCGTACACCCCCTCGGCGGCGTTATCCAGCCCGTAAGCGATGGCGGCGGCGGTGGGTTCGTTGAGCAACCGCAGCACATTGAGTCCGGCCAGCCGCGCCGCATCCTTGGTAGCCTGGCGCTGTGCGTCGTCGAAATAGGCCGGCACGGTAATCACGGCGCCGACCAGGTTGCCCCCCAGCGCATCCTCTGCACGGGCGCGTAGCGCCTTGAGAATTTCCGCCGACACCTCGACCGGGCTTTTCACTCCGGCCACGGTGCGCAACTGCACCATGCCGGGCGCATCCACAAAACGGTAGGGCAGCCCGCTGCCGCCGCCGATATCGGACAGTCCGCGCCCCATGAAACGCTTGACCGAAACGATGGTATTGGCGGGGTCTTCGCTCTGCACCGCCTGCGCGGCATCGCCCACCCGTGTGCTGCCATCGGCAAGATAGCGCACCACCGAGGGCAGCAATGCACGCCCCTCGGCATCGTTCAGCACCACGCTGATGCCGTTGCGCACCGTCGCCACCAGGGAGTTGGTCGTGCCCAAGTCTATGCCCACCGCCAAGCGGTGCTGGTGCGGAGCGGCGCTGAGGCCGGGTTCGGAAATTTGCAGCAGAGCCATTTTTTGAGTTTGTAGCTGGTAGTCGGTAGGGTGGGCACGTTGTTGTGCCCACGCGGGTAATACAAGGTGGGCACAAAATCGTGCCCACCCTACGTTTTAAGTATCTATCGTATCAAATGCGGAATGAATTTCCTCCGCAAGCTTTTCCAGGAACTTGAGCTTGCGCACATCTCCCGCTGCTGCCGCATAGTCACGCCTGGTATCTATTTCGTCGGAAAGCTGCTCCTGCAAGGTTTGCGTCTCGTGCTGCAAGCGCAATTCCAGTTTGTCCAGCGCACCGGCATCGCGCGCCTGCCTGGCCTCCTCAATGGCTTCGCGCCATTCCATCTGCTCCATCAGGAAATCCGCCGGCATCGCAGTGTTGGTTTCTTCCTGGATATCCACGCCATGCAGGGAAAGCAGATAGCGCGCGCGTCTGGCTGGATTGCTCAAGGTCTGGTAAGCCTCGTTCACCCGCGCAGACCATTGCATGGATATGCGGCGCTCGGCCTCGGAAAGGTGGGAGAATTTGTCCGGATGAACCTGTTCCTGCAGCGCATGATAACTCTGGTCAAGCAGCGCGCCGTCGAGCCGGTAGCTTGCCGGCAGACCGAATAACTGGAAGAAATCCTGCTGGAAACCGGTTTCCTCAGCCCGCATCAGGATTAAACGCCGAAGCTTTCGCCGCAGCCGCACTCGCTCTTCACATTAGGATTCTTGAACTTGAAACCCTCGTTCAAGCCCTCGCGCGTATAGTCCAACTCCATGCCGTCAACATAGGCCAGGCTCTTCGGGTCAACCAGTACCGTGACACCGCCGCTGGTAAACTGGATGTCATCGTCGCCCACTTCATCGGCGAATTCCAGCTTGTAGGACATGCCCGAGCAACCGCTGGTGCGCACGCCGACGCGCAGGCCGACGCCTTTGCCGCGCTTGGCCAGGAAGTTCCGCACATGTTGCACCGCATTTTCAGTCAATGTAATAGCCATTTTCTACCCCTTGCAATTTTCTTTGCAGGCAGGCGCCTCCAGCACTGCGCCATGCTTGCTCTTGTAGTCGTGTACTGCCGCCTTGATCGCGTCTTCCGCCAGGATCGAGCAGTGAATCTTGACCGGCGGCAGCGCCAGTTCCTCTGCGATCTGGCTGTTCTTGATCTGCAATGCCTCGTCCACCGTCTTGCCCTTGACCCACTCGGTCACCAGTGAACTCGATGCAATTGCCGAACCACAGCCGTAGGTCTTGAACTTGGCATCCTCGATGACGCCATCCTTGCCCACCTTGATTTGCAGCTTCATCACGTCGCCGCAGGCCGGCGCGCCCACCATGCCGGTGCCCACCTGCGCGTCGCCCTTGTCCAGCGAACCGACGTTACGAGGATGTTCGTAGTGCTCCAGAACTTTTTCACTGTAAGACATTTTGCTCCTTTCAGTCGCGGTGATAAGTGAATGGTGATAAGTGACAGATTTACCATTCACCCATCACTTGTCACTCATCACCGTCTTTACTAATGTGCCGCCCACTGCACGCTTTTCAGATCCACCCCATCCTGGTACATTTCCCACAGCGGCGAAAGTTCACGCAGTTTGCCGATCTTGCCCTTCAACAGTTCCACCGCGTAGTCCACTTCTTCCATCGTGGTGAACCTTCCCACGGAAAAGCGGATCGAGCTGTGTGCCAGTTCGTCGCTGCGCCCCAGTGCGCGCAGCACATATGACGGTTCCAGGCTTGCCGAGGTGCAGGCGGAGCCGCTGGATACCGCAATATCCTTGACCGCCATGATCAGCGATTCGCCTTCCACAAAATTGAAGCTGACATTCAGGTTGTGCGGCACGCGCTGCTCCATATCGCCGTTGAGGTGCACCTCTTCCATGCTGGAAAGGCCGCGCCACAGGCGGTCGCGCAACATGCGGATGCGCTCGTTTTCCGCCGCCATTTCCTCCTGCGTGAGACGGAACGCCTCACCCATGCCGACGATCTGATGCGTCGGCAAGGTGCCTGAGCGCATACCACGCTCGTGCCCGCCGCCGTGCATCTGCGCCTCGATCCGCACACGCGGTTTACGCCGCACGTACAGTGCGCCTATGCCTTTGGGGCCGTAAGTCTTGTGCGCGGAAAACGACATCATGTCCACCTTCAACTGCTGCAAGTCTATCGCCACTTTGCCGGTGGCTTGCGCCGCATCTACATGGAACAAGATGCCCTTCTCGCGGCAGATTTCGCCGATCGCGGCGATGTCCTGGATCACGCCGATTTCGTTGTTCACCAGCATCACCGAAACGATGATGGTGTCGGGACGCAGTGCCGCCTTGAGTTTTTCCAGGTCGAGCAAGCCATTCGCTTCGGGAGCCAGATAAGTGGCGGAAAATCCCTGCCGCTCCAGTTCGCGCACGGTGTCGAGCACAGCCTTGTGCTCGGTCATCATGGTGATGATGTGTTTGCCTTTGCCCGAATAAAAATGCGCCGCACCCTTTAGCGCCAGATTATTTGACTCGGTAGCACCCGAAGTCCAGACGATCTCCTTGGGGTCTGCGTTCACCAGCGCCGCCACCTGTGCCCGCGCGCGCTCCACCGCCTCATCCGCCACCCACCCGTAGGAGTGGGAACGGCTGGCCGGGTTGCCGAACTTCTCGGTCAGGTAGGGAATCATCGCCTCTGCCACGCGCGGGTCAACCGGTGTGGTGGCCGAGTAATCCAAATAAATGGGGAGATGCAAACTCATTTTAGCCGCCTGTTATTATATGCGCTCAATCAAACCGGAACCGGTTGCGTCTTGGCTAAGCTCTTGCTGAGTGTCACCGGCATCGCTTCCGCCTTGGTTTTGCCCTGATTATTCACCAGTTGCTGCAAGTTCACTCCTGCCAGATAGCGATATAAGGCATCGTTCAGCCCCATCCATAAATCATGAGTGATGCACTGCTGCTCGTCATGGCAATTGCCCTTGCCGCCGCATTTTGTCGTATCCACCGGCTCGTCCACCGCCACGATGATGTCGGCGATTGAAATTTTTGCGCTGGGACGCGCCAGACAATAACCGCCTCCGGGCCCGCGCACGCTTTCCACGATGTGGTGCCTGCGCAGCTTGCCGAACAACTGTTCAAGATAAGACAGTGAAATCTTCTGTCGCCCGCTGATGCTCGCCAGCGTGACCGGGTCATGCCCGCCGCGAATCGCCAAGTCAACCATCGCGGTAACGGCGAAACGTCCTTTTGTAGTGAGTCGCATGATTGCCCTCTCAAAATTCAATCCGTGAAACCAGATTAAGAAACCCGAGAGAATAATACGATACCCAAACGTTTTAGTCAACTATTTTATTCAGGTAATTGGGATCGAACTTGTCGGCGGTGGCACGTTCCTCTTCGATGTTCACGCCCATCCTTTCCAGCTGTTCGAGGATGAGGTTGATGCGTTGATCCACCACCATGCTGTGCCCGAGCAGGCCGTGTATGGCTTTGGACAAGGGGTCGTTCTGGTCATTGCCGATGCCGTAGGCGTTAAAGCCCTGCGTCTTCTTTGTCTCGTCGAGGATGCGCGCCGGGATGCCCGCCGCCGTCGCCCCCGCCGGCACATCCTTCACCACCACGGCATTGGAGCCGATCTTGGCATTGTCTCCGATGTGTATCGGCCCGAGGATTTTCGCCCCCGCGCCCACCACCACGCCGTTGCCCAGCGTGGGATGGCGCTTGCCTTCCTTCCATGAAGTGCCACCCAGCGTCACGCCGTGGTACAGCGTCACATCGTCGCCGATCTCTGCGGTTTCGCCGATCACCACGCCCATGCCGTGGTCGATGAAAAAGCGCCGCCCGATGGTCGCTCCCGGATGAATCTCGATGCCGGTCAATGCGCGTCCTATATGCGACAAAAAACGCGCCAGCCATTTGAAATTGGCGTGCCACAGACGGTACGCCATGCGATGAAAAATGCGCGCGTGCAAACCCGGATAGCAGGTCACCACCTCGAATACGCTGCGCGCTGCCGGGTCGCGCGCGAATACGCTGTCTATGTCTTCTTTAATGGTCTTGAACATTAAGGGAGCCTCTAAAAATCCACATTTCATCCCAACTGCTGCTTTGCGAAAAAAATTTCTTGCTTACATATAAAACATATGCGGCGCGGCGAAATTTTTTCCACGCCTTGCATTTGGGCGAACTCTGAATTTTTAGAGGCCCCCATTACTCACCCGCTGTTTTTCCCGTTCTTTCAATCTTTATGGCACCGCGCATTGTACTCGGTCGTGGCGGTCAGAATACCACGCAGGATGTTGATTTCCTCCTGCTCCAGCCGCGCACGCGCGTACAGGCGGCGCAGCTTCTGCATCAGCTTGTTCGGATGCTTGGTGTTGAAAAACCCGATCTGCCCCAGCACGTCTTCGAGGTGAACAAAGAATCTTTCCACCTCCTCATGCCTGGCCGGTTCAATCTCAAGCTGCCGTAAATTCAGCCCCGCGTACTCCATCGCCACGCTCAACTCATAGCACGCCACCTGCACCGCCGCCGCCAGGTTCAGTGAACTGAATTGCGGATTGGCCGGGATGCGCACCAGCACGTGGCTCTTGCCCATTTCCTCGTTGGTCAGCCCGGCCATCTCGGTGCCAAACAACAACGCCACCTGCCCCTGCGCCGCGTGTTGCGCCAGCAGTGGCATCGCCTCGCGCGGCGCCAGCACCTCATGCGAAATGTCGCGCAACCGCGCCGTCATCGCCGCCACGAACACCGTGCCCTGCAAGGCTTCGTCTATCGAGCCGCACACCACCGCGTTGCGCAACACATCGTCGGCTCCGGCTGACATGGTATCGGCCTGCGGGTCTGGAAAATGGCGCGGGTTGACCAGATACAGCGACTGCAACCCCATGGTCTTCATCGCGCGCGCCGCCGCACCGATGTTGCCCGGATGGGTGGTATGGCTAAGGACTACTCTGATGTTATCTAACATAGTTAAGAACAGTCGTTAGACGTTAGTCGTTAGTTGATATTGTCCGCTGCGCGAGTGCGGTTTAACTAACGTCTAGCGACTGTTTTCATAAGTGTTAAAATGCGCGCTGAATTCCCCAGCTCATTAAAAAGGTCGTACTTTTATGCATCCCATGCTCACCATCGCGGTGAAGGCCGCGCGCCGCGCCGGAAATCTGATCCACCGTGCCGCCGACAACCTAGACCATCTCACCGTCACCAAGAAATCGCACTCCGATTACGTCAGCGAGGTGGACCGTGCCGCCGAGCAATCCATCATCCAGACCTTGCTGGATGCCTATCCGGACCACGCGATTCTAGCAGAAGAGAGCGGCGCCCAAGGCGATTCGGAGTACGTCTGGATCATTGACCCGCTGGATGGCACCACCAACTTCCTGCACGGCTTCCAGCAATATTCCGTATCCATCGCCTTGCAGCACAAAGGCATCATCACCCAGGCCGTGGTGTACGACCCGACCAAAAACGAATTGTTCACCGCCACGCGCGGGCGCGGCGCTTACCTCAACGACCGCCGCCTGCGTGTCACCAAACGCCTTTATCTCGCTGACTGCCTGATCGGCACCGGCTTTCCCTATACCAGGTTCGAACATCTCGATGCCTACATGAACATCCTGCGCGACCTGATGCAAAAAACCTCCGGCCTGCGCCGCCCCGGCTCCGCCGCGCTGGACCTGGCCTACACCGCCGCCGGGCGCTACGACGGCTTCTTCGAAACCGGCCTCAAGCCGTGGGACATCGCCGCCGGATGCCTGCTGATCACCGAAGCGGGCGGTATGGTCGGTGACCTGCAGGGCAACGACACCTACCTCAAGACCGGCCACATCTGCGCGGGCAACCCCAAAGTATTCGCGCAGATGCTGCAAGTCATTGCGCCGCATCTCACTGGCGGATTAAAAAGCTGACGTCAAGTCATGTCCGAACAGTATTTCCAGCCACAGGCAAAGCAAGACCAGGGAGGCAAGGAGGCAACGCCGAGACATACCGTAACTGGCAGGCGAGAAGTTGCCGATGCAGCAAACACCGGTATTGCGCAGCATGCGGCTGGAAATCACACCCCGATGATGCAGCAGTACCTGCGCATCAAGGCAGAATACCCCGACATGCTGCTGTTCTACCGCATGGGGGATTTCTACGAACTGTTCCATGAAGATGCGACGCGCGCGGCGAAGCTGCTCGACATCACGCTGACGCAGCGCGGCGCCTCCAACGGCCAGCCGATCAAGATGGCGGGCGTGCCCTACCACGCCGCCGAGCAATACCTGGCGCGGCTGGTCAAACTCGGCGAATCGGTGGCGATCTGCGAACAGATCGGCGACCCCGCCGCCAGCAAAGGCCCGGTCGAACGCAAGGTGGTGCGCATCGTCACGCCCGGCACCGTCACCGACTCCGCGCTGCTGGATGAGAAGCGCGACTGCCTGCTGCTGGCGTTGCACGGACGCCACGACAAAGTGGGACTGGCCTGGCTGAACCTCGCCTCCGGCCAATTCTTCGTCTGCGAGACTTCCGCCGAAAATCTGCCCGCCGAACTCGAACGACTGCAACCCTCCGAGATTCTGCATGCCGAGAACACTGCCCTGCAAGCCAATATCCATGCGGCTTACAGACCACTCCCCGACTGGCATTTCGATCTGGACACGGCACGCCGTGCGCTGTGCCAGCAATTCGCCACGTTCGACCTCGCCGGCTTCGGCTGCGACGATTACACCGCCGGGCTGGAAGCGGCAGGCGCGTTGCTCGGTTATGCCAAACTCACGCAAGGGCAAGCCATCAGCCACATCCGCAGCTTGCAGGTGTACAGCGCGGATCGCTACGTGCGCATGGATGCCGCGACAAGGCGCAATCTGGAGATCACCCAGACCCTGCGCGGCGAACCCGCCCCTACCCTGCTGTCGCTGCTCGACACCTGCGCGACCAACATGGGCAGCCGCCTGCTGCACCACTGGCTGCACCATCCGCTGCGCGACCGGAACGTGCTGCGCGCGAGGCTGGATGCGGTAGACAAATTACTCCCCTCGCCCACTTGTGGGAGAGGGATTGGGGGAGAGGGTTATCGCTCTGTTCATCAGCAGCTCAAACCCTGCGTCGATGTGGAACGTATCACAGCGCGCATCGCCCTGCGCAGTGCACGCCCGCGCGACCTCTCCGGCCTGCGCGATACGCTGCTCACTTTGCCGCAAATATACACCACGCTAGAGAAGTGCGATGCGCCGCTCATCAAACAACTGGCCGATGCGCTCCACCTCTCCGTTCGCCCTGAGGTATCGAAGGGCAACGGTGTTCAATCAGCCCCTTCTGGTTCGATACCTCACCACGAACGGGCTGATGAACTTGTGAGCCTGCTCCAAAAAACAATAAAGCCAGAACCCTCCAGCGTATTAAGAGAAGGCGGTGTCATCGCCGACGGCTTCGATGCTGAGCTGGACGAGCTGCGCGGCATCCAGACCAACTGCGGCGACTTCCTGCTGGCGCTGGAGGCGCGCGAACGGGCGCGTACCGGCATCGCCAACCTTAAGGTGGAATACAACCGCGTGCACGGCTTCTACATCGAGGTGACGCACGCGCAGAGCGCCAACGTGCCGGACGATTACCGCCGCCGCCAGACGCTGAAGAATGCCGAGCGCTACATCACGCCGGAGCTGAAGACCTTCGAGGATAAGGCGCTGTCCGCGAACGAGCGCGCGCTGGCGCGCGAGAAATTCCTCTACGAACAACTGCTCGACCAGTTGGCGCCGTTCATCCCGCAACTGCAACGCATCGCCGCCGCGATCGCCGAACTCGACGTGCTCGCCACATTTGCAGAAAGGGCAGCGACGCTGAATTTCAGCGCACCGCAGTTTTCCGACGACGCGCAGATCGTCATCAAGCAAGGCCGCCATCCGGTGGTGGAAGCGCAAGTCGATACTTTCACGCCGAACGACGCCACGCTCAACGACGCGCGCCGCACGCTGCTCATCACCGGGCCGAACATGGGCGGCAAGTCCACCTACATGCGCCAGGTCGCGATCATCGCGCTGCTCGCGCATGTCGGCTGTTTCGTGCCGGCACAGGAAGCGGTGCTCGGCGAGATCGACCAGATTTTCACGCGCATCGGCGCATCGGACGACCTCGCCAGCGGACGCTCCACCTTCATGGTCGAGATGACCGAGGCCGCCAACATCCTGCACAACGCCACCGAAAAAAGCCTGGTGCTGGTGGACGAGATCGGGCGCGGCACCTCCACCTTCGACGGCCTCGCTCTCGCCTACGCCATCGCGCGCCACCTGCTGGAAAAGAACCGCAGCTACACTTTGTTCGCCACGCATTATTTCGAACTCACACGCTTGAGCGAAGAATTCCAGCAACTCGCCAACGTCCACCTCGCCGCCATCGAGCACCAGCACAGCATCGTGTTCCTGCACAGTGTGAATGAAGGCGCGGCCAGCCAGAGCTACGGCCTGCAAGTCGCCGCGCTGGCGGGTGTACCGAACGACGTGATCCGCGCCGCCAAGAAGCAACTGCTCAAACTGGAGCAGAACAGCGCCGCGCAGAACCCGCAGGGCGACCTGTTCGACAGAAGGCCAGAGATGCCGGAGCCGGAAGAACATCCGGTATTGAAGTCACTGCGCGAATTACAGCCGGATGAACTGAGCCCGAAGGAAGCGCTGGAGAGGCTGTATCAGTTGAAAAAGCTGGTGTAGCACCGACCGCTTGCCCTTCTTTCTGCACAAGTGTAAATTGCCGCATCTCCATCGATCAGGAATTCGTAAAATGAGCACTGCCACCTTATCCAGCAAATATCAGCTTTCGCTGCCCAAGGCTCTGCGTGAAGCCATGCATCTCCAACCCGGACAACAGTTCGAACTGATACCCACGGGTTCGATTATCCAGCTAGTCCCCAAAACCTCCATCAAGGAACTGCGCGGCATTGCACGCGGGGCGAATCCATCGTATTTCCGGGACCGCAAGGATCGCGCCTGATGTTTTTGGTGGACACCTGCGGCTGGATCGAATGGATGACCGATACGCCGCTGTCGAAGAATTATTCGCGCTACCTGAATGCTCCAGATTCCCTGATCGTCCCAACGCTCGTGCAGCATGAACTCTACAAATGGCTGTGCCGGGAGATAGACAAACCGGTCGCCTTATCCGCCATTGCGGCAACACAGACTGCGATCATTGCTCCGCTTGATACATCCATCGCGTTACTCGCAGCAGACATCGCAAAAGAATTCAAACTGGCGACAGCAGATGCCATCATCTACGCCACTGCACGCCAATACCGCGCCACATTGGTCACCAGCGATACACATTTCGCAGATTTGCCACAGGTAAAGTTTTTTCAAAAAGACTGAACATCCCTTCATGTTTTTCATTCAGTCTTTGCCGTAGAATACCTGGCAACAAAGGAGGGCATCATGGGACAAGCACTGCATGCATTGGGCATAGACAGCTTGAGTGTCGAAGTAAGATTGCTCCCACCAAGCGCTGCGGAAAAAACTGAACTGGATCGCCGCCTCGCAGAGGATGACGCCACGCCAAACAATACCGTCGCTTGGGAAACCGTCAAGGCCGAAGCTCAAGCACGCTGGCAGCGATAATGCGCCAAGTCTTCGCCCTCGCAAGCGTGCCCAACGACGTCATCCGTACCGCGAAGAAACAACTGCTCAAGCTGGAACAGAACAGCGCCGCATAAAATCTGCAGGGTGATCTGTTCGACAGAAAACCGGAGATGCCAGAACCGGAAGAGCATCCGGTGTTGAAGTCACTGCGCGAAGTGCGGCCGGATAAATTGAGTCCGAAGGAAGCGCTGGAGAGACTGTATCATCTAAAGAAACTGATGTAATCACCAGCTAGGAGCACTGCCCATGGCGAAGGCTCGAAATCCAATCACCCTCAGTAGAGAATTTGGTATTGACCAGAGAGACCTCGTACGATTGGGTGTGCTTGATGCAACCCTTGCCATCGACACGAAACTGTTTATTGATCCGCTTATATTGAGTCGCAGTCGGCATACTGAATTGAACACAGATGCGGTGCAGCAATACCACTCGCACTTTGATACCATAATTCGCTTGCTCGCCAATAGTCGTTCCGAGGGAGATCCAGCTTGGAAGGCAGCCGAGAAAAAACTGGCGTTCCCTGAGATTAACGGCACATGCCTTGGCTATGGTGCTGGTTCAATCCATGGAAGCGGATTCGGCCCAAAGCTAACTAATCGTGTACTCCGTGTTGCCGCACAGATCGTCGAAATCGGTGTTCGTGATCCCGACTTATTTTCGGCGATGGCGTTGTTCGAGTCAGATATTGGCCCAGACCGAATCAGCGACATGACAACAAATATCATCATAGGCGCTCTATCCACATTCAATACGCGTGTTCTCGGTGAGCTTGGACTGAGAGGAGAGAAATTTCCGATGGGACAATTTCTTGTCAATCCACATGAGGAAAAGCGAACCCCCATCATCCTTGTACCCACGGATGTTCTTCGGAATCTTCCCATTGCACATGATTGGGATAGTATCGCAGATGCTGCCCGGCGCAACGAAGAGCTTCGAGACAAAATCAATAAGCACGTCGCTTCAATATGGTTGAAGAAGGCCAAGCGGGAGAAGAGCCGTCTCAAATCTCAAGCGCTCACCAACAAAGAGGCGTTTGAAACGCTGCTAAAAGCCATCAGGTCTGCACCTACGCAACCTTACGACATAACATCTGATCCAGAAGGCGTAATTGCATGGGCTACGAAAGGTGAGCAATTTGCCGACAAATTCCCCCTCAAGCTCAAGAAGAGTTCAACAAATAGTCTTGACGGCGCGTTTGGTATCGTCAAAGAAATTGTCGGGCAGTTCCGACACCTAATTGAAAATAACGGCTTGAACAAAGAGCTATATCAAACCAACAAATCGCCTCGCCACGAAGCAACCTCGCAGCGATTATTTTTTGCCGTTGCTTATGCTTATTGCCGTGCTAACAACATAGATGTATCACCAGAAATCGATACCGGTAATGGCAAAATTGATTTCAAGTTTTCCAGCGGATTTAACGACCGCGTATTGGTTGAAATCAAGTTATCTACGAACCCTAAAACTGTCTCCGGCTACCAAACACAGCTTGAGGTGTACAAAGCCGCCGAAGAAACAATGAAGGCAATCTATCTTGTCATTGACGTTGGCAAAATGGGCAGCAAGGAAAAAGTCTTGATGAAATTGCGGAACGAAGCGCATAAACGAGATGAGCCGTTGTCAGACTTAGAATTCATTGATGGAACGATAAAACCCACAGCAAGCAAACGCTGAGAGATGCAACTATGAAACTACGAGTATTGATCCTTGGCTATGGCGAGATGGGGCATGCCATGGAGTATCTGCTGGCGGCACGGCACGATGTGCGCATCTGGAACATGGGCGTGGTGGTGAAGGGCAGCCATGCGATGCTGGAGGAGGAGGTCGCCGAGGCGCAGGTGATCCTGTTCTGCCTGCCGGTGAATCCGCACCATGAGATCGCCAGCCGCATTGCGGCGCATCTCGCAAAAGACAGCTTGTGCCTGACTATCGCGAAGGGGCTGGATGAATCGGGGCGGACGGCGGCGCAAGTGTTCGAGCGCGTGTTCGCCGGCAGGCATCACTACGGAGTGGTGTATGGCCCGATGATCTCGGAGGAGCTCAAGGCGGGGCGGCATGGGTTTGCCGACGCGGTGTTGTCCGACGCGGCGGATTTTGACGTGATACACAGCCTGTTCCGCGGCAGCACGCTGGTGTGCCAGCAGGCTTCGGACATGCACGGCCGAAGCTGGTCGGTGATCCTGAAGAATGTGTATGCGATCCTGTTCGGTGTGGCAGATGAGCTGAAGCTGGGAAAAAACATGCGCGGGCATTTGATGGTCGCCGCGATCGCGGAGCTGTCCGGCATCGTGCAATCGTTCGGCGGACAGGCGCACACGCCCTACAGCTATGCCGGGCTGGGCGACCTGATGACGACAGGCACCAGCGAGGATTCGCATCACCATACGCTGGGGCGGCAACTGGTGCGCGACGAATGGTCGGACATCTCCGGCGAGGGGGTGCATACCTTGCGCATGGTGGAGAAATATTACCTGTTCGATTGGCGCGCCTATCCCTTGTTCGCCCTGGTGCGCGACATCGTTACCGCTCCGGAGGCGCTGCGTGAAAGGGTGGAGGATTATCTGAAACAGTTGCGCGAAACGGAGAGTTGTTCGATCTGAGCCGGGGCCGGCTACATGTGTCTGCGCTGATCAGGTGTTGCCGACCATTTTTCCTGCTTCGGCGATGCTGGATATCTTGCCGAGCACGTTGTTCAAGTCTTTCACCTTTGCTTCCAGTCCGGCCAATTCTTTGGTCTTCGCTTCCAGCCTGGCTTGCTCTTGTTTGAGGCTTTCTCTCAGCTGCTCGATCATTTTCAATTGTTCGAGCGATCTCTTCTTCTCTTCTTCAAGCTGAGCACTCTTCTTTGCAAGCTCATTCGCCTCCGACGCGGATGATCCTTTTACTTTAGCTTCCAGTTCGGCCACTTTGGCCTGTTCCTGTTTGAGGTTTTCCCGAAACTGCGCGATGGCTTTCAGGTTCTCGAGCGATTTACTCTTCTCTTCCGCAAGCTGGGCTTCTTTCGCTGCGAGCTCAAGGGACTGGTCTTTATCTTCCTTGATCTCGCCTTTCGTGGCAGCACTCTTTGCGGGTTCGGAAAATGCGCGAAGTTTTACTGTTTTATCCATGGTGTCTTTTCTCGTGTATTCGATCTTGCTGTAAGGACCAGGCTGAAAACTAGGATTCTGCCGGATTCGGGTTTATACGATCATCAACGGGGATCAGTTTGCGGATTTCTTCCAGCGAAGCGCGCGCGCAGCGCTGCGCCTCGGCGCCGGACAAGTCGCCGAGCTCGTCCAGTTTGGCGATTTCCCTCCGCAGCCGGAGCAGGCGCTGGCGCTTGGTGTGGCGCCAGGCGAGCGCGAGACCCACGACCTTGTGCGGGGCATGCACCGCCGCATCCTCGCTGAAATCCATCGCTTCCACTTTGCTCATCAGTTCCATGAACGGCTTCACAATCGAACTGACGTGGCGTATCCACACCCGGCTCGCGACCCACAACATCAGAATATTGATCACAACCATGCCGCTCAGTCCGACCAGTGGGGTTTTCAGCAACAGCGGATAAATGAGCGGCTTGTTGGAAACATGTACCCGATAAAGGTTATCATCCACCACTTTGCCCAGCTGCAAATACAGCACCCATAGTGTGCCGATAATCAGCAGGATTTCGAGCGCTAGCAGCGCGAGCAGCAGCCCTTTTTGCACCTTGTCGTCAACATAGACGATGCGGCGCTTGATCGAATTGGATTGATGAATCGTACTCATAGGTTGTGACATTCAAAGCAAAGTGCGGAGCCGCGGTTGGGAATGACGTTCTTGCCATGGTTCTGGGTGTAGACCTCGTGGCACGACACGCAACTCACCATGCCGTTAGGCAGCAGGATTTTCTTCGACAGCATGAATTCCGGTTTGTAGCTGTCGGGAACTACTGTCACCGCGCCTGTCACAGTGCCTGTCACCGCGCCACTGCGGCCGCGACCACGACTTGCCACTGCGGTACTGCGACTTACTCCGCCGCGACCGCGACTTACTGCCGCCGCATAACTGCGCCCGATGGGGTGGTTTTGCGCACCATGGCGCACAATCTGGTTGGAATCAATTTCAACGTCGCCTCTTTCGGCGTGGCATTCCAGGCACTGGAGCGAATAGGGATCCATATTCTGCCAGTTTTGCGAGTTGGGCGTGCCCAGGAGGTGCCCCGATTGCAACAGGGAAACTCCGCCATCACGCATCTTGTCAAAGAACGACTGGTCATGACAGGCAAGGCACATTTCGCGTCCGGCCACATTGCCGCGCAGTTTGCCGGGCAAGTCGCTGTGCACTTCGTGGCAAGTGCTGCACGTGAGATCGCCTTTCCAGTCGAGAGGATAGTCAGCAGAAATGGCTCTGCCGCGCGGCGGGGTGAAACCGCTGGGATGGCTCATCTGCAACGCATTGGCGTGGCAACGGCCGCATAATTGCTCCTGGCTCGCAACCAGCGTTTTGGCGTTGTCATCAGTGGTATTGTCACCCGCCAAGTGGCAGCTGCTGCAAAATTCATTAAGCGGGTGCATGCCGGAAGGAGAAATCTGGGCATGCAACCGGGCGCCAAAACCCAATACCGCCAGCGCGGCGAATGCGGCAATGCCGAGCTTATAGGCGCGTCGCACGATCCAGTCCCTTCAGTTGCTCGATCGCGGCGGCGGGATTTTGTTGCGCGTCGATTTGCGCCAGCGCGGTTTCGGTAGCGGCGCGCATGGCGTCATAGTGTGCTTGCAGCCTGGAGATGCTGCGCTTGATTTGCTGCTCCTCCTGTTTGAGGCTGTCCTTTTGCCGGGTCGGCACCGGCGTGGCCAGCCCATGCTCGATAAAAGCTTCGAGGTTGCGCGCGAAGCGATATAAAGGGCCGGCAATGTTTAAACTGGTGCGATGCGAAATTCGCCAGATAACGACGCCGGAGAACAACACCAGAAGCAGGCCGACAATCAACAGCGCGGGGGCGAGGTGCTGCCGGCTCAGGCTATGGGAGCGGATGATGGTACCGTAGCTGGCGCCGGGATCGCCGGTGATGTAAATCAGCGCCAGCAGTGTGCCGAGAAAAGACAATGCGCTGACAATCAGCGTAATCTTGGCGACAAGGCGCATACGCAGCAAGAAATGCGATTCACCCCCTGATGTTTGGTCGTGTGCCATAGTGCTCCGCTGCAAACTCGTGATCGCCGAATTACTCTAGAGGCGCCCTTGTTTTATGGAAAGGCTGTCATCGGAACCGGAAGCAGAATCCCGGACACCATACCATAATCCACCGCATGGCCACAACAAAGCGACGCCGCAATAATGGCCGCTTTTTAGTGCAGGTGGCCGCTCTCGCCATCATGCACATGCCCATGCTCCAGCTCCTCGGCAGTGGCGGCACGCACGCCGGTGACAATGCCGGTGAAGTTCAGCGTCTTGCCGGCGAGGGGATGGTTGCCGTCAACAGTCACCTCATCATCCGTCACATCCACCACGGTGTAGAGCATGTAGTCTTCATCGTCGGCATCTTCCGCGCCGCCCTCAAACTGCATGCCGATGGCGATTTCATCCGGGAACAGGTTACGCGGCTCCACGCGCACAAGATCGTGCTCGTACTCGCCGAAAGCCTCATCCGGTTCCATCGTGATATTGAATTGCGCGCCCACATCCTTGCCGTGCACTGCCTCTTCCACCGCCGGAAAGATGCCGTCATAACCACCGTGCAGGTAGCTGACCGGGTCATCGGTTTTTTCCAGCAGGGTGCCATTTGCATCGGACAGCTCATAACGCAGGGATACGACAGTGTCTTTTGCAATTTTCATTTCTGTTCCTTCATCAAATTAAAATTTCACCTGCGTAACCGTGCGCGTGGGCGCCGTATTTTTTCCGCGCTGCGTCCCCTGGCTGAACATCCATGCCCGCATCGGGTAGCTCGAATGCGGTGCATACGTCTCAGCATGCAACAGCATACAGCCATTCCTCCCGCGAAGAATTTTAACTTATTTCGTTTACCGCGAAAGCATTTTGTGCGCATATTTTTGCGCACGCCGGCACGGTTATAATTTATACGATGAGTTACTTTGACCACTGGCAAGCAAACGACTATATTGTGCCCGTCGAAAGCAAGCGAAAGGCAAACTCATGAGTGATGATTTGCAACACACCGCCCTGAACGGAACGGCTGATTACATAGCGGCACTGGATACGTTATGCGGCCTGGCGCAACACAACCTGTATGTCTTTGAAAAAAATTTCGAGGGCATCGGTTTCAATTCAGAAGCGCGCCACGACACCCTGCGCCACTTCCTGCTCGCCAACCCGGCCAACCGTCTGCACCTGCTGGCGCATGACGCGAGCCCGATAGTGCGGCACTGCCCGCGCCTGATGCTGCTGTTGCGCCAGTTCGGCCACAGCATGCATATTTACCAGACACCCCCGCATTTGCTGCACCTTTCCGAGCCCTTCGCGGTGGCGGATGAATCACATTATGTGCGCCGCTTCCATTTTGAAGACCCGCGCGGCATCCTGGCGCAACATGATGTCGAGGGTGCGCGCGTCCTGAAATCACGTTTTGCGGAAATGTGGGCGTCATCCCACCCGGCGCTCTCTGCGACCACCCTGGGGCTATGACTCCTAAAAAATCTGGCATTTTCCCAGAAAGTTGATAGAATGCCGCGCCTTCGCTGCAGCATCGGCTGCGGCGGACTGAATTTTCTGTTTTTTTGTGTAGTCATTAAATTAATGAAGGAAAAGTAAATGAAACATTCTGCTCTGGTTGCTGCATTGTTGGCCCTGTCTTTAACTGCCTGTGGCAAAACCGAAGCTCCGGCTCCGGCTGCTGCTCCAGCACCTGCTGCTGCACCTGCTCCTGAAGTTGCACCTGCCCCGGCTCCTGAAGCTGCCTCGGCACCTGCTGCCACTGAGGCTGCTGCAGCCCCTGCTGCTGAACCCGCAAAGAAATAAGCAGGTTTTGCCCAACAAAAAAGCCGACGCAAGTCGGCTTTTTTGTCTCTGTCGTGCAGCATTCACGCAATTTCGCGCCAGGCCAACCCCTCTTTCTGGGTTGCCACGGCAATCCAGTCCTTATTGCAACTCAACACTGCACTCAATGCAGCAACTGCCAGTTCCCGCGTATTGTTCTTGCGGCTCAGGTGTGCCGCCACGATGTGCTGCAGGCGGCTATTGTCCAGCAGTGCCAGCAATGCCGCTGCATCCGTGTTGCTCAAATGGCCGAAGCGGCCGCCGACACGCTGCTTGAGGCTTGATGGATAGTCGCCATTGGCCAGCATTTCGGGATCATGGTTGCATTCCAGCACCAGCGCATCGCAGCCGCTCAGCGTCGCCTCGATGTGCGGCGTGGAGCAGCCGGTATCGGTCAATACGCCCAGCCGTCTTGCCCCGTCGCTGAATACATACTGCACCGGTTCGGCCGCGTCGTGCGGCACGGCGTAAGGCTGGATCTGCAACTCGCCAATGGCAAAGGAATGATGGGGGTTGATTTCGGTCAAATCGGGCAAACCGGCCAGCGCGCCGCACTGTGCCTGCCGCGTGCCGTGCGTCAGCCATACCGGAATGGCATGTTTGCGCGCCAGGCGCGCCACCCCGGCAATGTGGTCGCCGTGTTCATGCGTCACCACGATGCCGCTGATGCAGTCGGCTGCCAAGCCGAGGCGCGCCAGGCGCGCGCCGGTCTCAACCAGGGTAAAGCCGCAATCCACCAGCACACAGGTCCGGCCAGCCTGCACCACCAGTGCGTTGCCTTCGCTGCCGCTGCCGAGTGAAGCGAAGCGCATAAGAGACAGCTATTTCCTGGGCAGGTTCTGATACAGCACGTCGATAATCCGCTGGGTAAGGTGGTTGCTCTCACCATTGTCATTGCTGGCGGCCACTTCGCAATCCGTACTGCCTTCATGCACGGTCACCTGATAACGCGCAGGTTTGGCGCTGTTTTCGTTGCGCCAGAAAGCCAGCTTGTCGAGCCATCCCTTTTCCCTGGCGGCCTCCGCAACACGCACGAAATACACGCCCTTGGCCCTGTCCTTGTCTTCCACCACAATGCCTGCGCGCTCCAGCGCCAAGCCTACCTTGCGCCAGCTCTTGTCAAATGGCTCGCTCAATAAAATAACCTTGCTGCCATCGGCAAGCGCTTGCAGCCTGGGTGCGGCGGCGGCTTCCCGCGCGGATTCGGCGGACGTGCCTTGCGCCTTGGCCTGCGCTTCAGCCTCACCTCCCAGCTTGGCCATCAGCATTTGCAACATGGCGACTTCCATCTCTGGATCATTCGGGCGCGACTGCCATTTGGAAGTGTTCGCGTCCTTGTCCAGCACCTCTTCCTTGCCATAATGGCTGATGTAGATTTCCGTGCTGCTGCCATCCTTGCTGCGTTCCAGCCGTGTGCGGTACATATCTCTCGCACCCGAGTCATACAGGTTGTCAAACACCTTGCCTATGACGCTGCGCAGGCCGCCTTTCGGTATCTTGGCGCGGTTTTCCGCCCAGTCGGTTTCGATGATGCCGGCCTGCGGATTTTCGGTCTTGATGATGAAGCCGTTCTCCTGCCAGAACGCCTTGATCGGCACCCACACGTTTTCCGCCCTGTCAGCCACCACCAGCCAGTGCAATGGGCCATTACGCTCCAAACGCACATTTTTCGCCTCAGGCAACACGGTGGCGTTAGCCCGCGCCTGCGGTGTGCCGCCGCCCTTGGCGAAATCGGAATAGCTCGCCACGGTTTCCTCGCCGCTGTCCGGAATGGCATAGCGATCCTCCACCCCGGGCGCCGTCAGGTCGGGCGGGATTTCCAGCGACGGCACCTTGGACGTCGCGGATTTGTAATCAACACGCTTGCCCTCAAGATCCATGGTGCCGCATCCGGCCAGTACCAGCATTGCAAGGGACCATGCGGAAATATTCAGTGCTCTCATGCTGCTCCTCAGATTAACTGCTTGCATCGTTATTAGATTACGCCCGCTTGGCGCATCGCGTTCTCCACCGCGCCCTGCGAGGAGGCAGACAACGGCGTGAGCGGCAGGCGCAGCGCATTCATTATTTTCCCCATGCGCGCCACCGCCCATTTGACCGGGATCGGGTTGGCTTCGATGAACAGGTGGCGATGCAACCCCAGCAAACGGAAATTGATCTCGCGCGCCTTGGCCACTTCGCCGTTCAAGGCAGCGGTACACATTTCGTGCATCAGCCTTGGCGCCACGTTGGCGGTAACCGAAATCGTGCCCTGCGCCCCCAGCAACATCAGCGCCAGCGTGCTCGCATCGTCACCGCTGTATATCGCGAAATCCCCGGGGGCACGCTGCAACAGGTCGCTGCCGCGCTCGATGTTCCCGGTCGCATCCTTGATGCCGGTGATATTGGGAATCTGCGCCAGGCGCAGCACCGTGTCGTTGTGCATGTCCGCCCCGGTGCGGCCCGGCACGTTGTACAGGATGTGCGGCATGTCTACCGCCTCGGCGATGGTCTTGAAATGCAGGTACATGCCTTCCTGCGTCGGCTTGTTGTAGTACGGCACCACCGTCAGCGAGGCATCCGCGCCCGCCTTCTTTGAAAAAGCCGCCAGCTCGATGGCTTCCCTGGTGGAATTCGCGCCGGTTCCGGCAATCACCGGGATGCGTCCGGCTGCATGTTCCACCGCAAGCTGAATCAGCAACTCATGTTCTTCCACATCAACAGTAGGGGATTCGCCCGTGGTTCCCACCACCACGATGCCATCCGTGCCCTGCGCAACGTGAAAATCAATCAGCCCGCGAAAGGCCGCCAGATCCAGGCTGCCGTCCTCGTGCATTGGAGTGACTACTGCAACAATACTGCCTTTAATCATGACCACGCGCCACGGCTGTAAAAATGCTTATTTTAACCGAAACCCTCACGGATTGCGTTACAAACAACGGGCTGCTGTGGAATAATTCGATCACTGTGAAAACCTCTACCCCCAACCCATCATGACTTTACCCGACCTGCATCCCGGCGAAATTGCCACTATCGTCGCGGTCCACACCGAGGAGCCGTTGCACCAGCGCCTGCTGGCGATGGGTTTCCGCAGCGGCAAGCAGATTGAGCTGATCCGCAAGGCCAGCTTTTCCGGCCCGCTGCAAGTGCGCATCGGCACCACCGACATCCTGCTGCGGCGCAGTGAAGCCGCCAAAATCACGGTATGCAAGGCATGAAACGGGTTGCCTTACTGGGAATGCCCAACACCGGCAAATCCACGCTGTTCAACCGCATGACGGGCGGCGCGGCGCGCGTCGGCAACTGGCCGGGTATTACCGTTGAATTGCTCAGCGGCAAGATTCTGCTGGGCAGCGACATGGTGGAAGTCATCGACCTGCCCGGCATCTACGACATGCACGGTTTCTCGGATGACGAGCAAGTGGTGCGCCACTTCCTGCACGACAACGTGCCAGACTTGGCGCTGGTCATTCTCAACGCCACGCAAATCGAACGCCAGATAAGCCTGCTGCTGCAACTCAAGCAACTCGACATGAACGTGGTAGTGCTGCTCAACATGGCCGACGAAGCGAAAAAATACGGCATCAGCATCGACAGCAGGAAAATGTCTGAACTGCTGGGCATGCCGATTTTTCTGCTCAGCGCAAAATACGGCACGGGCTATGCGGAAGCCTTGCAAGCCATCGGCAAAGCGTTGCGTTATCCCACCCCCGGCATGGCCGAGCAATTGCGCAGCCAGTTGGAACAGGACGGGCATATCGAATCCGAGATGGCGAGCGTGCTGAAACACACCGTGCAAATCCCCGCGCGCCTGTCGGACAACCTTACGGAAAAACTGGATCGCGTGATGCTGCACCCGTGGCTGGGACTGCCGGTTTTTTTCGCCGTCATGTATCTGCTGTTTCAGGGCATATTCCTGTTCGGCCAGCCGCTGCAAACCGGCATTAACGATTTGTTCGGCTGGCTGCGTAATGCTGCCGCCACCCCTCTGCTCGCCAGCCTGCCCGCCGCGCTGCAAGGCCTGCTGCTGGACGGTGTCTACAACGGCGTGGCGACCGTCGCGGCGTTTGTGCCGATCATCATCCTGTTCTTTTTGTTCATGGCGATGGTGGAAGACAGCGGCTACCTGTCGCGCGCGGCCTTTCTGATGGACGCGCTGATGGCGCGCCTGGGGCTGGACGGACGCGGCTTCGTCATGATGCTGATGGGCTTCGGCTGCAACGTGCCCGCGTTGATGGGCACGCGCGTGATGCGCTCGCGCGCCATACGCCTGCTCACCATGCTGGTGATTCCTTTCTCGCTGTGCTCGGCGCGCCTGCAGGTGTTCGTGTTCATCACCGCCGCGCTGTTCTCGCCCAAGGCAGCGCCGGTGGTGCTGTTCAGCCTCTATCTGTTCAGCTTCGCCGCCGCGATACTCACCGCGCTGTTATTCAAGGGTCGATTCAAGAATAACGAACCGTTCGTGCTGGAACTGCCGCCATACCGCTTTCCAACCGCGCGCCAGATGGCACTGCGCGGCTGGCTGGAAGTGCGGCACTTTTTGCGCCGCGCCACCAAGTTCATCATCGCCGGCGTGGTGCTGGTCTGGCTGCTCACCCACCTGCCGCCCTCCGCCGCACCCGCCAGCAGCAGCACGCTCGCCGGCATGATCGGCAGCTGGCTGCATCCGCTGTTCGCCCCCATCGGCATCAATGAACAACTCACCATCGCCCTGATCTTCGGCTTCGTCGCCAAGGAAATCGTCATCGGCGCACTGGCGGTGATTTACGGCCTCTCCGGCGCAGCGCTCAGCGGCGTACTGGGGCAACAACTGGATTGGGTGCAAGCCTACAGCTTCATGCTGTTCACCCTGATCTACACCCCGTGTCTGGCCACCATCGCCACCCTGCGCAGCGAATCCAAACAGCTTAGCTTCACCGCGCTGTCCATCGCCTGGTCGCTGGTGCTGGCATGGCTGGTAAGCTTCGCGTTTTATCAGGGTGCGCGGGCATTGGGCTACTAAACCGAAGCAGAAAAAAGTTAAGCAAAGTTGTGCTTCATCCTTGAATTCGCCAAACGAGTTCTTCAACAGAATGGCGATGTAGCGGGCAACGAGTTAATTTTAACGTCAATCTGTTAAGCTCACGGTTAACGTTATTGACCACCGCTTTATGACATCGATACAACCGACCTCCTGGCTGGGCATCGCCGTATTGCTGATATTCAGCGTTGGCATGCTGCTCATCATTTTTGAAGCCAGGCTGCACATGGACAAGTTCAAGCCCGCGCTGTTCATGCTGTCGGCCTTCCTGCTGATCGGCCTGTACACCTGGTTTTCCAGCGACGACCCGCAGCGTTTCGTGCATTTCGTGGAGATGCAGAAGGAAAACAAGGTCGAGCTGTTCTCGCTGATCGCCTTCATGGCATTCATGTGGATGATCGTGGAAATGCTCAGCGAGCGCGGCGTGTTCAGCACTCTCAACAGTTATCTCATCGCCAGGGGGCTCAACGCCAGCGCGATGTTCTGGGCAACCGGCGCGCTGGCCGCGCTGCTCAGTCCGTTCATCAACAACATTACAACGGCGATGATTTTCGGCAAGTCGATCAAGGAAATTTCGCGCAACCAGGGCTATCGCCACATCGCACTGTGCAACCTGATCATCGCCTCCAACTCCGGTGTGTGGTTCCTCGGCACCGCCACCAGCCTGATGGTGGTGCTGGCGGGCAAGATCAGCATCGTGGGGCTGCTGGCGCTGCTGCCCGCAGGCATCATCGGCTGGTCGGCCAGCGCCGCTGTTCTGCAACTGTTTTACCTGAACCGACTGCAGGGTGAATTGATCGACACCACACCGGACGATGTGCATATCAAGCGCGGCGGCGTTGGCATGATCTTCTTCGGCATCGCCGCCATCGGCAGCGCCGTAATAATGAACATCGTGCTGCACATCGACATTGAATACGCCATCGGCATGGGTCTGTCCATTCTCGGCATGTATGCATGGCACCTGAAGCGCGGCGGGCATAATGTAATGCTGCTGGTGCAACTGCAGAAGGTGGAGTGGAACACGCTGCTGTTTTTCATCGGGATCATCAGCGGCGTGGCGGCACTCAACCATGTCGGCTGGCTGTCCTATATCTCGCGGCTGTTTGAAGCGCTCCCACCCACCACTGTCAATATGGCGCTGGGGGTGATTTCGGGAGTGCTGGACAACGTGCCGGTGGAAGCCGCCGCGCTGATGTCCAGCCCGCAACTGAGCCCCTCACAATGGGCGCTTAACGCGCTGATGGTGGGCATCGGCGGCAGCCTCCCGGTAATCGGCTCCGCCGCCGGGGTGATGGTGATGTCCATCGACAAGAGCTACAGCTTCGGCACGCATTTGAAATTCCTGCCCGCGATCCTCACCAACTTTTTGGTATCTCTGGGCGTATGGTATGTGCAGTTTGAAATACTGGGATGGCACGGATGATAGAAACACTTACCCTCATCACCCTGTCCATCCTGTTTCTCGTCTTCTTCCGCCCCGGCAAGATCGAGCCGCTGACGAGCCCGCTGATCATCGAACGCCCGGGACAGCATCACATGACTCTGGCGCCGCAGCTCAACCTGGCGCAACCGCTGCTTGAAGCAATCTCGGAAGGAATCAGGGCGCGGGTGCAGGCACAACCAGACTGCGCAACTCAATGCTTCGAAGTGCGCGACAAACAAGTCAAGGTAAATGGGCAGGATTTCTATCTTCTCGCCATTACCCGGCGCAACGGCATGCTGTACTTCCAGGCCATCGCACCGCGCCCGCTGGTGCACGACGGGGACAGCCACTTCAACACACTGATGGAATTTGCCCGTGGCGTGCTGGGCGATGTCCCCGCACCGGGCGCATACGATGCTGAAGCAGGCGAGCAAATCGCTGCCGCGGCAATTAGTGCAGCGCAACAACACCAGGTCGAAATCAAACGCTTGCTGGATTAAACTTGCCGGCAAGCAGGTGATGCCCGTGTGCCTGACGGCCGTCACTGCACTTCGTTAATCCGGATATTTCATATGAATTCCTCCAAACTTTACCTTCATGCCGAATAAAAGCCCGCAGATTGCCAGTGCCGGAAGAGCCGGCGACGCTGCGCCCCCATGGCATGCCCTGCACTTGCCGGAGGTGGGCGCCAGGCTTGCGTCCAGCCTGGATAGCGGCTTGTCGCCGGAAGAAATCGAACGACGCGCTGCGCATTTCGGTGCAAACGAACTGATTGAAAAGCCGCCGCGCCCGCTCTGGCGCATGCTGCTCGACCAGTTCACCGACTTCATGATTCTGGTATTGATCGCGGCGGCGCTGATCTCCGGTGTGATCGGCGACGTTAAGGACACGCTGGCGATTGTCGTCATTGTATTGCTCAACGCGTTGATCGGCTTTGTTCAGGAGTTTCGTGCCGAGCGCGCCATGGCAGCGTTGAAACAGATGACTGCGGCGAATGCCCGTATCTTGCGCGGTGGCGAACAGCTGACCGTGCCGGCGAAAGAGATCGTGCCCGGCGACATCGTGCTGCTGGAAGCAGGCAATCTGGTGCCTGCCGATTTGCGCCTGATCGAAGCCGCACAATTCAAGGTTGATGAAGCCCTGCTCACCGGTGAGTCCGCCACGGTTGAAAAACATTCCGGCACGCTGGAAAACCCCGATCTCCCCCTGGCCGACCGCAAAAACATGGCCTACAAGGGCACCATCGCGACTTACGGCCGCGGCCGCGGCGTGGCGATCGCAACCGGCATGGCAACCGAATTGGGGAAAATCGCCAGCCTGCTCGAGAGCGGCGAGGACACGAAGACACCGCTGCAAAAACGGCTGACCGGCTTCGGGCGACACCTGAGCATCATGGTGCTGGTTATCTGCGCCATCATCTTCGCCGTCAGCCTGCTGCGCGGCGAACCCGTGGTGCTGATGCTGCTCACTGCGATCAGCCTGGCCGTCGCGGCGATTCCCGAGGCGCTGCCCGCCGTCGTCACCATCTCGCTGGCGCTGGGCGCGCACAAGATGGTTAAACAGCATGCCCTTATCCGGCGCCTGCCCGCAGTCGAAACGCTGGGTTCGGTCACCTACATCTGCACCGACAAGACCGGCACGCTCACCCAGAACAAGATGCGCGTGGAGGAACTTTACGCCGGCAACGCTGCATCACGGGAATGGCGCGGCGTGGCCGGGAACGAACCATGGGCCAGCCTGTTCACGGCATTGGCGCTGTCCAACGACGCGCACCGCAGCCACCACGGCAAGCTCATCGGCGACCCTACGGAGACCGCATTGTATTCGGTGGCGCTGGAAGCAGGCTATGACAAGGCCATCCTGGAAACAGGCGCGCCACGCCTGCTGGAAATGCCTTTCGATTCCGAGCGCAAGCGCATGACCACCCTGCACCGCCACCCCTCCGGTGCCGTGGCATACACCAAGGGCGCGCCGGAAAGTGTGCTGCCGTTGTGCACGGCGCAGCTCACCTCACAAGGCGAAGCGGCCATGCCGCGCGACGAAATCCTTGCCCATGCCGAACGCATGGCGGCAGAAGGACTGCGCGTCCTGGCTATCGCACAGCGCCACTGGGCAGGCTTGCCGCAGGACAAAGACAGCGGGGCTATAGAAGACAGTCTGGTTTTCATCGGCCTGGCAGGCCTGATGGATCCGCCGCGCCACGAAGCGAAAGAGGCCGTCAGGTTGTGCAAATCTGCCGGCATCATGCCGGTGATGATCACCGGGGACCATCCTGCCACCGCCCGCGCCATCGCCGCGCGCCTCGGCATAGGCAATGACATGATGACCGGAGCGGAGCTGGCACGCTTGAGTGATGAAGAATTCAGGCAGCAGGTTGCGCATGTTCAGGTGTACGCACGCGTCGATCCGGCACAGAAAATCCGCATCGTCGAGGCGCTGCAGGCACGGGGGGAATTCGTCGCCATGACCGGCGATGGCGTGAATGATGCCCCCGCGCTGAAGCGCGCCGACATCGGCATCGCGATGGGCAAGGGCGGCACCGACGTGGCACGCGAGGCATCCAGCCTGGTGCTGCTCGATGACAACTTCGCCACTATCGTGCATGCGGTGCGCGAAGGCCGGCGCATCTTCGATAACATCCGCAAGTTCATCAAGTACGTCATGACGGGCAATTCGGGCGAGATATGGACTATCTTCCTGGCACCCCTGATGGGTCTGCCGATTCCGCTGCTGCCGATCCATATCCTGTGGGTCAATCTGGTGACCGACGGCCTGCCGGGTTTGGCCCTTACCGCCGAACCGGCGGAAACAACCATCATGACGCGCCCGCCGCGCCCACCCGCAGAAAGCATCTTCGCGCACGGCATGTGGCAGCACATGCTGTGGGTCGGACTCACCATCGGTGCCGTATCACTGTTCGCCCAAGCCTGGGCCATACATTATGGCTCCAGCCACTGGCAAACCATGGTGTTCACAGTGCTTACCTTGTCGCAGATGGGCCACGTGCTGGCAATCCGCTCGGAAAGGCTATCCCTGTTCAGGCAGGGACTGTTCTCCAACCCTTATCTGCTGGGCGCGGTAACCCTCACCTTCCTGCTGCAACTCGCCACCATCTACGTGCCAGCATTGAATGAAATATTCCACACCCAGCCACTCAGCGCAAGTGAACTAGGTATCTGCCTTGCGCTATCTAGCGTGGTATTTTTCTGCGTAGAGATCGAGAAGGCGCTGGTGCGGCGCGGGCTGCTTTACCATACATAGCGACACGTATAACTAGCCACATGAAAAACGGTAGCCGCTGCCGCGCACGGTCTGAATCAGGCCATCATGGCAGGAAGGTTCCAGTGCCTGGCGCAGACGGCGGATATGCACGTCCACCGTGCGCTCCTCCACGAACACATGATCGCCCCACACATGGTTGAGCAATTGCGAGCGGCTGTAGACGCGTTCGCCATGGGTCATGAAGAAATGCAGCAGGCGAAACTCGGTAGGCCCCAGATCAATTACTGCTCCATTGGCGCTGATGCGGTGCATGGCCGGCGACAACTCCAGCCCGCCGGCAGACACCGTCTCGTCGCTCGCCTGCGGCGCACGGCGGCGCAGCACGGCGCGGATGCGCGCCTTCAGTTCATGCGGCGAGAACGGTTTCGTGATGTAGTCATCCGCGCCGGATTCCAGCCCCAGCACCTTGTCGCGTTCATCGGCGCGCGCGGTCAGCATGATGATGGGAATATCGCGCGTGCGCGGGTCGGCGCGCAGACGGCGCGCCAGTTCCACGCCACTGACATCGGGCAGCATCCAGTCGAGCAGAATCAGGTCGGGCAAGGCACGGCTGATATGCGCCTGGGCGGCGGCGGCGTCATGCGCCTGGAGTACGCGGTAGCCGCATTGCGTGATGTTGATTGCCAGCAATTCCAGTATCGCCGGCTCGTCTTCCACCAGCAGGACAGTTGCATCCATGGTTTCCTTCAGCGTTCCGCATTAATAACAGACGGGATGATATTAAAGAATTGTGACACCTGTGTGACAGCAGTATGTTGAATGGTAGCCTCCGATTAAACCACTCGTGCAAAAGAACGAGGGGGCACAGGCCCCCTCTTAAGATCAAATCCGGAAAGGTTAACTGCGGCGGGTGCCGCGCAAGCGCGCGTAGGCGCTTTCCATCCACTTCTTGATGCGGTTGGCATCGCCGACACGGGTACGCGCGCCCCATGAATCGAGCAGCACAATAACCACCGGGCGCTGGTTGATTTTGGCTTGCATCACCAGGCAACGCCCCGCCTCGCTGATGTAGCCGGTCTTGCTGACGCCGATGTCCCAGGATGCACTCCGCACCAGCGGATTGGTATTGCTGTAGCGCATCGGCCGGTGCCCCTTCAAGTTGAAAACATGGGAAGATGTGGTGGTAAATTCGTGGATGAGCTCATAGCTCCGTGCCGCCTGAACCATTTTCACCAGGTCCTGCGCGGTGGAGACATTGCCCCTGTTCAGGCCGGTGGGGTCAAGAAAGCGCGAGTCCTTCATGCCCAGTTCGCTCGCCTTGTCATTCATTGCCACCAGGGCGGCATTGGTTCCGCCCGGATAGGTGCGCGCCAATGCGGCAGCCGCGCGATTCTCGGAGGACATCAAGGCCAGCCTGAGCAATTCGCCGCGCGTCAGCTTCATGCCGGGGCGTATGCGCGAGCGGGTGCCCTTTAGCGTGTCCATGTCTTGCGCGCTGATGCTGATTTCTTCTTCCAGCGGCAACTGCGCGTCCAGCACCACCATCGCGGTCATCAGTTTGGTGATGGAGGCGATAGGCGCTACCGTATCCGAATTCTTGGTGTATAGCGGATTCTGCCCCTGTTCGTCGTAAATCAGGGCAATTGACGAGCGCAACCTGGGCGATGATGCGAGCTTCAGCACCGCGCTGGCCAGCTCGTTATCCTGAGTTTGCACCGCCTCATTGTCAGGCGCAGCCCCGTCACCAAGCGCTGCCTGCACCGTCAGCGCATAGCCCAGCAGCAACACCAACAGTAAAAATTTGTTACGCATTTTCCCCCCGGAGAAATACCACACTGCCAAGAATACCAAAAACACTGGAAAAATCAAGGCCTTCCTTCTTCCTGTTGTTGCAGCGCCCACATCTGCGCATACATCCCTTGCCGCGCCAGCAATTCACGATGCGTACCGCGCTCGACGATGCGCCCTTTATCCATCACCAGAATCTGCTGCGCATCCACGATGGTGGACAGGCGGTGCGCGATGACCAGCGTGGTGCGGTCACGCGCAACGTTGCGCAACTCGCCCTGTATCGCCTTTTCTGACTTGGAATCCAGCGCCGAAGTCGCCTCGTCGAAAATCAGGATGGCGGGATTCTTGAGGATGGCGCGCGCAATCGCCACGCGCTGTTTCTCGCCGCCGGACAGCTTCAACCCGCGCTCCCCCACCATGGTGTCATAGCCATGCGGCAGTGACTCGATGAAGCTGTGGATGTGTGCCGACTGCGCTGCCTGCAACACCTCCTCGCGCGTGGCATCGGGGCGGCCATAGGCGATGTTGTAATAGATGTTGTCGTTAAACAGCACGGTGTCCTGCGGCACAATGCCGATGGCCGCACGCAAGCTGGCCTGCGTCACTTTGCGGATGTCCTGCCCGTCAATCAGGATGCGGCCCGCGTTAACATCGTAGAAGCGGAACAGCAAACGCGACAAGGTGGACTTGCCCGCCCCGCTCGCACCCACCACGGCGACGGTATGGCCGGGCGGAATGTCAAAACTGACATCAAACAAAATCTGCCGCTCGGCATCGTAGGCAAAATCCACCTGTTCGAAACGCACCGCCGCTCTGTCCAGCCTTAACGGAGCCGCATCCGGCGCATCCTCGATTTCACGGTGTTCATTGAGCAGGCGGAACATCTTTTCCATGTCCGCCAGCGCGTTCTTGATCTCGCGGTAGACGAAGCCGAGGAAATGCAGCGGCATGTAAAGCTGCAACATGAACACGTTGACCAGCACCAGGTCGCCCAGCGTCATCGTGCCCTTGACCACACCGTCCGCCGCCAGCAGCATCAACGCGGTGACGCCGGTGGCGATGATGATGCTCTGCCCGGCATTCAGCACGGCAAGAGAGCCCAGGTTGCGCACCGCTGCGATTTCCCATTTGCCCATGTGCTCGTCGTAGCGTTGCGCTTCATAGCCCTCATTGCCGAAATATTTCACCGTTTCATAATTAAGCAGGCTGTCTATGGCGCGCGTGTTGGCCTTGGAATCCATGTCATTCATGGTGCGGCGGAACACCATGCGCCACTCGGTGAAAAACAGGGTGAATATGATATACACCACCAGCGTTACCAAGGTGATAACGGCGAACCACGGGCTGTATTTGCTGAACAGGATTGCGGCGACCAAACCGATTTCAAGCAGTGTGGGCAAGATATTGAACAGCATGAAGTTGAGCAGGAAGCTGATGCCCTTGGTGCCGCGCTCGATGTCGCGCGACACGCCGCCGGTCTGCCGTTCCAGATGAAAGCGCAGGCTCAAGTTATGCAGGTGGACGAATACCTTGAGCGCAATGCGCCGGACGGCGCGTTGCGTTACCTTGGCGAACACCGCATCGCGCAACTCGCCGAACAGGGTGCTGAACAGGCGCAACAGGCCATAGCCGACCACAAGGAATACCGGCACCAGCAGCATCGCCTTGGGCTGGCTCATCGCATCAATGATTTCCTTGAGCACCAATGGCACCGCCACATTGGCCAGCTTGGCCAGCACCAGCAGCGTCAGCGCCAGTGCCACCCTGCCCTTGAACTCCAGCAGGTAGGGTAGCAGGGTGCGGATGGTGTTCCAATCGCCGCGCGGCGCGGGTTCTCTAGACATTATCATTGCGTCCGCGCGCATAACCGAACACAACAGCCAGAAAGAGTACTGCAGCATAACTTACACGTGCCAGCAGGCGCCTCCACACGCCCTGTTTACGCCAGGCGGCGGGGGCAACCGGATGCGCACCTTGCGCCATCTCGTGCAGCAAACTGGCGTGCAGGGATTTCGCAAACCCCGCATCGCGCACCACCAGATTCGCTTCCCGTGCCAGCCACAGGCTGAATGGATCAATATTGGATGAACCTACTGTTGCCCAATAACCATCCACCACCGCCACCTTGGCATGCAGGAAACTGGTATGGTATTCATGAATCTCCACACCGGCGCCCAGCAATTCGTCATACAGCGCGAGCATGGCATAGTGTTGCAGGCGGTATTCCACCTGCCCCTGCAACAACAGCCTTACATGCACCCCGCGGCGCGACGCATTCAACAAGGCACGGCGCAAACGCAATCCGGGCAGGAAGTAGGCGTTGGCGATGATGATTTCGCGCTGTGCGCCGCCAATAGCTTCAAGGTAGGCCAGCTCGATGTCGCGCCGATGGCGCAAATTGTCGCATAGCAGAAAGGCTACTTTTGGTGACGCCGCAGGGGCAAATTGAAATCTTGCGTGTTCGCGCTGGCGGCGGAAATTCGTCCATGACACCAGCAGCCACAAGCGCCGCATGGCCGCATGAATACGCCCCACCGTATCGCCTTTCAGCTCCACCGCATAATCCAGGCGCGGTGCCACAAGCACGCCACCGGGCACATCGTCGATGATGTTGATGCCGCCCACAAATGCGATGCGCCCGTCCACCACCGCCAGTTTGCGGTGCAGGCGGCGCAGGCGATGGCGGCGCAACCTGAAGCGTGCGATCTCGGGGCGGAACCACAACACCTCCACACCCGACGAACGCAGCTCATCCACCCACTCATGCGGCAAGTCGGCACAACCGAAACCATCCAGCAACAGATGCGCCCTTACCCCACGCCTGGCCGCACGCTGCAATGCTTCCGCAACCAGGCGCCCGGTGTCATCAGCGGCGAAAATATACGCTTCCAGATAAATCGAGTGGATTGCGCCGTCCATTGCGGAGACCAGGCGCGGGAAATATTCCCCGCCGTTGCACAACAGGGTAAGGGTGTGGCCATCAACCCGGTGCTGGCTGCTCATGGCAGCACAAGGGTTGTGGACAGCGCCACATGGTCGGAAATCTTTCTCCACGCATGCGCATTGCAGTGCTGAATTTTCAGGCCGCGCACATAAATGCGATCCATCCGCAGCAGCGGCATACCTGCCGGATAGCTGAGCGCCAGCTTGCCGTGGCTTGCGTCAAACACTTCGTGCAATTGCAACTCCTGCGCCAGCAGGCGGCTGGCCTGGTTGCGCCAATCGTTGAAATCCCCCGCGATAATCAAAGGGACATCCGCCGGAACCACCCGATTGATGCGCTCAACCAATGCGTTAAATTGCACCCCCTGTCCGCGCTTGAACAAACCGAAATGCACGCACAGGCAATGCAGCAGCTGGCCAGTTCCCGGCAGTTCAATTTCACAATGCAGCAACCCGCGGCTCTCAAAACGGTGCGCGGAAATATCCTGATTATCCCAGCGCACAATCGGGTAACGGCTCAGGATGGCGTTGCCGTGGTGACCATCGTCATAGACTGCGTTCTTCCCATACGCATGATGCGGCCATATCTGGTCGGCCAGAAATTCATGCTGCGGCAGCGTGGGATAGTTAAGGTGACGCTGCATATTGCCATTGCTCTCCCCCTGCACCTCCTGCAGAAACACGATGTCGGCGTTGAGCTCACGCAGGCGGTCACGCAGCTCATGCAGCACCACACGCCTGTTGAAATGGGAAAATCCCTTGTGAATATTGTAGGTGGCGATATGCAAAACTGTCATGACGTATCAGGGCGTGTAACCATCATTTTACGGATGCAACAATTGCAATGGCGGCGCAGGGCTCGAAACTGCAAAGCACCGTCTGGATATTCCAAATAAGAGAGCGGCGACACAGCCGGGCGTATTATTGACCGCAACACATCCCGCAAAATGATGGTTAACACGCCCTGGCATGAATGAAACAAACTTTGTCACATCCCCCTTCTCGACTTACCATTTTTGGCTCTCATTATTTAGACTAAAAACAGAATTTTGCCAATTCTGAAATCCGCCAGCCTTGTAAAACATACCTTCTTACGCCTTTTGCGCCAATATCAGCGCCCCTCCCGGCAATTAAAATTTGCGTTGGTATGCGATATGCATATTAATTATACAAGGGTAGCAAATTCAAGTTCGGCTGTAATCAACCGTACAGTGCGTAAAGTATGTTTTTACAGATGGAGGTTATCATGCTTAAGCTGCGCGTCTACTATCACGATATCCTGCGCTATACCATTATTGCCAATTGGGAAAAGGCTCAGGAGTTGCGGAGCCAGGGGTTTTATGTCGAGGTTGGGCCAGTTTCCAGCCACTGATGCTAAACGTGCCCACAGAGAGCACCATGCCCGCGCCACTTAAGCGTTTCCAATACCGCGTGTCGGCAGGTTGATCTGCCGTGCAAAGTCCAGCATACGCTGGATGGATATCTTGGCCCTGCTCCCGATTGCCGGGTCAACACGGATTTCATTCTTGCCGGTACCCGCAGTCTCCAGCACTTCAGCAAGGTTAATCAAACCGTTCATCGCCATCCACGGACAGTGATTGCAACTGGTGCAGGTCGCACCGTAACCGGCGGTCGGCGCTTCCAGAAATACCTTGTCCGGCGACAAAGCCCTCATCTTGTGCAGGATGCCGTTGTCGGTGGCGACGATGAATTCCTTCGCATCCAGGGCCTGCGTCGCCCTGATCAGCTGGGTGGTGGAGCCGACCACATCCGCCAGTTTCACCACCGCGCGCGGCGATTCGGGGTGCACCAGCACCTTGGCCTGCGGATGTTGCTCCTTGAGCTCGATCAACTCCTGCATCTTGAATTCATCATGCACCACACACGAGCCCTGCCACAACAGCATATCCGCGCCGGTCTGCTCCTGCACATAAGCGCCCAGATGGCGGTCCGGCGCCCACAGGATTTTCTCGCCGAGCTCCTTGAGATGCTTGACGATGGGCAGCGCGATGGAACTGGTCACCACCCAGTCGGCGCGCGCTTTCACCGCCGCGCTGGTGTTGGCGTACACCACCACCGTGCGGTCGGGATGCGCATCGCAGAATGCGGCGAACTCATCCTCCGGGCAACCCAGATCGAGCGAGCACTCCGCCTCCAGGTCGGGCATCAGCACGCGCTTTTCCGGGTTGAGTATCTTCGCCGTCTCGCCCATGAAGCGCACCCCCGCCACTACCAGCGTCTGCGCCGGATGTTGGTGGCCGAAATTCGCCATGTCGAGCGAATCGGACACGATGCCACCGGTCGCCTCGGCCAGGTCCTGCAAATCTGGGTGCACGTAGTAATGCGCCACCAGCACCGCGTCCTGCTCTTTCAACAGGCGCTTGATGCGCGCGATCAACTCCGCCTTCTCTTCCGGGCCGGGTTCGCGCGGCTTCTTCGCCCAAGCCTGCTCAGTGCTGCAGCTGGCGCTGGCGTGCGGATGATCATAAGGGATGGAAATTACTTTTTCAGGCATGATTCACTCTTTCCGGCAATTGCAGTATCGCCGCGCGGTTGGTCGGCGAGAAAACCTTCTCCGCCGCCTCCCGCCACGGCAGCCAGATATGGCTCAAATGTTCGCGCGGCGACAATTGGACAGATAACACGCCGGGTAATTCCAGCCCGAACACGTGCTCGGTGTTATGCGTGGTGCCGGGCGGATAGCGATGCTGCCACTTGGGATAGATGTCATACACATTCTGCACCTGCCAATCCGTCAGCACATAGCGCGTGGCATCCAGCCCGGTCTCCTCCTCCACCTCACGCATGGCCGTTTCGCGCAAATTTTCATTTTTGTCCTGGCTGCCGGTAACCGACTGCCAGTAACCGGGAAAGTCGGCTCGCTCCAGCAGCAGCACATCCAGGGCGGGGGTGTAAATGACCACCAGCACAGAAACAGGCAGTTTGTATGGCATGAATGGTATCTAGCAGAAGAATATCCAGAGCGGCTTACCCTGCGGCTTCCAGAAATTCACCGCACCGGCAAAAATTTCCGCGGCAATTGTGTGGTCGGCGGCGCTCAAACCCAGCGTTTCGCCGCCTTTGTGCAGCAACAGCACATAGCCGGGGGCGGGCTGCCAGGAAAGGTCGCCCAGGGCATCCGCCAGCGCATCCCAGTTGTGGCCGAACCATTCCGGCGCATGGATGGCCTGCGCGATGGCAGCAAGAAACTCCCCTTTGCTCTGCACTGCGGCCACGTCGGCCTCGAACAAGGCAAAGCCAGTCTGTGCGGCAGCCGCACGCAACTCGTCCATGTTGCAATTCAGACGGTACGCGCCGGCCTCCTTGATATTCTGTAAGCGCAATGCAAGATCATCCATACCTTACTCCCGAATACGCCGAAAAGTTTTGTAATGGTCGTTGCTGTAGTAACACTCGGCAGGCTCGCCGCACACGATGCGCCGCGCGCCGCGGTTGCGCGCCCCCGGCGTCCTCACCGTGTATTCATGATAATAGCCGCGCGGCTGTTGCGGCAGGCGCTTCTCATGGTTTCCGAACACCACGCCGTCGCGCGGAAAGGGAAACGGCCCGCCCTGTTTGACGAGGCGCAAGGTGTCGCGGGCTTCGGATGGCAGGGCGACGACAGCGATGATTTGTAATTTGCTGTCATTGTGCAAATGTCCCCGTGCACAAGCTTGCATGGAAACCAGTGCAAGCAGCACCGCGAATAAAACAGATAAATATTTCTTGAGCCAGACTCCAAAGAGCCCGTCATTCCCGCGCAGGCGGGAATCCAACTTATCAAACAATCTCCGCGTATACCCAGCGACTTGGCTGGCGTCTTTTGGCAGCCTAGTCAAATGGCTAGTAGTTCCTCCAGCGGACAAGGCCGTGTTTGAGGTGTTGTCCCACTGCGTGGGGCTATTCGTTAATTGACTGGATTCCCGCCTTCGC
>ORMF011252231.1_pt1 | contig 37408 bp, 31 predicted proteins | sample 1779871 | NCBI WGS metagenome assembly ORMF01 (sample SAMEA104232316, study PRJEB22302) | groundwater metagenome | biome: forest; feature: aquifer; material: groundwater | place: USA | collected 2011-08-07 | depth 5.4 m
CGCACGCGCTTCACCATGGACGAGGGGCTCTCCGAAGCGGTGCTGGAGGTCTTCCTCAAGCTCTATGACGCCGGCCTGATCTACCGGGGCAACTATATCGTCAACTGGTGCCCGCGCTGCCAGACCGCCCTCTCGGATGAAGAAGCGCCCCGCCAGCAGACGCAGGGCAAGCTGTACCACCTCAAGTATCCGCTCGAAGGACAGCCCGGCACATTTCTGGAAGTGGCCACCACCCGGCCCGAAACGATGCTGGGCGATACCGCGATCGCCGTCCATCCCAAAGATCCCCGCTACAAGGCGCTGATCGGCAAGCGGGCCGTCTTGCCGCTGGTGAACCGTCCGCTGCCCATCATCGCGGACGACGTGGTGGACATGGCCTTCGGCACCGGCGCGGTCAAGGTGACGCCGGCGCACGACCCGGTCGACTTTCAGCTCGGCAAGCGGCACCAGCTGGAATTCCTCAACGTGATGACCGGCGACGCCCACATGATCAACGTCCCCAAACCCTACGAAGGGCTGGACCGGTTCGACTGCCGCAGCAAGCTGATCGTCGATCTGGAGCAGCAGGGGTTTCTCGGCCCCATCGATGAGCACCAGCACAACGTCGGCCACTGCTACCGGTGCCACACCGCCATTGAGCCCCGCCTGAGCCCGCAGTGGTTCGTCAAGATGAAGCCGCTCGCCGAGCCGGCGATCAAAGCGGTCAAGGCCAAGACGATCCGCTTCCTGCCGGACCGGTGGACCAAGGTGTACCTCAACTGGATGGAGAACATCGAGGACTGGTGCATCAGCCGGCAGATCTGGTGGGGCCATCGCCTGCCGGTCTACTACTGCCAGTCCTGCCCGGAAGGCAAGAACATCCTCGTCGCGAAGACGCGCCCTGCCCAGTGCCCCTCCTGCAAGGGCGACGACCTGAAGCAGGATGAGGATGTGCTCGACACCTGGTTCTCCTCCTGGCTGTGGCCCTTTTCAACGCTGGGCTGGCCCAAGCGGACCAAGGAGCTCGCGCACTTTTACCCGACGAACACGCTGGTCACCGCGCAGGAGATCATCTTCTTCTGGGTGGCGCGGATGATCATGGCCGGCTACTTCTGCATGAAGCGGCCGCCGTTTACTCGGGTCTACATTCACGGCACGGTGCGCGACATGACCGGCAAAAAAATGTCCAAGTCGCTGGGCAACATCATCGACCCGCTGGAGATCATCAAGCAGTACGGCACCGACGCGCTGCGCTACACGCTCGTCACCTCCACCGCGATCGGGCAGGACATCTTCCTCTCCGAGGAGCGGTTCACCGCCGGGCGCAACTTCGCCAACAAGCTCTGGAACGCCACCCGGTTCGCCCTGGCCCAGCCCGAAGCGGGCAAGCAGCGCGCCGCCGTGCGTCCCGACACCGTGCCGGACCGATGGATCCTCTCGCGGCTGCAGCGCACGATCGCGCGCGTCACCGATTCGCTGGAGGCGTGCCTCTTCAACGACGCCGCCGGCGCCCTGTACGATTTTCTCTGGCACGACTGCTGCGACTGGTATCTGGAGATCGCCAAGATCCAGCGCGGGCGTAGCCGCGAGATCCTGCTCCACGTGCTGGAGACATCGTTCCGGCTCCTGCATCCCGTCATGCCGTTTGTGACCGAAGAGCTGTGGCAGCATCTGCGGCCCGCCGCGGCGAAATCGCAGGCGAGCATCATGACCGCGGCCTGGCCCAAACCGTCTAAACGGCTGATCGATGACAAGACTGAAGAACAGTTTGAGCTATTCAAGAAAGTGATCACTGCAATCCGTGAGAAACGTGCAGAATGGAACATATCTAACGACCGCAAAATACCGACTGTTTGGCTAGTCAGTAAAAATACGGCGATACGTGATTTTCTGGGTAGCCAACAAGCGTTGCTGAAAGTCTTGGCTGAAGTAAATACAGTAACGCCACTGGAACCAAAAGCCTTTCACAGGCAAAATGATGTGACGACTACAATCCTGGATGGTGTACAGGTGGTCATCCCGATGGGTGGCCTCATTGATGTCGATAAGGAGCGTGCGCGGCTGCAGCAGCGCGTCAATGAGCTGATGCAGCACGTCTCGCGTCTGGAAGCGCGGCTCGCCGATCCCCAGTTCACCGGCAAGGCGCCCAAAGAGGTCATCGAGGGGGCTGAGCAGAGCCTGGCCCAGGCCCGCGAGACGCTCAAGGCCGCGTCCGAGCACCTCGCCGTCCTGCAAGCGATGTGAGCCCGATGGCGCTCACCCGCACAGCCCTCCGTTCCTTCCTGCTCGCCGCCCTGCACGAGGATGGCGCGCACCAGGACATCACCTCGCGCGCCGTGCTGCCGGCTCCGGCCAGGATCCGGGCGCGCATCATCGCCAAGTCATCCGGCGTGCTGGCCGGCGCAGAGCTGACCGCGCTGACGTTCACCACGCTGGATCCCTCGCTGCGCTGCCGGCTCCACCTGCGCAGCGGGGCGTCGCTGACGCCGGGGAAACCCATCCTCACCGTTGAGGGCCGGGCGCGCTCGATCCTAGCCGCCGAACGGACCGCGCTGAACCTGCTTGGACATCTCTCCGGCATCGCCACGCTCACCCGCGCCTTCGTCCTTCGCGCCAAGGGGACGCGCGCGCAGATCCTGGATACCCGCAAGACGCTGCCAGGCCTGCGCAAGCTGGAGAAGAGCGCCGTCCTCACCGGGGGAGGGCACAACCACCGGCTCAATCTCGCTGAGGCGATCCTGGTCAAGACCAACCACTTGCGCGCGGCCCGCTCCCGGACCATTGCGCAACTCATCGCCCGGGCCAGGCGCATCCGGCCAAAACGGTTTGTGGAAATCGAAGTTGCGAATCTGCGTGAATTTCATGCGGCGCTCGATGCACAACCTGACGCCATTTTGCTCGACAACTGGCGGCTTCCAGCGATCCGTAAGGCAGTCGCTCTCCGCAACTCACCGCCTATCACCCAGCACTCATCACCTCTTCTGGAAGCCTCCGGCGGGGTCACGCTCGCCAACGTCCGCGCGATCGCCAAGACCGGTGTTGACCGCATCTCCGTCGGCCGCCTGACCCATTCGGCGCCTTCGCTCGACATCTCGCTCACGGTCCTGCCATGAGCCAATTCCAGTTGGTCACTGACCTCACGCCCAAAGGGGACCAGCCCGAGGCGATCAAGGCGCTCACCGAAGGGCTGCAGTCCGGCCAAAAATTCCAGACGCTGCTGGGCGTCACCGGCTCGGGAAAAACCTTTACGGTCTCGCATGTCATCGCGAACCTGAATCGGCCCACGCTCGTCATCTCGCACAACAAGACGCTGGCCGCGCAGCTCTACAGCGAGTTCAAGAGCCTGTTCCCGCACAACGCGGTCGAGTATTTCGTCAGCTACTACGACTACTACCAGCCCGAGGCGTATGTGCCGCAGACCGACACCTACATCGAGAAGGACTCCTCGATCAATGACGACCTGGACCGGCTGCGCCTCTCGGCCACGAGCGCGCTGCTCTCCCGGCGCGACACGATCATCGTCAGCAGCGTCTCGTGCATCTACAACCTGGGCGATCCGGAAGAGTATCAGAACCAGATGACCTGGATCGTCAAGGGCAAGCCGGCCCGCCGGGAGGAGATCCTCTCCTGGCTGGTCGGCATCCACTACGCGCGCAACGACGTCGACTTCAAGCGGGGCACCTTCCGGGTGCGCGGCGAGGTGATCGACGTCTATCCCGCCTATCGGCAGACCGCCTATCGCGTGGAGCTGGCCGGCAGCACGATCGGCCGCATCCGCGAGATCGATCCGCTGACCACCGACACGATCGCCGAGCTGGACCAGATCGCCATCTATCCGGCCAAGCACTTCCTCACCACGAAAGAGCGCGTCAACGCCGCAGCCGAGTCGATCCAGCAGGAGCTGACCGCCCACCTGCGCCTCCTGCAGTCGGAAGGCAAGCTGCTGGAGGCGCAGCGGCTGGAGTCGCGCACCAAGTACGACCTAGAGATGCTGCGCGAGCTGGGCTACTGCCACGGGGTTGAGAACTACTCGCGCCACCTTTCGGGCCGTCCGCCCGGCTCCCGGCCGAGCTGCCTGATCGACTACTTTCCCAAGGACTACCTGCTGGTCATCGATGAGTCGCACGTGAGCGTTCCACAAATCCGCGGCATGTACGAGGGCGACCGCGCCCGGAAAGAGACGCTGGTGCAGTACGGCTTCCGTCTGCCCTCGGCGCTGGAGAACCGGCCGCAGCGGTTCGAGGAGTTCGAATCGCTGATTCCCCAGGCGATCTTCGTCTCCGCCACGCCAGGGCCGTACGAGTGGAAGGCGTGCGCCGGGCGCGTGGTGGAGCAGGTGATCCGTCCGACCGGCCTGGTCGATCCGGTGGTCACGATCAAACCGACCACCGGCCAGATCAACGACCTGATCGAACAGGTCAAGGGACGGGCCCAGCGCAACGAGCGCGTGCTGGTGACCACGCTCACCAAGCGGCTCTCGGAAGATTTGACGCGCCACCTCAGCGAAGCCGGCCTGCGCGTCAAATACCTACATTCGGACATCGAGGCGATCGAGCGTGTCGAGATCCTGCGCGACCTGCGCAAGGGCGAGTTCGACTGCTTGGTCGGCATCAACCTGCTCAGGGAAGGGCTGGACCTGCCCGAAGTCTCGCTCGTGGCGGTGCTCGATGCGGACAAAGAAGGGTTCCTGCGGTCGGCGACCTCGCTCATCCAGGTGGCCGGGCGCGCCGCGCGCAACGTCAACGGCGAGGTGATCCTCTATGCCGATCACAGCACCGGCGCGATCGACCATCTCGTGAAGGAAACCGCCCGCCGCCGCGCCAAGCAGCTCGCCTACAACCAGCAGCACAAGATCACGCCCACGACGATCGTGAAGGCGATCCGGGAAGGGATCGAGGCCGCGCGCACCGCCGAGGCGTTCACCATCGAGCAGTCCGGGCAGACGGTCGAGGCGCACGAAGTCAGGCAAGTCCTCTCGGATCTGGAGAACGAAATGCTGGAGTGCGCGCTGCGCATGGAGTACGAGCGGGCCGCCGAGCTGCGCGATGAGATCCGCTCGCTCAAGGATGCCTACCATGTCGATGAGACCTCGCCCCCTCGCAAGCGCCCCTCGCGATCCCGCGCTTGAGGGGATCCTCGGGCGGTACATGAACGAGTGCGCGCTGCGCGGGCCGGTGTACGCCTTCGAGCGCGCGGCCTCCACGATGGAAGAGGCGCATGCGTTGGCGGCTGACGGCGCGCCCGAGGGCACGCTGGTGTTCGCCAAGCAGCAGACGCAGGGGCGGGGCAGGCTCGGCCGGATCTGGGAGTCGCCCGAAGGCGGGGCCTACTGCTCGATCATTGTGCGGCCGCAGCGCGCGACCGCCGAGATTCCTCAGCTGTCGCTGGTCGCCGGCCTCGCCGTCATCGAAGGGCTCCGCCAGCTCACGCACCTCCATCCGAGCATCCGCTGGCCCAACGACGTGCTGGTGGAAGGGAAGAAGCTGGCGGGCATTCTGGTCGAGGTCAAAGTAGGCGTTGTGGTCATCGGCATCGGCGTCAACGTGGCCGCCTCGCCCGAGGCGCTGGCGGAGACCGCCACCTCATTAGCGGCGCTGCTGCCGAACTGCCCGCACCCGCACCAGGTGGTCGGTGCGCTGTGGCGCCGCTTCTCGGTGTGGTACGATATGTGGACCTGGCAGGGTTTTGCGCCCGTCCGCGAAGCGCTGCGCCCCTCGATGGGGCTGTTCGGAGAGGTCGTCCATCTCACCGCCGGCAGCCAGCGCTTCGAAGGCACAGCACGGGACCTGGACGAGCAGGGCCGGCTCGTGGTCCGCCTGGATTCGGGCATGCAGCGCGCCTTCGACATGGGCGAAGTCACCTTGTTGAGATAGCACATGATTATCGCCATCGACATCGGCAACACGACCACCAACTTCGGCATCTTTGAGAAGGGCAAGCTCAAGGCGCAGTTTTCGATCGCGACCCAGCCGTGGCGCACGCCGGATGAGGTCACGCTGCAGCTCAAAGAACTGGCCAAGACCCGGCGCCTTCACCTCGCTCGCGCCCGGCAGATCGTCATCTGCAGTGTGGTACCCCGCATGTCCTCGCTCTTGACCGCAGCGCTCCGTTCGCTTGAGACGATCCCCATCCGCGTGGTCGGGCAAGATCTCAAGGTGCCGCTCAAAAACTGCTACACCTATCCGGAGCAGGTAGGGCAGGACCGGCTGGTCGGCGCCTATGCCGCCCTGCAAGCCTATAAGAAGGACTGCATCGTGGCCGACTTCGGCACCGCCATTACGATCGATGTCGTCACCAAAAAGGGCGAATACCTTGGCGGCATTATCGCGCCCGGACTCCAGATCTCCTTGGACGCACTGGCGAGCCGCACCGCGCTGCTGCCCAAGGTGGAGCTGCGCGAGCCGCCTGAGCTGCTGGGCCGGGATACCGCCAACAGCATCCGCTCCGGGCTGCTGCATGGCTGTGTGGCGCTCACAGACGGCCTGATTACGCAGCTGAAGCGCCGCTACACGCCCCAGGCGGTGGTCATCGGCACCGGAGGGGCCAGTCCCCTGATTGCCAAGCACGCCCGCACCATTGACCATTTGAAGCCCTCGCTCGTGCTGGACGGCCTCTACCGCCTGAGCCTGATTCCCTCCAAAAAATCCCCCTAGACGTCGGAATTATATACTTGACAAATCATCCGCGCTCCCGTAAAATACCAGCATGAACCCGTGGACATTTACTCTCGCCCTCTATAAAGACTGTCCCAACTGCAAACAGTTCGGACCGCCTTATGCAAAGATCAAGTGGTTTCCCTGGGACACACACACCGAGATCGAGCAAGCATCTGATTTTTGGACGAAGCCGCGCGAGGGCATCGTTTCGTGCGATCAATGCGGGAAAACATATCAAGCACGGCTCTCGTTAAATCCCCGGCTCGATCCATCTGCTCAGCCCACAAAATTACTCTTCTCCGACATAATGAATGGGGCTGCTGCCGCGCGAGTCGCAGCAGGCCAGCTTTACCACCTGGAATTACGAAGTCCGATAGCAGCAGAGGAGGATGCCGCATGAAACTTAACCCCCTTTCGTTGACCGACCACCAAGCCCGCCAGTTTATTGAGCGCCTGCGCTGGCCGCACGGCGCGATCTGTCCCCGTTGCCGTAAGCAAGAAGTCGTGTCGGTGGGTGGGGGACGGAACGGCCTCTACAACTGCCGCCGGTGTCGCCGCCAATTCACGGTGACGGTCGGCACGATCTTTGAGGGGTCGCATATCCCGCTTGCCAAGTGGGTGCAAGCCTTCCATCTGGTGTGCGCCTCCAAGAAGGGCATGAGTGCCTTGCAACTGAGCCGAATGCTGGGGATTACCTATAAATCGGCCTGGCACATGGCGCACCGGATTCGCTACGTCATGCAGCCCACTCGGAAAGCCCCGCCCTTGCGCGGGACGGTCGAAGTCGATGAAACCTATGTCGGCGGTAAGCCGCGCCCCTACGTCAAGACGCCTCGGAGCAAGCGTAAGTCGCCGGTGGTGGCTCTGGTCGGACGGGAAAGCGGCGCGGCGTTTACCAAGACCCCTGAGACGATTTCGAGCAAGACCCTCAGTGCGGCCATCAAGCAGCACGTCGCTAAAGGCGTCACGGTGATGACGGATGAATTGCCCGCCTATGAGCGAATTGTCGGGCAGTACGGACGGCATCTGACGGTCAAGCACAGCGCGGGGGAGTATGCGCGGGGCAACGCCTATACGAACACCGTAGAGAGCTTCTTCGCCCTGCTCAAGCGTGGTATCATGGGCTCCTACCACCATGTCAGCCGGAAGCACCTGTCCCGCTACTGTGATGAGTTCGCGTTTCGGTGGAGTCATCGGGACGTGTCGGACACGGAGCGCACGACAGCCGCCTTGCAGCAGATCGCGGGGAAGCGACTGACGTTTAAGCACACCATTGGCCTCAACTAATCCTCCCATGCGCAAACCGCCCAAGCGCAAGCGCCCGCCCAAGCTCTCGCTGTATCCCTTGTCACTTGAAGACGCCCTTAAGAAGGCCTTATCACTCCCACTCATCCCATACAAAAAAGAAAAACGTAAATGCAAATAGTCCATGCCAAACATTGTTCGACAAACAGTTAATACATTCATTTCTCTTGTGGTCGCGGCGATCTGGAAACCCGTGCTTGAGTGGGCATCGTCCGGTCAGCTGTGGCGGTGGCTTGTCGTTCTAGCCTTGCTAGGCGTCTTCGTATGGCTTCTAGTACGAGGGCTATGGCTAGGCATTCAGCAGGGGATGGTAGAACGATCCCAATCCAACGTGCTATGGATAAAGATAGGAACATGGCTTCTAGATTGGATACTGCGCTTATTGGTGATTGCGGCTCTCGCATGGATGCTCTACGCAGGATCGTTGCTAGGATACCGACAATACCGTGCCTCTCAGAACAATCATGAAATCGAGCGTATTGCCAATCACCTAACCCCAACCCAAAAATCCATTCTGCTTAGTGCCTATACTTGTAGTCACCTGACACCTGGCAAAGTAAAAAACGCGATCATGGAAGACCAAATTAGCCCCATAGCAGGGATGGCGCCAGAAGTGGGGGTACCATTGCTTATCTATTCCGGTGAACGTCTAGTTGAACAAAGACTTCTCAATGAATCGCGGTATATCGTCCAGGAAGAAGTAAACTTAAAATTGTCCGTAGCACCTCCCAAGCGTCGTAAAGGAATCGGCATCGCCTGCTCAATAACTCCTCTTGGCTTGAAGGTTGGGAAATATCTCTATGAGAAATACCCCGCCCTTAGAACGCAATAACCCCTCCCTACGCATCATGGCTGACCACGGAGCATGGTACGAACCAGAAAGGCTATCCAAGCTACTCCCCACATTACTAGGAAGTCTCGGCACAGCGTTGCTGGTGTTAGTTTGGGGAGGGGGCGGTTGGATAGCAGAAATCCTACAAAATATTTCAGCAGAAGACCTAAAACGGCTGCTATTAGTTGCAGTAGCATGTGTCTTATTCCTGCTCGCGTTCTGGGTTGCCGCTGCCAACCAGAATAAAACGTTGATACAGCAACCACGATTTGTCCCCGCGTTGAATGCGCGATGGAAATATTGGCCTTCCACGAAGACTTATGATCGCTGGCCATACTGTCTCTGCTGTGAGCCGCCGAAACCATGTCAGAAAGCCGAGGGGGCTGACCCCCAAGGCCACCAATACTTTTTCTGTCCACAAGACAGACGAGCAATTGGCGTGGAGCGTGGAAGACTTGCAATGAGGCTTGAAGATCACATAACCAATGAAACGTTGACCCTCGAACAAGCCCTTCCTCGGTTGCCTCGCAATCCCTTCTAACAGTCTCCAAACAGGGCGAAGAGACCTCATTCCCAACCCCCTGAAGGCGTTAGGGCTAGAGATGATTTGCCAAAGCAATAATTCCCCTAGACGTTGCTTTCGAGTATAATTTGAGATATAATTAGATAGAGAACGATTTTGACAGTAAATACCTCTAGAAGTGCTATAATTATCCGTTTATAACCCTTGAAAATGCCTGTGAATAGGCTATACTTCATCAAAGTTAGCACTCATATAATTGTATTGCTAATTCGTTGAAGCAGGGAGGGAAGCGGATGGCGATCAAACCATTGGGAGACCGGATCGCGGTCAAAGCGCTCGACGCGCAGGAAAAGACCAAGAGCGGCTTGATTTTGCCGGATTCGGCCAGAGAAAAGCCGCAGGAAGGGAAAGTGATTGCCGTGGGAACAGGTCGCCTCCTTGACGACGGGGATGTGAAAGCCCTTGAGATCAAGAACGGCGACCGCGTGCTTTATGGAAAGTATTCGGGAACCGAGGTGTCCGTGGGGGGTGAAGAGTACCTCATCCTCCGGGAAGAGGACGTCCTCGCCGTGGTGCATTCGTAACGAGGAGCGGTCAAATGGCTAAGCAGTTACTGTTTGATGAAGACGCGCGTCGCCGCATGTTCCAGGGTGTGCGGCAGCTCGCCCAGGCGGTCAAGGTCACGCTCGGGCCCAAGGGCCGGAACGTGGTGCTTGAGAAGAAGTTCGGCTCCCCCACCATCACCAAGGATGGGGTAACGGTCGCCAAGGAAGTGGATCTGGAAGATCCGTATGAGAATCTCGGCGCGCAGCTCGTGAAGGAGGTCGCCGAGAAGACCTCTGACACCGTCGGCGACGGTACGACGACCGCCACGGTGCTCGCCGAGGCAATCTTCCGCGAGGGGTTGAAGAACGTCACCGCCGGAGCCAACCCGATGGCGCTCAAGCGCGGCATCGACCGGGCGGTCGAGGAAGTGGTCGAGCAGCTCAAGAAGCTCTCCAAGCAGGTGAAAGAGAAGAAAGAGATCGCCCAGGTCGCCACCATCTCCGCGAACTACGACACCACGGTCGGCGAGCTGATCGCCGACGCCATGGAGAAGGTCGGCAAGGACGGGGTGATCACGGTCGAGGAAGCCAAGTCGATGCAGACCACCCTCGACCTCGTCGAGGGGATGCAGTTCGACCAGGGCTATCTCTCGCCCTACTTCGTCACCGATCAGGAGCGGATGGAGTCGGTGCTCGATGAGCCCTACATCCTGATTTACGAGAAGAAGATCTCGGCCATGAAGGATCTGCTGCCGCTGCTTGAGAAGGTAGCGAAGGCCGGCCGGCCGATCGTCCTGCTCGCCGAGGACGTTGAGGGTGAAGCGCTCGCCACGCTCGTGGTCAACCGGCTGCGCGGCACGCTTCAGTGCGCCGCGGTCAAGGCGCCGGGCTACGGCGACCGCCGCAAGGCCATGCTGGAAGACATCGCTGTCTTGACGGGCGGGCGCGCGATCACCGAGGACCTGGGGGTCAAGATGGAGAACATCCAGCTTGAGGACCTGGGCCGGGCCAAGCGGGTCAAGATCGACAAAGAGAACACCACGATCATCGAGGGCGCCGGCAAGACCGCGGCGATCAACGGCCGCATCGCCCAGATTAAGAAGCAGGTCGAGGACAGCGACTCCGACTATGACAAGGAGAAGCTCCAGGAACGGCTGGCTAAGCTCTCCGGCGGGGTGGCCCAGATCAACGTGGGCGCGGCGACCGAGACCGAGATGAAAGAGAAGAAATCGCGTGTCGAGGATGCGCTGCACGCCACCAAGGCGGCCCGCGAAGAGGGCATCGTCCCCGGCGGCGGCGTGGCCCTGATCCGCTGCATCCCGGTGCTTGAGAAGCTCAAGCTCCAGGGTGATGAGCAGACCGGCATCGACATCGTGCGCCGCGCGCTCGAGGAGCCGGCTCGGCAGATCGCCAGCAACGCCGGTCAGGAAGGCTCGGTCGTGGTCCAGCGTGTCAAGGAAGAGAAGACGAACGTCGGCTTCGACGCCGAGACACTGGAGTACACCGATATGGTGGCGGCCGGCATCATCGACCCCACCAAGGTCGTCCGAACCGCTCTGCAAAACGCGGCGAGCATCTCCGGTTTGCTGATCACCTCCGAGGCGCTCATCACCGAGCTGCCGGAGAAGGACAAGGCGCCGGCATCGGCCGGCGGAGGACACGGCGCACCGGGCGGGTTCGGCGGCGAAGGCATGTATTAATCCCTGACACCATAAAGGAGACATGCCAATGGCAACCGCCACTGCAAGTGCAAGCAGCCTGAAGCTGAAGCCGATCGGCGACCGCGTGATCGTGCAGCGGCTCGGCTCGGCTGAGAAGACCAAGAGCGGGCTCTACGTGCCGGACAACGCTCAGGAGAAGCCGCAAGAGGGCAAGGTGATTGCGGTCGGCTCCGGGAAGATGCTGAAGAACGGCAAGGTGGTCCCGCTGAGCGTGAAGCCGGGTGACAAGATCATCTTCGGCAAGTACTCAGGCTCGGAGATCAAAGTTGACGACAAGGAGTACGTGTTCCTCAACGAGGACGACATCCTCGCCATCGTCACCTAAGATTCGGCGCGACAACGCGCCGGACACAAGGCCCCTCTGCGCGATGAGCGTGAGGGGCCTTCGTGTTATCGCGAGCGGGTCCTGCCGCCTGCGGGGATCCCCCGCCCGAGCACAATGCGCTTCAGAACATTAAATAGGAAAAAAGCGCCTGCGATCTCGGCCATGGTGATGGCGTTCTTTGTAATCCTACCCACAGTCATTCTGAATAGTTGGATCGAGAGCTCTTTAAGACACCACCAGAACCAAATTCTCGAAAAGGAATTGCTACGTTCCCAGTATGTCCAATTGGCTTCATATCACTTATCTCGTATACAATTTTGTGAACTAGCTGGCCTTCTAACGTCTTCAAAGAAACCAAAGGGAATACTTTCTATACAGAGTGATCCCGTAGCAAAGCATTCTGATCCAGAGTCAGACCTGATTCTAAAGAAATATCAGGCAGGCGAGATAGATGCTGACGAGTATTTCCTACAACTAGGCAATGTTAGTCGAAAGAAAAAGGAAGAAGCTGCTGAAAAGGTCAACAAATTAGGTAACAATCTCAGACAGCTTCGATTGATGAAACCCTTAGCGTCTAAGTTCAGGCTATGCCTACCAGTCATTCAACTTGTTGGCGTAATGCTGATTTTCCTAATTAACTGGTGGACGTTACGGAGAGAAGCTTGACGAAGGGGAGGTTGGCTAGTAAAATCGAGTATGGTCGGGACGATTCCACTACAACTCAGCGTCTACCTGCGAAAAACCACGCCTGCGGGCGTGGTTTGTGTGTTTTGGAGGTGCTAAATGGCTGAATGGATCGGCATCGGGCGGCGCGCGCGGCGCTGCTACGGCTTTGACGAAATCGCCCTGGTGCCAGGCAAGGTAAGCGGTAATCCGACCGAGGTCGACACCACTTGGTCGATCCGCGATCACCAGTTCCGCGTGCCCTTCGTCGCCTCGGCGATGGATGGCGTTGTGGACGTCACCTTCGCCATCGCGATGGGCAAGCTCGGCGCGCTGGCGGTCCTCAACCTCGACGGCGTGCAGGCCCGCTATGAGGACCCGCAAGAGGCGATCGCCCAGATCGTGCAGGGCGATGTGGAAGAGACTACCAGCATCGTCCAGCGGCTCTACAAGGCGCCGATCCAGGAGAAGCTGATCGCCAAGCGGGTCGAAGAGATCAAGAAGGCCAAGGTCCCGTGCGCGGTGAGCACCATTCCGCAGAACGCCGAGCGCTTCGGGGCAGTCGCCCAGGAAGCGGGCTGCGATATCTTCGTGGTCCAATCCACCGTCACCACCGCGCGCCACGTCTCGAAAGCGTACAAGCCGCTCGACTTCGGCAAGTTCCTCAAGAGCATGAAGATTCCGGTCATCGTTGGCAACGTCGTCACCTATGAGCAGACGCTCGAGCTGATGGAGATCGGTGTAGACGCGCTTTTGGTCGGCGTCGGGCCGGGGGCAGCGTGCACCACGCGCGGCGTGCTCGGGGTCGGCGTGCCGCAGGTCACCGCGACGGTTGACTGCGCGTCGGCCCGCGACTTCTACTACAAGAAGTCCGGCCGGTACGCGCCGATCATCACTGATGGCGGCATGCGCAATGGCGGCGACATCTGCAAGGCGTTCGCCTGCGGCTCCGATGCCGTGATGGTCGGCTCCGCCTTCGCCAAGGCCAAGGAAGCGCCCGGCCGCGGCCACCACTGGGGCATGGCCTATCCGCACGCCAGCCTGCCGCGCGGCACGCGCATCTACGTGGGCACGACCGGCACGCTCGAGCAGATCCTGTTCGGCCCGGCGGCCACCGATGACGGCTCGCAGAACCTGATGGGGGCGATCACCACCTGTATGGGTACCGTCGGGGCCAAGGACATCAAAGAGTTTCAGATGACCGAGATCATCATCGCCCCGTCGATCCAGACCGAAGGCAAGATCTTCCAGCAAGTCCAGCGGGTCGGTATGGCGCGCAAGGGCGCGGCCGAGCAGCCCAACGGCCGTCCCGCGCACCGCAAGCCAGCGCGCGTCCCCGCGCGCTGATTCAGAGGTACCCGTGAGTGCCCGGCAAGAGCTCATCCTCATTGTCGATTATGGGTCGCAGTACACCCAGCTGATCGCGCGGCGCATCCGCGAGCAGAAGGTGTTCTGCCGCATCGTCCCGCCCCAGCGGCTCACCGTCCAACTGCTGCAACAGGAGCGCCCCAAAGGGGTCATCCTCTCCGGCGGGCCCAACAGCGTCTACCAGCCCAACGCCCCGCTGCCCAACCGCGCCATCTTCAAACAGGGCATCCCCACGCTCGGCATCTGCTACGGCATGCAGGCGATGGCGTACCAGCTCGGCGGCAAGGTCCGTCGGGCGGGAAAGCGCGAGTATGGGCGGGCGCTGCTGAAGGTCACGCACGCGGACGGGCTGTTCAAGGGCACGCGGCGCGAGTTCGTCTCCTGGATGAGCCACGGCGATTCGATCAACCGGGTCCCGCAGGGGTTTGCGGTGAGTGCCAAGACCGGCAACACCGCCACCGCGGCCATGGTGGATTCCAACCGGCGGCTCTACGGCCTGCAGTTTCATCCGGAAGTGGTCCACACCGAGGAAGGGCAGCGCATTCTCAAGAATTTCCTGTTCGGGATCTGCCGCTGCCATCCGGCCTGGACGATGAAATCGTTCGTCAAGGAGGCCGCGAGGCGCATCCGCACCCAGGTCGGCGCCTCCCGCGTGGTGCTGGGCCTCAGCGGAGGGGTGGACTCCTCGGTGGCCGCACTGCTGCTGCACAAGGCGATCGGCAAGCAGCTGACCTGCATCTTCGTGGACAACGGGCTGTTACGCAGCGGCGAGCGCGGCCAGATCAAAGAGACCTTCGGCCGGCACTTCCACATCGACGTCCACTACGTGGATGCCTCGCGGCGGTTCCTCAACGCGCTGCAGGGGATCACGGACCCGGAGCAGAAGCGCAAGATCATCGGCCGCGAGTTCGTGCGGGTCTTCGAGGCCGAGGCGAGGAAGCTGCGCGGGGTCTCGTTCCTGGCGCAGGGCACGCTCTATCCGGACGTGATCGAAAGCGTCTCGGCCTGGGGCGGGCCCTCGGCCACCATCAAGACGCACCACAACGTCGGCGGGCTGCCCAAGCGCATGCACCTGAAGCTCGTGGAGCCGTTGCGCGACCTGTTCAAGGATGAGGTGCGCGAGCTGGGCCGACTGCTGGGACTGGCGGATGAGCTGGTGTGGCGGCATCCATTCCCCGGACCGGGGCTGGCGGTGCGGATCCTGGGCGAGGTGACCGCGGAGCGGCTGCGCATCGTGCGCGAGGCGGATGAGCGGGTCGTCAAGGAGGTCCGCCGCGCCAACCTGTACGGCAAGCTGTGGCAGGCGTTCGCGGTGCTGCTGCCGGTCAGGACCGTGGGTGTGATGGGCGATGAGCGCACGTACGAGCACGTCATCGCGGTGCGCGCGGTCGTCAGCCAGGATGCCATGACCGCCGACTGGGCCAAGCTGCCGTCGGAGCTGCTGGATCGGATTTCCAACCGCATCATCAATGAGGTCAAAGGGGTCAACCGTGTGGTGTATGATATCTCTTCGAAACCGCCGGCCACGATTGAGTGGGAGTAGGGATGGAAGGAAACAGGAGGCGTGATATGCAACGGACGGCACTGGGGTCAATGATCGTGGGGGCGCTTGCGCTCCTGTTCGTCTCCGGCTGCGGGCTCACCGTCGTTGAGGACGGCCAAGTCGGGGTCAAGGCCGACTTCGGCAACATTAAAGACCAACCCCTCGGGCCAGGCTGGCACCTCTACCTCCCGATGGTCAGCTGGGTCGAGGTGTGGAATGCCAAAACCCAGGAGATCAAGGAAGTGGCCCAGGTGCCTTCCTCTGAAGGGCTGATTTCCCAGCTTGATGTCTCGGTGCTCTACAACGTGCCGGCTGACCGGGCCGTCGGCGTGCGCAAGACGATCGGGCGCAATTATCGGGAGACCATTGTGGAGCCGTACATCCGCGAGGCCATCCGCAACGTGGTCAGCGGCTACGCAGTCAAAGCCCTGTTCAGCGATGCGGGCCGCAAAGAAATCGGCGAAAACATTCTCGCCTTCTTAAAGAACAAGATGGAGCCGCGCGGCATCATGGTGCAGGACGTGCTCCTGCGTGATGTGCGCCTGCCGCCGTCATTTGCGCAGAGCATCGAGGCCAAATTGCGCGCCGAGCAGGAATCGCTGCAGAAAGAATTCGAGCTGACCAAAGCGAAGAAGGACGCTGAAATCGAAATCGCTCGGGCGCAAGGGGCCGCCAAGAGCAACGAGATCATCGCCGCCAGCCTGTCCGATCCCTACTTGCGCTATAAGTGGATCGAGGGCTTGCAACGCACCGACAACGTCATCGTGTATGTGCCCACGGAATCGAGCATGCCCATCATGGAAGCCGGGCGCATGAGGCAAATGACCGATGAGAAGAACGCGATGAAGCGGGAGAGTAAACCGTGAGACGGCTCTTGCTCCTGGCCGGGGTCGTACTCGGCTGCGCCGTGGCAGGGCAAAGCGCTGACGCGGCCGGCGCAAGCGAGAAGCCGGCGGCCAGGCCGTTCAAGGGGTTTGCCTCGCAAGAGGCTCAGCCGGTCCGTGCCGAGCTGATCGCCCGGCATGCCTCCATTCAGGCGGGAGGCCGCACGCAGGTCGGCGTCCATTTCGATATCGAGCAGGGCTGGCACATCTATGCCGACCCGCCCGGGGATGCCGGCATGCCGACCACCATCACGTGGAGCTCGCTCCCAGGGGTTCGCTTCGGGCCGCTCGCATGGCCTCCGGCTGAATCGTTCACCGATGCCGGGGACATCCGCACATCCGGCTACACCGGCGTCCTGGTGCTGGCTTCTCCTGTGACGTATACGGCGCGGGAGTCCGTGCCTGCGCTCCCGATCAAGGCCTCGGTCCGATGGCTGTCCTGCAAGGAGATCTGCATTCCGGGCGAGGCCGAGCTGGAGTTGACACTCCCCGTCACGGGTGAACCGCCCGTGTTGTCCGCGCACGCGCAGCTGTTCGAGCAGATCGCGGAGTAGACGCCGGCCCCATGCGGACCAAGATCATCGCCACCATCGGGCCGGCGTCCGCACACCCGAAGACGATCGAGCGCATGGTGCAGGAGGGGGTCAGCGTTTTTCGCTTCAACTTCTCCCATGGCACGCTCGCCGACCATCAGCGGCTGCTTGAACGGGTGCGCGACGTCCAGCGCCGGACCGGGCACCGCATCGGCATCCTGCAGGACCTTGAGGGGCACCGCATCCGCACCGGGCGGTTGACCGGCGGCCGCTCGGTGGCGCTCGCGCCCGGCCAGCGCTTCACGCTCTATCGGCAGCAGATGCCCGGCGATCAGCAGGGGGTGTCGATCGATTATCCCGGCCGCTTCACCCGCATCCGGCCCAACCAGATGATCTATGTGGCCGATGGCAACATCCACCTCAAGGTCGCGCGCACCAGCGAGCAGCGGCTGGTGACCGTCGTGGTCCAGGAAGGGGTGCTCGGCGAGCACAAGGGAGTCAACATTCCCGGCGCGCCGCTCGACTTTCCCACCATCAGCCAGAAAGACATCCACGACCTCGAGTTCGCCGTCCGCAACCGGGTGGACTACGTCGCCCAGTCGTTCGTGCGCGACGCGCTGGACGTGCTGGAGGTCAAGCGGCGCATCACCTACGCGCTGCCGCACTGCCAGGTGATCGCCAAGATCGAAAGCCAGGAGGGCATCAAGAACATCGCCGCCATCCTCAAGGCAGCCAATAGCATCATGGTTGCGCGGGGCGACCTGGGCATCTCGCTGCCGATCTATGAAATCCCCATTTTGCAAAAGTGGATCATCGCCGCCTGCAACCACGTCAACAAGCCGGCCATCACCGCCACGCAGATGCTGGAGCACATGATCGACCACCCCAGCCCGACGCGCGCCGAAGTCAGCGATGTGGCCAACGCGGTGATCGATGGCTCGGACTTCGTGATGCTCTCCGGCGAGACCGCCGCCGGCCGCTATCCGGTGGAGGCGGTGCGGATGATGCGCACGATCATCCAGTACACCGAGCGACACGCACCCTTCCGCGGCGTCCGCCGCACCCGCTAAGCGGGGCTTGACATACCCCTGGGGAGTATGTATACTCTCAGTAGGTATCCACCATGACCCGCTACCCGAAGCACAACGATCTCTTGCCGCGGCTGCGGCGCATCGAGGGCCAGATCCGGGGCATCACCCGGATGGTCGAGGAGCGCCGCTACTGCATCGACATCATCCAGCAGCTCACCGCAGCCCGCAAGGCGCTGGACCAGGTGTCGCTCAAAATCATGAACGGGCACATCAATAGCTGCGTCAGCGAGGCGATCCGCCGGCAGGATGGGGCGAAGAAGATCGAGGAGCTGATGCGCACCATCACTCGGTTCGTGAAGTAAGCCGCATCAGTCCGGTCGCATTCTCTCCCCGACAACACAGGAGACAGACGTCATGTTCCGCACTCTCATGATGATGACAGTCCTTATGGTCGCCAGCCCCACAATGACCTGGGCCATGCATGAAGGACACCCTCATACGCACGAACAGATCGAGACCGCCGCGCATCCGGCTGCCGAAGCGGCGCCGACGGTCGAGCCGCATCAGGCCGTCATCGACGTCCATGGCGTGGTGTGCGCCATCTGCGCCTATGGGTTGGAGAAGCGGCTGCGTAAGCTGCCGTTCGTCGACCGCTCCAAGCTCAAGCACGGCGTGGCGACGGATATCCGCCGCCACGAAGTCACGCTGGCCCTGTTACCGGACCAGCCGGTCGACTTCGGCGCCATCCATCGCGCCATCAACGATGGCGGCTACAATCCCGTGATGTTTTACCTGCGCCTCTCGGGTCCGGTCACCAAGGAAGGAAACCGGGTCGTGCTGCGTCAGGAACCCAGCGGGCAACTATTTGAGCTACAGGGAGAAGCGCTCGATCAGCTGGTCGGACAGCCTGCGAACCTTCAGGCACAGCTGGATGTCAAGACGGTGTTGTCGCTCACCGCGGAGCAGCCGGTGCCGGTTCGCCCGGTCCCAACAGAGGCAATGGCCCGATGAAGGCCAGGATCATCGCCGTCCAGTTGGCCGCATGCGTCATCGCGCCCGCGCTACTCTGGGCCCACCAGCCGGTCATGGACATGGCCCCGCGCTGGAAACGCGGTTGGGGAGCTGAGATCCGCAATGAATACCGCGGGTCGGATGGGGTGAAGGACGGCGACGCGAAGGTGGACAACCCGCTGGGACGGGATCGCTGGGTCAACACGACCTGGATCGAGGGGGTGTATGCTTTTGTGCCGCAGGTGCGCCTGACTGCCAAGATTCCGTGGGTCCGGCAGCGCCGGGTCATCGTGCGTAACGGCGCCGCCGTCCGGCAAAGCGGCAGCGGCTTCGGCGACCTGATCCTCGGTGCGCCGCTGAAACGGTTGATCGTCGGCCCCGGCACGCTGGCGGATGTGACGCTCACCCCCAGCCTGCGGGTGCCGACCGGCGACACGTCCGACGACTTTCCCGTCGGCGACGGCAGCACCGACTTCGGATTGAGCCTGACCTACAAGCGCGACATCGCCTGGTTCTACCAGTACTATGACCTGTTCTACTGGGCGAACGGCCGGGGAAAGAAGTCGCTCAACACTAACAAGGACGGCGATGAGATCGGCTTCGACATGAACCTGGGTCTGTTGCCTTACCATGACATGCGCACCAACACCGGCGTCTGGGTCATGTGGGATCTGCAAGCGCGGTACCAGGACCGGGGCGTGGACGCCGACGGGACGACCGGCACCATCCGGCTCTCGACAGGGCCGATGGTCATGTGGTACAAGGACAATCTAATGCTGCACGTGCAGTATACGGTGCCCGCCTATGAATGGTTCAACGGTTCGCAGGTGAGCTATGGGCAAGAGGTCACCGTGGGGATGGGGATCACCTTCTGATGGGCGCTTCCACGAAACATCCGACAACCCCTTTCAACGCCTTCAGCAGCCTCGGGCTTGCGCTTCTGGGAACGACCTGCTGCGCGCTGCCGGTGGTCCTGGTGCTGCTCGGCGCGGGCGGGGCGGTGGCCTCGTTGGTGTCGGCGCTCCCCTGGCTGGCCGCGCTGTCCGCGCACAAGGCCTGGCTATTTGGCGCAACTGCCGCCGTCTTGACGTATAGCTGGTGGCACTTGGGAGGAGTGGCCGCCTCATGCCCCCTGGAAGAGGGCAGGAAGCTGCGCGGACAACGGCGGCTCCTCTGGATTTCAACGGTCATGTTGGCGGTCTCGATGGCCGCCGCCTACGGGGCAGCTCCGCTGGCCCGCTGGCTGGAGTCCCGATAATCCCAATGGCATCTAAAGATCCGATTTGCGGCATGACCGGTACGATCGAACGGCACGGCCACCGGTTTTGCAGCCAGCGCTGCATTGCGGAGTACGAGCATCGAACCGCCTCCGAGACGGCAGCGTCGTGTCACATCGAGCGCCGGTCCTGCTGGTACAGCAACCCCTGGGTCTGGGTGCCGCTCTCCGGCGTCGCCGTGGCCACGTTAGGCCGGTGGTGGCCGGCGGCCGCGCCGGTGAGCGCCGTCTACCTCGAGTACGTCCATACGGTGTTTGTCCCGTTTCTGGTCGGGCTGTTCATCGGCGGCCTCGTGGATTATGCGATCCCGAAGAGCTACATCGTGAAGTGGCTCTCCGGGCCGCGCAAGCGCGTGATCGCCCGGGCCACGCTGTTGGGCTTCCTGGCGTCCAGCTGCAGCCACGGCTGCCTGGCGCTGACGATGGAACTCTACCGCAAGGGCGCCTCCACCCCTGCGGTGGTGAGCTTCCTGCTCGCCAGCCCCTGGGCGAGCATGTCGCTGACGCTCATCCTGCTGAGCCTCTTTAAGCTGCAGGGAATTGCCATCATCGTCTCGGCGTTGGTGATCGCGTTCCTGACCGGCTTGATCTTCCAGCGGCTAGTCAGGCGACAACTGATCGAACTGAACCCGCACACCATCGAGGTCGCCGAGGACTTTTCGATCTGGCAGGATCTCACCAGACGATGGCGGGCGCGCCGGTGGACCCTGGGCCAGCTGTCCGATGACCTGCACGGCGTCATCGAAGGAATGCTCCCGCTGGGCCGCATGGTGCTCGGCTGGGTGCAGCTCGGCCTGGTGCTCAGCGCCGTCTCCGGCACCCTCATCCCGCACGGGATGTTCGAGCGGTTCATGGGGCCGTCGCTCGGCGGTCTGCTCCTCACGCTGCTGCTGGCCACGATCATCGAGGTCTGCTCCGAGGGCACCGCGCCGCTCGCCTTTGAGCTGTACCGCCACACCGGCGCGCTGGGCAACGCCTTCGCCTTCCTGATGGGCGGGGTGGTCACCGACTACACCGAGCTCGGAGCGCTGTGGACGAACATCGGACGGCGCACGGTGCTGTGGCTGCTCCTGGTCACGCTGCCGATGGTCATCGTCCTCGGCTTGCTTCTGAACGCCGTCCGTGTACACTAAGAGTTGGTTTCCAAACCTCGCGCGAACCACGTTGCGAGCGCCAGCAGGCCAGATGCAAGGAGAGACGACGATGACGTACTCGCAGCAGTACGTTGAGGAGGAACGACGCAGCAGATGGCCTGCTGCCGCCGCAACCCGTTGTTTGACAATAGGCTGGGCCGATCTGCTTCGCCAGGCGGCGTTGCTCGTCCCTCGCGTACTCGTCTTCGAGTACGCCACGCTCCTCGCGCCTTGCCTGGCTGGCATCTCGGCCCAGCGCGGTCGCGGGAGGTTTGGAAACCAACTCTAAGCTTCCATGGCCGCTCCCCGCCCGCCGCGCACCTATACCACCCACAATGCCGCCGTCGATGCGCAGATCGCCGCACTCCTGAAGTCGGTGACGGACGAGACCGACCACCGCCTGCTGACGGACATGATGATCTCGGTCTATCGCCTGGGCGCTGACCGCTCCACGACGGGCGACCTGAAGCTCCTCAACGCCGCGCTGAAGGAGCTGCGCTACGCCTTCAAAATCTTCCGGCCCTACCGCACGGTGCGCAAGGTGGCGATGTTCGGCTCGGCGCGCATGCCCAAATCGCATCCCGCCTACCCGATGGCCGAAGCGTTCGGACGCCGCATGGTGCAGGCGGGCTGGATGGTCATCACGGGCGCGGCCAGCGGCATCATGGAGGCCGGCCACGTCGGGGCGGGGAAGTTCGCCAGCTTCGGGCTCAACATTCGACTGCCGTTCGAGCAGGAAGCCAACCCGGTCATCGGCAAGGATCCCAAACTCATCAACTGCAAATACTTCTTCACCCGCAAGCTGCTGTTCATCAAGGAGTCGCACGCCACGGTGCTGTTTCCCGGCGGCTTCGGCACGCTGGATGAGGGGTTCGAGTCGATCACGCTCATGCAGACCGGCAAGTCCGATCCGCGCCCGATCCTCTTCGTCGATGTGCCGCGGGGCACGTTCTGGAAGCCGCTGCTGAAGTTCTTCGACGAGCAGCTGATCCTGGGCGGCATGGTCTCGCCGACCGAGCGCGCGATTTATGAAACCGCCTCCTCGGCCGAGGAGGCCGCGCAGAAGATCCTGCGGTTCTACGCGGTCTACCACTCGATGCGGTACGTGGGCGAGCAGGTGGTGCTGCGGCTGCAGCGGCCGCTGACCGAGGAGACGCTGGCCGCACTCAATCGCGACTTTCATGACACCCTCCAAAGCGGCGCCTTCCGCCAGGGAAGCGCGCTGCCGGAGGAGGCGGATGAGCCGAAGCTGGCCAAGCTGCCCCGGCTCATCTTTCAGTTCAACCGACAGAACTACGGCCGCCTGATTTCGCTGATCCACCGCATTAACGAGTCGGGCCCGCCCGCGAAGCGCCCGGCCCCGCCCCCCGAACCCGGCCTGTAAGGCGCGGCCCCGCGTTTTTCCTTTGCAGGTCAGCCGGGAACGGCTTACACTGGTTGCGATCGCCTCCCAGATGCTGCACGCCGAGTTCGTCCACCTGCACTTGCACACCAATTACTCGCTCCTTGACGGCGCCTGCCGCATCACGCCGCTGATCAAGCGCGCCATGCAGCTGAAGTTCCCCGCCATCGCCATGACCGACCACGGCAACATGTTCGGCGCGATGGAGTTCTACGAGACCTGCATGAAAGAGGGGATCAAGCCCATCGTCGGCTGCGAGGCGTACATCGCGCCCAAGAGCCGGTTCGATAAGTCCGGCACCGGCATCCGCGACTCCAACGCCCATCTGGTCATCCTCGCCAAGAACGAGGCCGGCTACGCGAACCTCATGCAGCTGGTGACGATCGGCCACCTCGAAGGGTTCTACTACAAGCCCCGGATCGACAAGGAGGTCCTGGAACGGCACAAGGAGGGGCTGATCGTTCTGACCAGCTGCCTCAAGGGCATCCTCAACGTCCACCTCACGCAGGACCAGTTCGACCTCGCCCGCAAGGAGCTGGATGACTTCGTCCAGATCCTGGGCAAGGAGAACGTCTACATCGAGCTGCAGAACCACCGGCTGGCGCTGGAAGACAAGACGCGCCCGCTGCTGCGCCAATTGGCCAAGGACGCCGGCGTGAAGTGCGTGGCCACCAACGATGTCCACTACATCGAGCAGGCGCACGCCCAGGCGCACGACGCGCTCATGGCGATTCAGACCCAGACGACGCTGGACGACCCCCATCGGCTGCGCTACGAGCAGCCGGAGTTCTACCTCAAATCCTCGGAAGAGATGAAGGCGCTGTTCGCCGACGATCCGGACGCGCTGGCCGCCACGCTGGAGATCGCCGACAAGTGCAACCTGGAGCTCGAATTCGGCAAAATCCACCTGCCGTACTACGAGCCGCCGACGGGGAAGACGCAGCACCAGTACCTGACCGAGCTGTGCGAGCAGGGATTGAAGGGCCGCTACGGTCCCGCCACCCCTCCGCTCACCGAACGGCTCGAGCATGAATTGAAGGTGATCGCCCAGGCCGGGTATACCAGCTACTTTCTCATCGTGTGGGACTTCGTCCGCTTCGCGAAGGAGCGCGGCATTCCGGTCGGCCCGGGGCGCGGTTCGGCCGCCGGCAGCCTGGTCAGCTACTGTCTGGGCATCACCGACATCGATCCGCTGAAGTACGATCTGCTCTTCGAACGGTTCCTGAACCCGCAGCGCGTCACGCAGCCGGACATCGACATCGACTTCTGCTACGAGCGCCGCAACGAGGTCATCCAGTACGTCATCGACAAGTACGGCAAGACCAACGTCGCGCAGATCATCACCTTCGGCACGATGCAGGCCAAGGCGGTCGTGCGCGACGTCGCGCGGGTCATGAAGATGTCGTACGCCGAGGCGGACCGGCTGGCCAAGCTGATCCCGAATGAGCTCGACATTACGCTGACCCGGGCGCTGGCCGAGGTGCCGGAGCTGATCCACCTCTACCGGACGAGCGAGCAGGTGAAGCAGCTGATGGACACCGCCCTCGTGCTCGAAGGGCTCACGCGCCACGCCTCCACCCACGCGGCCGGCATCACCATCGCGGATAAGCCGCTCACCGAGTACGCGCCGCTGTTTAAGAGCAACGACGGGGCGATCACGACCGGCTTCGACATGACCGCGCTGGAGCACATCGGGCTCCTCAAGATCGACATGCTCGGCCTGCGCACCCTCACCGTCATCGACGAGACGATCAAGCTCACCGAGAGCCGGCGCAGCCTGTTGCTGAATCTGGAGACGCTGCCGCTCGACGATCCGCCGACGTACCAGCTGCTCGCCCGCGCCGAGACCATGGGGGTGTTCCAGCTGGAAAGCTCGGGGATGCGCGATCTTCTGAAGAAGATCAAGCCGACGCAGTTTGAGGACATCATCTCCGTGATCGCGCTCTTCCGCCCCGGCCCCATCGGCTCCGGCATGCTCGATGAATTCATGAAGCGCAAGCACGGGCAGATCCCGATCAAGTACGAGCACCCGCGCCTGGAGCCGATCCTCAAGACGACCTACGGGGTCATCGTCTACCAGGAGCAGGTGATGCGCATCGCCAGCGACCTGGCCGGCTTCTCGCTGGCGCAAGCCGACCTGCTGCGCCGCGCGATGGGGAAGAAGATCGCCGAGGTCATGGAGAAGCAGCGCAAGGCGTTCGTCGACGGCTGCAAGCAGCAGGGCGTCGCCGAGCGCTACGCCAGCCGCATCTTCGACCTGATGGAGCACTTCGCGGGGTACGGCTTCAACAAGAGCCATAGCGCCGCGTACGCGTTGATCTCCTTCCGGACCGCCTACCTGAAGGCGCACTACCCGGTCGAGTTCATGACCGCACTCCTCAGCAGTGAAATGGGCAACACGGACAAGCTGGTCGTCTACCTGGATGAGGCGAAGCGGACCGGGCTGGTGATCCTACCGCCGGACGTGAACGAGAGCCAGGCGATGTTCACGGCGGTCGATGACCGGACGATCCGCTGCGGGCTCGGGGTCATCAAGAACGTCGGCATGTCGGCGATCGAATCGATCGTCCGGGCGCGCGGGGAGCAGGGCCATGCCCGCTCGATGAAAGAGCTGTGCGACAGCGCCGATCTGCGGTTGGTCAACCGCAAGGTGTGCGAGAGTTTGATCAAGGCGGGTGCGTGCGACAGCATGGGGCTCTCGCGCGCCGCCTTGCTGGCCAGTTTGGACCAGGCGATGGAGGAAGCGACCAGCCTGCAGAAGGACCGGCTGCGCGGCCAGCTCACGCTGTTTGAGGCGCTCAGTGCCCCGGTTGAGGAGCCGACCGCCACGCCGGCCCGGGGTGCTGCCGGTGCGCTGCGCGACTGGCCGGAGAGCCAAAAGCTGGCCTTCGAAAAGGCGCTGTTGGGCTTCTATGTCTCCGGCCATCCGCTCGCCCGACATGAAACTGCGATGAAGAAGCTGGCCAGCGCGACCACCCGCCAGCTCCTCCAGATCGAGGATGGCAAGATCGTCACCGTGGGCGGCATGTTCACCAAGATCAAGCACACCACGACCAAGAAGACGAACGAGCAGATGGCGGTCTGCCTGCTGGAGGACCTGGAAGGGGACGTGGAGGTGTTGGTCTTTCCCAAGAGCTTTGCCGAGCTTTCGCCACAGCTGAAACCCAACCACGTCGTCTTCGTGGAAGGGCGCCTGGCGATCCGGGAGGACCGGCCGCGGCTGATCGCGCAGCAGATCGTCCCGATCGAGCAGGGCCCGAGCAAGCTTGCGCAGGCGATGGAGCTGACCCTCCACGGAGCCGGCATGAACAAGGAGCTGCTCGAGCAACTCAAGGGGCTGCTGGCGCGGTTTCCGGGTGCGATCCCCATCTATTTCAGCCTCCAGGTGTCGCAGGAAGCGCCCACCCGGCTGCGGCTGGCGGAACAGTTCAAGGTCGAGCCGCGCCAGGAGCTGCTGGAGGCGCTCCACCAGCTGCTTGGAGAAGAAGCGGTGTCGATCACCCGCCAGCCCCCAAAGCCTCCACCCGCCTTTCAATATCCCTATCGCTCCGCCGCCTATAGTGATGCTTGACAACCCTATCCTCCCATGTTAACCTACGTCCTCCTATGGCACTGACTAAGAAGGACTTAGTACTAACCGTCGCGAAGGAAACCGGGATCACCCAAGTGGACGTCAAACGGGTGGTCCAGCGCACGTTGGATCATCTCATCGCCGCGCTGAAGGAAGGGAAGACGGTCGAGCTGCGCAACTTCGGCGTCTTCAAGCTGAGACAGCGCGCCCCCCGACGCGGCCGTAACCCTAAGACTGGTCAAGAAGTCCCGGTGCCGTCCAAGCGGGTCGTGGTCTTCAAGCCTGGCCTGCTCATGCGCCAGGACATCAAATAAGCGCCATCCCCGGCAGACGGTCCGCTCCTTCCTAAAAGACGTATTGCGTATGGCACTGCAACAAGCCCTCCGAGGCACGACAGACCTGCTCGCGGACGACCTCAAGCGGTGGTCCACCGTTGAGCACGCCGCCAAGCGGCTCCCCCGCGCCTACGGCTACCAGGAGATCCGCACCCCCCTGATCGAGGACGCCGCCCTCTTCCTGCGCTCCATCGGCGAGACCTCCGACATCGTGCAGAAAGAGATGTTCCAGTTTGAAGACCGCGGCGGCCACCCGATCGTCCTGCGGCCCGAGGGAACCGCCGCAATCGTCCGCGCGTATCTTGAGCACAGCCTGGACAAGACGCAGGGGTTCGCCAAGCTGTTTTACCTGGGCCCGATGTTCCGGGCTGAGCGCCCGCAGGCGGGCCGGTTCCGGCAGTTCCACCAGTACGGCGTGGAAGCGATCGGCTCGCTCAGTCCCTGGGTGGACGTGGAGGTGATCGCGCTCTGTGTGGCGATCTTGCACGCCTGCGGCGTGGCTGAGCCGATCCTCTGGATCGCCAGCATGGGCTGCCGGGACGACCAGAAGCGCTCGGCCGAGGCGCTGCGCAAGCGGTTGGAGCCGGAGAAGGCCAAGCTGTGCAAGGAGTGCCAGGCGCGGATCGACCGGAACGTGTTCCGGGTGCTCGACTGCAAGAACCCCGCCTGCCATGCGATTGCCTGGAAGACGAAGGGCTCGCCCTTCCTGCTGTGCCAGGAGTGCGAAGCACACTTCGCCAGCGTCCGCAAGGGGTTACGCGGAGCAGGGATCGCGTTCGACGATACCCAGGTGTTTGCCCGCGGGCTGGACTACTACACCCGGACGGTCTTTGAGGTCCGCGCTAAGGGGCTGGGGGCGCAGGATGCGGTCGCAGCCGGCGGGCGCTACGACCACCTGGTGGAGGAGCTAGGGGGCTCCCCGGCCGGCGCGGTGGGATTTGCAGCCGGCATCGAACGCGTGCTGCTGGCTAGCGCCGGTTCGTCCGCCCCGGAACCGGCCCAGGCCCGGCGCGGCGTGTATCTGGCGGTCGCGCAATCCGCGCTGACCCAGGAGGCGTTCCGCCTGGTCCAACAGCTGCGCGAGCGCGGCGTCTTCGCGATCATGGATTACGACGGCAAGAGCCTGAAAGCGCAGCTGCGCGAAGCGGACAAGCAGGCCTGCGAGGCGGCGGCGATCCTCGGTGAAACCGAGATCACGCAGCGCGCCATTACCGTGAAGGACCTCGGACAGGGCAGCCAGCGCACCGTCCCGCTTGACGCGTTCGTCGATGAGATGAGCCGGGCAAAAACCACCTCGTGCCATCAGCCATGATGCGCACTGATGGCTGCGGCGAGCTGGGCCCTTCGCTCATCGGCCAGACGGTCACGCTCTGCGGGTGGCTGCACCGGCGGCGCGACCACGGGGGGCTGAGCTTCTTCGATCTGCGCGACCGTTCGGGGCTGGCGCAGGTGGTGTTCAACGTGAAAACCAACGCCGCGCTCCACGCGCAGGCCAAAACGTTCGGCCCGGAGTACGTGCTGCAGATCCACGGGAACGTCCGTGCCAGGCCAAAAGGGACTGAAAACCCGAAGCTGCCATCGGGCATGGTCGAAGTCTCCGCCGAGTCCGTCACGGTACTGAATCAGGCGATTCCGCCGCCGTTTGAGATCGACGACCAGACCGAGGCGTCCGAGGACGTCCGGATGCAGTGGCGGTATCTTGATCTGCGGCGGCCGGTCAGCCAGCAGAAGCTGATCCTGCGCCACCGGATCGTCCACCGGATGCGCGAGACCTTGCACGGCCTCGGTTTTCTGGAAATCGAAACGCCGGTGCTCACCAAGTCGACCCCGGAAGGGGCGCGGGACTATCTGGTGCCCTCGCGCGTCAATCCCGGGCGGTTCTTCGCGCTGCCGCAATCGCCGCAGCTGTTCAAGCAGCTGCTGATGGTGGCCGGCCTTGAGCGCTACTTCCAGGTGGCCCGGTGCTTTCGCGATGAAGACCTGCGGGCCGACCGCCAGCCGGAGTTCACGCAGCTGGACCTGGAGATGTCGTTCGTCACCGAGGAGGACGTCTTCGGTGTCATCGAGCAGGTGATCGGCCAGGTGTTCAAGGAGGCGCTGGCCCTCTCCCTGACCATCCCGTTTCCCCGCATGACGCATCGCGAAGCGCAGGAGAAGCACCGCAGCGACAAGCCGGACCTGCGGAGCGAGCTGGGCCCCTGGGCGTTCTGCTGGATCACGGATTTCCCGCTCTTTCATTGGAATAAGGAAACGAAGCGCTGGGACGCCGAACACCACCCATTTACCGCGCCGCATCCGGACGATGCCGCCGCGCTGGCGACCGACCCCGGCAAGGCCCGCGCCCGGGCGTATGACCTGGTGCTCAACGGCATGGAGCTGGGCTCCGGCAGCATCCGGATCCATCAGGAGCCGATGCAGCGGGAGATCTTCAAGGTGCTGGGGCTGGCCGAGGCGGTGATTCAGGAGCGGTTCGGCTTTCTCCTTCAGGCGTTTCGGTACGGCGCGCCGCCGCACGGCGGCTTCGCCCTCGGGCTGGACCGGCTGGCGGCGCTCATCACCCAGGCGCCCTCGATCCGCGACGTGATCGCGTTTCCTAAAACGCAAAAGGCGGTGGACCCGGTCACCGATGCGCCATCCGCCGTCACCGACGCGCAGTTGAAAGAGTTGGGGATCGTCATCGTACAGAGGAGGGAACCCGGATGAGTGGACGTCAGGCCGCTGTGGGACTGATGGCGTTGCTGCTGATCGGCGGATGCCGCACGCGCGTGGCGTCTCGCGTGGAAGAGGTGCCGCGCGTCGACCTGGGCCTGGAGGGCGGCAATCGCGGCTATCTGATCGGGCAACCGCCTGAAGCCGGGGAGCAGAAGACCACGCGGCAGATTCTGCACACCGACATCGAGATTCCCAGCTTCTATCAATCCAAGCCCGGCGGCGCGCCCGTCATGGTCGGGCCCTCCGTCCCGATGGAACCGGACGCCGGATTCGCCGCGGAGAGCGAGCCGGCACCGGCAGGGCCGTTCGACACCTACGTGGTGAAGAAGGGCGAGTCGCTCTGGTCGATCGCCGCCAAGCCGGAGATCTACGGCAAGGCCACCCGGTGGCAGCGGATTTTCGAGGCGAACCGCGAGCTGCTGAAAGGCGACCCGAACCGGTTGCGCGAAGGCATGACGCTCAACATCCCGCGCGGCGAATCGGGCAGTTCCGACACCACGTATGGCGATGATGGAGGTACGTTCAAAAAATAATGGCTGAGCATGTGCTGCCGCTGCGCGGCGACCAGGAAGCGCAAGCGCTCTTCGGCAAGCATGACCAGTACCTGCGGCGGATCGAGCAGGCGCTGGGCGTGTCGGTCGTGGCCCGGGGGGAAGGGATCAAGCTCGCCGGCCAGCCTGACGCGGTCGAGAAGGCGGCCCGGCTGTTCGACGATCTGCTGATCGTCGTGCGCTCCGGCGCGCCGCTCCACAAGGAGGACATCGACTACGCACTGCGCAGCCTGAAGGATGGCCGGCTCATGCAGCTGCGCCAGATCTATCAGGAGCGGATCGACGTGCCCTCCAAGCGCCGGTTCGTCATTCCGCGCACACCGGGGCAGCACGCCTATGTGCAGGCGATGCGCACCCATGACATCGTCTTCGGGATCGGGCCGGCCGGCACCGGAAAAACCTACCTGGCCATGGCGATGGCGGTCGACCACCTGGTCAAAGGGGCGGTGTCGCGCATCATCCTGACGCGCCCCGCCGTCGAGGCCGGGGAGCGGCTGGGCTATCTGCCCGGCGACCTGAACGAAAAGATCAACCCCTACCTCCGTCCGCTCTATGACGCGCTCTATGAGATGATGGAGCTGGACATGGTGCAGCGCTATCTGGACCGGGGCATCATCGAGGTGGCTCCGCTGGCCTACATGCGCGGGCGCACGCTCAACGACTCCTTCATCATCCTCGATGAGGCGCAGAACACGACCAGCGAGCAGATGAAGATGTTCCTCACGCGCCTGGGCTTCGACTCGAAGACGGTCGTCACCGGTGACGTCACGCAGATCGACCTGCCCAGCGACAAACCCTCGGGACTGATCCAGGTGCAAACCGTGCTGGCCAACATTCCGGGCATCAAGTTCACCGCCTTCAGCGGCCAGGACGTCGTGCGGCACGAACTGGTCCAGGCCATCATTGAAGCGTATGAGCGCAACAACCACCACAACGGGAGCCGCGCGGCCCCATGACCGTGTCGGTCACCAACGCGCAGCGCGCGTTGCCCGTCGACACCCGGGCGGTGGCCCGGCTGGCGCGGCGCGCGATCGCGCGGCTGCGCATCGCCACGCCCGGCACGCTGGCGATCACCTTTCTTGACCCTCAAGCCATGCGGAAGCTGAACAAACGGTTCCTGCGCCATGACCGGCTGACCGATGTCATCACCTTTCGGTATCCGGGAGAGCCGGTCGTGGGAGAGGTGTTCGTCGCCCCTTCCGCCGCGCGCCGGTATGCGCGGCAGCATGGGATCGCCTATCGGGACGAGCTCTCGCGGTACGTGGTGCACGGCCTGCTGCACTGGCTGGGACATGACGACCGCACCCCGGTTCAGCAACGGCGGATGAGAGGTCGGGAGGATGCGCTGCTCGCCTCCCGCAACGGGTCGACAGCATGAGCGTCCATACGACCGATGCGATCGTGCTGCGCCGCTATCCGTTCCGGGAGACGAGCGTGACGCTGACCTGCCTCACCGACGGCTATGGCAAGCTCAAAGGGCTGATCAAGGGATTGCGAATCACGCCGAACCGCTACCGCAGCGCCATGGAGCCGCTCACCGTCAACCGCATCGTCTTCTACGATACGCGCACGAGCCAGCTTCATCTCATCAGCCAGTGCGAGCTGCTCGCCCCCTTGACCGGCATTCAGCGTGACCTGGAGACCATGAAGCTGGCCGCGCGGTTCGTCGAGCTGATCGATCACCTGATCCCGCTTGAGGAGCCGCAGCCGCTCACCTATCAGCTGCTGCGGGAGACGCTGGAGCGGCTCGCCCTCGGCGGCGTCCATCCCGATGCGCTGCACATCCATTTCATCGCCCGGCTGCTGCGGCTGGCCGGCTTTCAGCCGCGGCTGGATGAGTGCACGAGCTGCAACAGCCAGTCGCTCGCGCAAGGCTACTGGAGCGCGCGGCAGGGAGGGCTACTGTGCGCGCGTTGCCTGCATGAGGACCCGCAGGCCGATCCGGCTCCGGCCGAGATGCTGCAGACGTTCGCCGCGCTCTCGGAAACCAGCCAGCCGCTCTCGCTCGATCTTGCGCTGACGCAGATGCTGCGGCAGCGGCTGGAGCAGTTCCTCCAGTGGCGGGTCGATCGCCACCTCACCGGACTGCACCGATGACCGTGCAACAGCTGATCCGCACCCTCGACACGTTTTGGGAGCAGCAGGGCTGCCTGATCGTGCAGCCCTACGACATCGAGATGGGAGCGGGGACGTTCCATCCAGCGACCTTCTTTGGCGCGCTGGGCCCAGCGCCCAGCCGGGTGGCGTACGTGCAGCCCTCCCGTCGGCCCACCGACGGCCGCTACGGCGAAAACCCGCTGCGCATGCAGCGCTACTATCAGTATCAGGTCCTCCTCAAGCCTACGCCGGACAACATGCAGCAGCTCTACCTTCAGAGTCTGCGGCTGTGCGGCATCGCGCTTGAGGCGCACGACATCCGGTTCGTCCAGGATGACTGGGAATCGCCAACGCTGGGCGCCTGGGGGTTGGGCTGGGAAGTGTGGATGGACAGCCTGGAGGTGACGCAGTTCACCTATTTCCAGCAGGTGGGCGGCCTGGACCTGCAGCACATCTCCTGCGAGATCACCTACGGGCTGGAGCGGATCAGCATGTTCGCGCAGAAGACCGCGGACGTTTATGCGCTCGCCTGGGGGCCTGGCGCCACCTACGGCGGGCTCCACCTGGCGAACGAGCGGGAAGGGTCGGCGTACAACTTCGACCATGCGGACGTCGCGCTGCACCAGCAGCTGTTTGCCAGCTACGAGCAGGATGCCAAACGGCTGCTCGACCAGAAGCTGCTGATGCCCGCGTACGAGCAGCTCCTCAACTGCAGCCATACCTTTAATATGCTGGATGCCCGGGGTGCCGTCAGCCAGTCGGACCGCCCGCGGTTCGTCCTGCGGATCCGTTCGCTGGCCAAGCGGTGCGCCGAACTCTATTTGGAACGACACGATGCCAAACCGACGCCGTAACCGCCCCGCGCCCAATCCGGCGCGCCCGCCTGTTGCCGATCTCCTTGTTGAGATCGGCACCGAGGAGCTGCCCGCCGCCTATCTGCCCGGCCTGATCGAGCAGCTCCGGGAAGAGACGAACGCGCTCTTTACGGCGCAGGGCCTCTCGTTCAAAGAGATCCAGAGCTTCGGCACCCCCCGCCGTCTGGTCCTGCTGGTCCGCCAACTGGACGGCCTCCAGCGCAAGCCAGGGGAAGAGATCCGCGGACCGTCCAAACAGGCTTCCTACGATGCCCAGGGACGGGCCACACCGGCGCTGGCCGGCTTTTTGCGATCCCAGGGCGGCACGCTGGATGACACCAAGGTCGTGGCCTCGCCGAAAGGGGAGTACGTCTACTTCATGAAAGGGCCGACTGCCATCCCCACGATCCAGGTGCTGCCCGCGCTTCTCCCGCAACTGATCGGGAAGCTGCGCGCACCGAAGACCATGCGCTGGGATGGCAGCGGCGTGCGATTTGCCCGGCCGATCCGGTGGCTGCTGGCACTCTACGGCACCGCACCGGTGAAGTGCTCACTTGGCGCGCTGGTCAGTTCACCCCGCACCTGGGTCGGGCTGCCGAAACGGCCCCGAGCCGTGGCCGTACGCTCAGCAGATCAGTACTTGGCTGCGCTGAAGCAGGCCGGCGTTATTCTCGACCATACCCGGCGCCGGGCGTGGATCGAACAGGAGGTGGCGCGCATCGCCAAGCGGTCGCGCGGCCAGACCGCGCCCGAGATGGTCAGCCATGGCCTGCTGGATGAGGTCGCATTCCTGGTCGAGCAGCCGGTGTCGCTGCCAGGAAGCTTCGACCGCAAATACCTGGCACTGCCGCGCGAACTGCTGCTGGCCAGCATGGCGAAGTACCAGCGGATCTTCGCCATCGAGTCCTCCGGCACGATCCTGCCGCAGTGCATCGCGATCCTGGACGGCAAGCCCACGCGCCCCCAGGAGGTCCGCGCCGTGATCGAGCGGATCCTCAACGCGCGCTTGGCCGACAGCCTCATGTTCTGGGGCGACGACCACAAGCGGTTGCCGCTTGAACAGATGGCGCGCGGGCTTTCCGGCGTGACCTTCCATGAAAAGCTCGGCTCGATGGCGGACAAGACCCAGCGGCTCTGCGCGCTGAGCGAGCCGCTGAGCCAGGCCTGGGGGCTGACCACCGAAGAGCGGGAGCGGCTGCGCCGCGCCTGCACGCTGGCCAAGGCCGACCTGGTCAGCACGATGGTCAAGGAGTTTCCCACCCTCCAGGGGGTGATCGGCAAGTACTACGCGAAGGACTCCGGGGAAGCCCAGCCGGTCGCCGAGGCGATCGAGGAGCACTACCTGCCGGTCGGCGACCGGTTGCCCAAGACGCTGCTCGGCAGCGCGCTGGCGATCATCGACAAGTACGATACGCTGGTGAGTTACTTTGGCCTGGGCATCACCCCGACCGGCGACCAGGATCCGTTCGGGCTGCGGCGCGCCGCCCAGGGCATCGTGGAGGTCGCGTGGAAGGTCCATCGCCCGCTACCGCTGGAGGCGCTGCTGCCGAAGACGCAGAGCCGCGTGGGGCCGCAGGTGAAGCGGTACCTGTTTGAGCGGCTGTACACGTTTGCGTGGCCCTCGCCGGCTCCGTCAGCGGACTGCATCGACGCGGTGCTGAGCAGCCCGTGCGACGACCTGATCGACGCCATGGACCGGATCGCGACGCTGCGGCGGCTCAGCCGCGACCCCGGCCTGCTCAAAGCGGCCAAGGTGATCGAGCGCACCCGCAACATCCTCAAGGGGGGAACGCTCAAGCAGCCGGAGGTCGATCCGGCCCGGCTGCAGGAGCCGCTGGAGCGGCAGCTGTGGGAGGTCTACCAGTCCAAAGCGCCGCAGGTGACCCAGTTGATGCAGGATCGGTCCTACGCCGAGGCGACCACGCTCTTCGGCGAGCTGTTCTTCGAGCCGCTCCATGAGTTCTTCGACCACGTCCTCGTCAACGTCCCTGACGGGGCGCTGCAGCAGAACCGGCTTGCCTTGATGCAGGCGATTAACACGTTGTATACTGGTCGGGTTGCCGACCTCTCAAAACTGTCGATCCTACAACAACACGAGGAGTCCCCATGAAGAAGTCCGGAACGCTTGCCGCCTCGCCCAGACGCGCCGCCCGCAACGGCTCGGCCGCGCCCAAGACGCGGGGAGGCGCTAGGCCCATCTACGTCTTCGGCGGCGGCAAGGCCGACGGCAACGCCAAAATGAAGCAGTTGCTGGGAGGCAAGGGGGCGAATCTCGCCGAGATGACCAGCCTCGGCGTGCCCGTACCTCCGGGCTTCACGATCACCACCGCAGTCTGCAACCAGTATTATGCGCTGGGTGAGCGCTGGCCGCAGGGGCTCGAGGCCGAGCTGCGGCACAAGGTGAAGTGGTTGGAGGGGGTCACGAAGAAGGGCTTCGGTGATCCGAAGAATCCGCTGCTTGTGTCGGTGCGCTCAGGCTCGGCGGTCTCCATGCCGGGCATGATGGACACCATCCTCAACCTGGGCCTCAACACCGCCACCGTCAGCGGGCTGATTGCGAAGACCGAAAACCCGCGGTTCGCCTATGACGCGTACCGCCGCTTCATCCAGATGTACGGCGACGTCGTCCTCGGGGTGGCGCACAAGCAGTTCGAGGAGATCCTCTCCAAGAGACGGCTCAAGGCCGGCGCGAAGACCGACGCCGACCTGTCGACGGAGGCGCTGCGCGAGATCGTCGGCGAGTACCGGGCGCTGGTGAAGCGCGAGACCGGCGCCGACTTTCCCGAGGACCCGCACGAGCAGCTGCGCGGGGCGGTCAACGCGGTCTTCTCCTCGTGGAACAACGAACGCGCCACCATCTACCGGCGGCTGAACCACATTCCTCACTCGCTGGGCACGGCGGTCACCGTGCAGTCGATGGTGTTCGGCAACATGGGCAAGCGGTCGCTCACCGGGGTGTGCTTCACCCGAGACCCGAGCACCGGCGAAAACGTCTTCTACGGCGAGTACCTCGTCAACGCCCAGGGCGAGGATGTCGTGGCCGGCATCCGCACTCCCAATCCGATCGCCGAGCTGAAGCGGGAGTTTCCGGCGATCTATGACCAGCTCCGGAAGATCGGGCTGCGCCTGGAGAAGTACTTCAAGGACGTGCAGGACATGGAGTTCACGGTGGAAGAGGGTGTGCTGTTCATGCTGCAGACGCGCACCGGTAAGCGCACGGCGAACGCGGCGGTGACCATCGTCACCGACTTCGTGAAAGAGAAGCTCCTCTCGCGTGACGCGGCGCTGCAGCGCATCGACCCGGCCCAGATCGACCAGCTGCTGCATCCGACCATCGATCCGAAGGCCAAGCCGCGCGTGATCGCCAAGGGGCTGCCCGCCTCGCCGGGCGCGGCGGTCGGCAAGGTGGTCTTCACCGCCCACCGGGCCGTGGAGCTGACCGAAGGGCAGTCGGAGCGCGTGATCCTCGTGCGCGAGGAGACCTCGCCCGAGGACATCGAGGGCATGAACGCCGCGCAGGGCATCTTGACCGCCCGCGGCGGCATGACCTCGCACGCCGCCGTCGTGGCGCGCGGCATGGGCAAGTGCTGCGTGGCCGGCTGCAACGAGATCACCGTCAGGGAAGAGGAGCACCACTTCGGCGTCGGCGACACCGTCGTCAACGAGCTGGACTACCTCACGCTCAACGGCACCACCGGCGAGGTGATCCTGGGCGAAGTGCCGCTGGTGGAGCCCAAGCTCACCGGCAGCTTCAAGCAGCTCCTTCAATGGGCGGACGCGACCCGGCGCCTGGGCGTGCGCGCCAACGCCGACACCCCGCACGACGCCAAGGTCGCCCGCGACTTCGGTGCCGAGGGCATCGGCCTCTGCCGCACCGAGCACATGTTCTTCGGGGAAGAGCGGCTGCCTGTCGTGCGCGAGATGATCCTGGCCAAGGACGTCACCGCCCGCAAGGCCGCGCTGGCCAAGCTGCTGCCGTTCCAAAAACGGGACTTCTTCGAGATCTTCGAGGTGATGAAAGGGCTGCCGGTCACCGTCCGGCTGATCGATCCGCCGCTCCACGAGTTTCTCCCGAACACGCCGGAGGACCAGGAGCGCGTCGCCCGTCAGCTCAGCATCGATCTGCGCAAGCTGCGGGAGACGGTCAACAGCCTGCATGAGTTCAACCCGATGCTCGGCCACCGCGGCTGCCGCCTGGGCATCACCTATCCGGAGATCAACGAGATGCAGGCGCAGGCAATCTTCGAGGCCGCCTGCGAGCTGGCGCGCGACGGAGTCAGGATCACGCCCGAGGTGATGGTCCCGCTGGTGGGCCATCCGCAGGAGTTCCACATCGCCAAGCAGACCATTGATGAGGTGGCGAAACGGACGATGGCGCGCTATAAGGTCACGCTCAAGTACCTGGTCGGCACGATGATCGAGGTGCCGCGCGCCGCAGTCGTGGCGGACGCCATCGCGCAGGAGGCGGAGTTCTTCAGCTTCGGCACCAACGACTTGACCCAGACGGCGCTGGGAATCAGCCGCGACGATTACGGCCCCTTCCTCTCCGCGTACACCG
>ORMF011339705.1_pt1 | contig 37374 bp, 37 predicted proteins | sample 1779871 | NCBI WGS metagenome assembly ORMF01 (sample SAMEA104232316, study PRJEB22302) | groundwater metagenome | biome: forest; feature: aquifer; material: groundwater | place: USA | collected 2011-08-07 | depth 5.4 m
CTCGCAGTAGACCTTCGCCTCGCGCACGCGCCGCGCGATCAGCTGCGTGTACTGCGCGCCGAAGTCGAGAATCAGGATCTTGTCGTGCACCGGGGATGCTCGGATTAAGACCTGGCAGAGCTCAGCGGGCGACCTCCGTAGCGTCGCACCTTCTGGCGCCTTGATAGAGAAATTCCGGCGCGAAGTCGGCGCCATTCGGCCAGGCGACCGTTTCCAGATCCGGATGGACTGCAGCTTGCCTGAACAGCGCCACATCCCTCAACGGCTCGAACACCGGCCCCCAAAGCTCCGCCGACAAGTCAATCGTTCCGGTGACGCCGTCCTGAAAGCGAAGCCAGAGCCTGTAGTTCTCCAGCGGCCTGACCTCGATCACTCTCGGAATCATGTTCTACTCCAGCGGTTCGATCTTGTTCAAGGGCTGCCTGGCTTGGGCGCGCGCCCAGTCATCCAGCAATTCGGCAGAATGCAGAACGCGCCATTCGTTCACCAGCCTCAATGCCCTGGGTCCCAGGCCGCCTTCGAGTATCTCACCATTGTCGATACGGATAGAGGCTTGCTCGCCGACGTACTTTGCGTGGAAATGCGGCGGCAAATGGTCGTTGTAGTACATCGCGATGATGATGCCGAAGAAGCGGCTCAGCTCAGGCACATCGTTCTCCCGAATTCCCTGTGGGAAGCGGATCAGAGCCGCCGCGAAGTTACTCGACCCGGTAATTGGGCGCTTCCTTCACGATCTGCACGTCGTGGACGTGCGACTCGCGCATCCCGGCAGCGGTGATTTCGACGAATTGCGCCCTGCGGCGAAGCTCCGCGATCGAGGCGCTGCCCGTGTAGCCCATGCCGGAGCGCACGCCGCCCATCAGCTGCTGCACCACCCATACCGCGCTGCCCTTGTACGGCACGCGTCCCTCGACGCCTTCGGGAACGAGCTTCTCGACGTTCATTTCGGAATCCTGGAAGTAGCGGTCGGCGGCGCCCTTTTGCATCGCGCCCAGCGACCCCATGCCGCGGTACGACTTGTACGAACGCCCCTGGTACAGCTCGATGTCACCCGGAGATTCATCCGTCCCGGCAAAGAGCGAACCGAGCATCACCGAGTGTGCGCCCGCAGCGAGCGCCTTCGCGACGTCGCCCGAGTAGCGGATGCCGCCGTCCGCGATCAGCGGTACGTCGAGCTTGGCGAGCGCCTCGGCGACATCTTGGATCGCGCTGATCTGCGGCACGCCGACCCCCGCGACGATTCGCGTGGTGCAGATCGAACCCGGTCCGATGCCGACCTTGACGCCGTCCGCCCCGTGGTCCACCAGGGCCCGCGCGCCGTCAGCGGTCCCGACGTTGCCGCCGATCACTTGCACGCCGGGGTATTTCTTCTTCACCCAGCGCACCCGGTCGAGCACGGCCTGCGCGTGCCCGTGCGCCGTATCCACCACCAGCACGTCGGCGCCCGCCTCGACCAGCGCTGCGACGCGCTCCGCCGTGTCGCCGCCGACGCCCACCGCGGCGCCGACGCGCAGCTTGCCGTGCGCGTCCTTGCAGGCGTCGGGGTGCTCGGTCTCCTTGAGGATGTCCTTGACCGTGACGAGGCCCTTCAGGCGCCACTGCGCGTCGACCACCAGCACGCGCTCGAGCCGATGCTCGTGCATCAGCTTCTGCGCGGCCTGCCGGCTCGCCCCTTCGCGCACCGTGATGAGCCGTTTCTGCGGCGTCATGATGTTCTTCACCGGCTGCTCGAGGCGGGTCTCGAACCGCAGATCCCGGTTGGTGACGATGCCGACGACACGACCCGCCTTGAGCACCGGGAAACCGGAAATCCGATGCTGCTTTTGCAGCGCGAGCACGTCGCGCACGGTCATCTCGGGGGTCACCGTCATGGGATCGCGCAGCACGCCGGACTCGAAGCGCTTGACCTTGGCGACCTCGGCCGCCTGCGCCCGCGGCGTGAGGTTCTTGTGCACGATGCCGATGCCGCCTTCCTGCGCGAGCGCAATCGCCAGGCGGGCCTCGGTCACGGTGTCCATGGGCGCCGACACCAGCGGGATGTTCAGCTCGAGCTTGCGGGTCAGGCGGGTCTTGAGGGAGATCTCTCGCGGCAGGACGCGTGAATGGGCAGGAACGAGGAGGACGTCATCGAAGGTCAGCGCCTTCTGGATCACGCGCATGGCAGGCCTTTCCCGCAAAGCGGCATTATACTTGCCGCCGAGGTGCCTTTATGCGAAAGACGCTCGTCGTTCTGCTGATGACCTTTGCCGCTGCTGCGGCGCAGGCGCAGATCCAGTGCTGGACCAACAAGGACGGCCGTCGCGAGTGCGGCGACACGCCGCCGCCCGGCGCCAAGGTGCGGGAAATCAGCGGTGCCTCTGCGCCGGCTCCAGCCGCGCCCGCCGCGAAGGACGGCGCGAAGAGCGCGAAGAAAGGCCCGCTCACGCCCGCCGAGCAGGAGCAGGCGTTCCGCAAGCGGCAGATCGACTCCGAGAAGGCGCGCGAGAAGGAAGACAAGGAGCGCGCCGACACGACGGCGAAGGCGGAGAACTGCGCCCGCGCGAAGGAAGGGCTGCGCGCGCTGCAGAGCGGCCAGCGCATTGCGCGCACGGACGAAAAAGGCGAGCGCTATTACCTCGACGAGGCGCAGAGCGCCGCCGAGACGGCGAAGGCGCAGGCGATGGTCTCGCAGTGGTGCAAGTGATTCATCGCGGCGGCCGTCCCTTGGCCCCCGGGCCGCTTCGGCTGGCGGCGCCGCGGTAGCGGTTGCGCGCCCGCGTTCGGCGCGCGTCCTTCGGGTCGATCGCGAGCGGCCGCAGCAACTCGACGCGGTCGCCTTCGCGCAGCAGGGCCGAATCTCCGACCGGTTCGCCGTAGATCGCCAGTCCCGAATGCTCCGCCCGGATTCCCGACGCGCGCGCCGCGTCTCCGGCGGTGGCGCCGTGCTCGAGTTCGAGCGTGACGGCTTGGTGCCGATCCGGCCACGCGCAAACGACCTCAACCCGCAGCAGGCCCATCGAGTTGCGTCGCGCGCCGGGTGAACGCGTCCACCATCGTGTTCGCGATCTGCTCGAACAGCGGGTCCAGGGCGCGCGCGAGCAGGCGGTTCGAGAACTCGTAGCCGAGCGAAAACTCGATCCTCGCCGCATGCCGTCCGAGCGGCTTGAATCGCCAGTGCGCGGAAAATCGCCGGAACGGCCCCTCGAGCAGTTTCATGTCGATCGATTCGTTTTCTCGATCGACGTTTTCGGTGGTAAAGGACTGCTTCAGCCCGCGCAGCCCTGCAGTGAGCGTCGCCACCGTGCGATGCGGCGAGCGCTCGCGGACCTTCGCGGCGAGACACCAGGGAAGAAATTCCGGGTACGACTCGATGTCCTGCACCAGTGCGTACAGTTCGGCTGCGGCGCACTCGACGATCGCCGACCGGCTGATGCGCTTCATGGGAGAATTCCGCCCCTGCCATGGCCATCGTCCAGAACCGCAAGGCGTTCCACCACTACTTCATCGAAGAGCGCTTCGAGGCCGGGCTCGTGCTCGAAGGCTGGGAGGTCAAGGCGATCCGCGCCGGGCGCGCGCAGATCGGCGATGCCTACGTGATCGCCAAGGACAACGCGCTCTGGCTGATCGGCGCGCACGTCAGTCCGCTCACCACGGCCTCGACGCACGTCAACCCCGACCCGACGCGCAGCCGCAAGCTGCTGTTGCATGGCGATCAGATCCGCCGCCTGCTCGGCCAGGTGAAGCAGCGCGGCTACGCATTGATCGCGCTCGACCTGCACTACACCAAGGGGCGCATCAAGGCCGACATCGGACTGGCGCGCGGCAAGCTCAAGCACGACAAGCGCGAAGCCGAACGCGATCGCGAGTGGCAGCGGGAAAAACAGCGCACGCTGCGCAGTCGCTGAGCGGCGCCGCCTGCGGTTTTTTCCCCGAACGTCTTCGCACGAAACTCTCCGCCTTTCGTCGACGATCGTATTTTATCCGCGCGACGCAGCGCTGCCGGAAGCGCCGAGCTGCCTCGCGCGCTCGTAGAAGCAGATCGCCGCTGCCGCGGCGACGTTGAGCGACTCGCCGCTTCCGGGCATCGGGATCGTGACCCCTTGCGTTGCCGCAGCCGCGAGCGCCGGGCTCACGCCCTGCCCTTCGCCGCCGAATATCCAGCCGACGCGGCCTCGCAGGTCTGCCTGCTCCAGCGGCAGCCCATCGCGCGCGACGGTACAGATGAGCGTGCCGCCGAAACGCGCGACCGCCTGGATCAGGTCCGCACTGCTGGCGATGCGAAGCGCGAATTGCGCCCCCATGCCGGCCCGCAGCGCCCTGGGCGACCACGCGTCGGCGCAGCCCGCCCCCAGCACCACGTCGGTCACGGCGAAAGCTGCCGCGCTGCGCAGAATCGCCCCCACGTTACCCGAGTCCTGCACGCCGTCGAGGAACACGCAGGCCGTGGAATCCCGCGGATCGAAGCTGCGCTCCGGCAGATCGATTTCGGCGGCGACGCCGACCGGGGTTTCGGTGTCGACGATCGCCGCGAACAGCGAATCGGACAGCACGATCGGCGGGCGCCCGTGGCGCGCGGCGAGCGCTGCGATTTCGCGTTTCGACTGCCCGCTTTCGCTGACGATCAGCGTCTGCAACCTGCCTCCGCCGTCGAGGCAAGCCGCGACCAGGTGCAGGCCTTCGATCATCGCGCGCCGCTCGATGCGGCGTGCGCGCCGCGATTCGCCGAGCTTGCGCCAGCGCCGCACGCGAGGGTTCTGACGCGACCCGATGATGCTCATGCGGAATCGAGCGCGCAGGTGCGAAAGCCGGCGAACACGTCGGCGCGATCCGGGAGGAAGAAATTGCGGTAGGTCGAATAGGCGATCCGCGGAGAAGTCGCGAAGGCGCCGCCCCTGAGAACTTTGTGCGTCCCGAACCACGGCTCGGAGTATTCGCGGTAAGGGTCGGGTGAAAACCCGGGATAGGGACCGAAGGGGCTTGCAGTCCATTCCCAGACGTTGCCGATCAGCTGCCGCACTCCCATGGCACTGTCGCCCTCCGGATACGCGTGCACGCTTGCCGGACAAGCGTGCTGCAGATTGGCGCGGCGTGGCGTCCACGGTTCGTCACCCCAGGGATGGCGGCGCCTGCGTCCGGCGATCGGGTCCCAGCTCGCGGCAAATTCCCATTCCGCCTCGGTCGGAAGGCGGCGAGTGGCATAACGGCAATAGGCCTGGGCCTCGAACCAGTTCACGTGGGTTGCCGGTTCGTCCGGCGGGAGATCGATCCAGCGATCGAATCGGCGCAGCTGCCACGCGCCGTGCCGCCGGTTCCAGTAAAGCGGTTGCCGCCGATCTGCCGACGCGAGCCAACGCCACCCCGATTCACACCAGAGTTCGCGCCGTCGGTAGCCATCTGCTTGCACGAACGCGGCGAATTCCGCGTTGCTCACCGCGACTCGCGACAGGCGGAACGGCCGAACCGGCACCGGGTGCGCCCATTTCTCGTTGTCGAAGGCAAACACCGCCGATGGCGCTTCGCCCAGTTCCAGCGGACCGCCCGCGATCTCGGCGTCGCCCGCCCGGAGATCGCCGATCGGATGCTCGGGAACCTCCAGCGCGGGCGCCTCGTAGCCGAGCGTCTGACGCGTGTAGTGAAAGGCCTCGGCGTGCATGTCCTCGTGCCGGACCGCGAGCCGCGCGAAGTACGCGTCGTCGCTGCTGCAGCGGGCGGCGAGCCGATCCTCGGTGCGCCTACGGACTTCCTCGCAATAGCGCAGGGTGGCGTCGAACTCCGGCAGCGGCAGCGTCCAGCGCGTCGCGTGCGGCACGGTGGCCGAGTTGTAGAGCCGGTCGGCCTCGGGCACAATCGATTCGCCTCTCGCGGCGGAGAACCGGTCTTCGTCGAGACGGCGCAGGCACCAGTACTCCTGAAACCAGCCCACGTGACCCACTTCCCAGCGCGGCGGATTGACGATCGCGAGGCGAGGACCGAACTCGCGCGCGCCTCCGAGATCGCGTACGAGAATCAGCATTCGCTCGCGCGCCTCGCGCAATTCGGTGGCCAGGGCGGCGCTCGTCATGGTGATGATCCAGTCTAATCGTTTGCACCGGCCGTGAAAATCGCGCTCGTCACGCCGGCGCGCGCCGGCGCCCGAAGCGGCAACCGCCACACGGCGCTTCGCTGGGCCGCGTTTCTGCGCGCTGCAGGGCATCGTGTCACGGTCGCGCAGGGGTGGCGAGCCGATGCGCCGACGGACATGATGCTCGCGCTGCACGCGCGCAGGAGCCACGCATCGATTCGCGCCTTTCATTCGGCGCACCCGTCGCGGCCCTTGGTTCTGGCGCTCACCGGAACCGACATCTACCGCGACGTCCGCAGCTCGCCGGAAGCACGCGCTTCGCTCGAAATGGCGAGCCGCTTCATCGTCCTGCAGCCGGAGGCGCTGCGTGAGCTGCCGCAGCGGCTTCGCGCCAGGGCCGGCGTCGTCGTCCAGTCGAGCGCGACGCGCCTGCGGCATGCGCCCGTGCGTCGCGGTTTTCGCGTCTGCGTGATCGGGCATTTGCGCGAGGAGAAAGATCCCCTGCGCGCGTTCGCGGCGCTGCCCTATTTGCCGCAGCACCTGGGGATCGAGCTGCTCCAACTCGGCGAGGCGCTCGATCCCGGTCTGGCACGGACCGCGCGATCGGCCACGCGAGCCGAACCCCGCTATCGCTGGCTCGGCGGACTGCAGCACGCGCGCGCCCTGCGCTGGCTCGCCTCGAGCCACGCGATGGTGATCAGCTCGACCATGGAAGGCGGCGCCAACGTCGTTTCGGAGGCGATCCGGATCGGCGTTCCGGTGATCGCGTCCAGGATCCCCGGAAACGTCGGTCTGCTGGGCGCGGACTATCCGGCGTATTACCGCACCGGGAACGAGCGCGCGCTGGCGTCTCTGATCCGACGCGCGGCGACGGACCGCCGCTTCTATGGCGGGCTGAAGGCGCGGATTGCGCACCTTCGATCGATGGTTGCACCCGAATCCGAGGCGCGGATGCTGCTCAGGGCGCTATTTCGCGGCGATCGCGGCCGCGTTTGAGCGTTTCAGGTCGCGGCAAGGCGCGCCCTGCGGAATCCGATCCATTCGTTCGCAAGCAAGGCCCCCAATACCATGGCGGCGCCCGCGAGCGCCAGCTCGGTCGGCGTCTCGCCTACCCCGAGCCACACCCAGAGCGGCGCGAGGATGGTCTCGATGAGCGCCAGCAGCCCGATCTCGCTTGCAGGCAGGTAGCGCGTTGCGCGTGTCATCAGCACGCATCCGAGTCCGAGCTGGACGGATCCCATCGCGGCGAGAAGCGACACGTCGCGCACGCCCGCTTCGAGCGGAAACGCAAACGCTGCCGCCACCGCCACTGAAATCAGTCCCGCGAGCATCACTGCGGGGATCATGTCGACCGTGGCGTGCATCCGGCGCAGGACCACGAGATTCAGTGCGAATGCGACCGGCACGCCGAGGGCGAGCAGGTTGCCGAGGCTGCGGCCGGCGTCCAGGCCGTCCGCGAACATGAGCACGATTCCGCAAAGCGCGGCCGCGATCGCGAGCCAGGTGCGCCGCGGGACGCGCTCGCGCAGGAAGATCCAGGCGAACAGCGCGGCGAAGAACGGCCCGGTGCTCATCAGCACGAACGTGTTCGCGGCCGTATTGCGCATCAGCGAATGAATGAAGAAGAAGAACGTCGCCGCGAGCAGCGCCCCGGCGAGGATTCCGGCGCCGCCGACCGCCCTGACCCGCGACCACGCCGCGCCGCGGTACATCACCCACAGGGCGGCGGAGACGAACACGACCATGAACGCAGAGCGCCAGAAGACGATCTCCCAGCCGTCCGTGATGGCGACGCTGCGAACGAAGATTCCGCCCGTACTCCAGCAGAGCGCGGCGGCGACCATCAGCAGAATGCCCTTGCGGCGTGCGGCCGCGGATTGAACGAGCGGTTCCATGGCGGAATTGTAACGAGCGGTTTGCCGCGAACCCCGGCGGCGCTGCCTATCCGCGCCCGGCCTCGAGCGTTCGGCGTACCGGCGCAAAGGACCTGCGGTGGACCTCGCAGGCGCCGAATTGCCCGAGCAGGCGGACATGCTCGCGTGTCGGATAACCCTTGTGGCGATCAAACCCGTAGCGCGGGAAGCGGGCGTGCAGGCGAAGCATTTCCGCGTCGCGCGCGGTCTTCGCGAGGATCGAGGCGGCCGAGATCGCCGGGTGCAGCCGGTCGCCGTCGACGATCGCGCGGACCCGGCCCTCGATCGGCGGACGGTGGCAGCCGTCGACCAGCACTTCGTCCGGCCGCAAGGCAAGGCCTTCCACCGCGCGGCGCATCGCAAGCAGGCTTGCCTGCAGGATATTGAGACGATCGATCTCCTCCACGGTAGCGAAGGCGATCTGCCAGTCGAGGGCGCGGCCGCGGATTTCCTCCGCCAGGCGCGCGCGCAGCGCCGCGCTCAGCAGCTTGGAATCGGCGAGCCCGATGATCGGCTGCGCGGCATCGAGAATCACGGCGGCGGCGAAGCCCGGCCCCGCGATCGGGCCGCGTCCGGCCTCGTCGACGCCGCAGATCGCGGCGCGCGATTCAGGCGCGTTCACCGTCGAGCACCCGCAGTACCGCATCGGCGGCCTTGCGGGCCGTGTCCTGGCGCAGCGTGCGATGAATTTCATGGAATCGTTCGATCTGCCGGCGCTGCGCCTCCCCGTCTTCGAGAAGGCTCTTCACCGCCGCGGCGAGCGCCCCGGGGGTCGCCTCGCCCTGGACGAATTCCGGAATGAATTTCTCGCCCGCGAGGATGTTCGGCAACCCGATCTGCTTCAGGTAAATCATGCGACGCATCATCGCCCAGGTCACGGGCGACTGGCGATACGCGATCACCATCGGCGTTTTGACGAGCGCCGCTTCGAGCGTCGCGGTGCCGCTTGCCACCAGCGCGACATCGGCCGCCGCGAGCGCTTCCTGCGAATGCCCGAACATCAGGGTCACCGCAAGCTCCCCGTCGCCGTGGCGGTGCAGCGCCTCTTCGAGCTGGGCGCGGGTCTCGCGCGTCGCGGTCGGGCAGACGAACGCAATTCCGGGCAGTTCCTGCTGCAGCAGACGCGCCGCGCGGACGAAGAGCTCACCCATGTAATGCAGCTCGGAGCGGCGGCTGCCGGGAAGCAACGCGATCACGGGTCCCGATGCGGGCAGCCGAAGTTGCGCGCGCGCCTGCGCCCGGTCGCTTTCGAGCGGAATCACGTCGGCGAGCGGATGGCCGACGTAGGTCACGGGCACGCCGAGCTTCGCGTACAGTTCGGGTTCGAACGGGAACAGAGCGAGCAAATGCGTCACTGCGCGCGCGACGCGCCTGGCGCGCCAGGCGCGCCAGGCCCAGATCGACGGGCTGACGTAATGCACCGTGGGAATCCCGGATGCCTTGAGTCGGAGTTCGAGATCGAGATTGAAATCCGAGGAGTCGATGCCGATGAACAGCGCGGGCCGCTCGTCGATCAGCTGCTGCGCAAGGGCCCTGCGCATCGCCGTGATCGCCCGATACTGGCCGATCACTTCGGCGTAACCACGCACCGCGAGGCGATCGATCGAGTACAGGCTCCGCAGCCCCCGCTCGATCATCTTCGGGCCGCCGATTCCGGAAAACCGGATTCCGGGGCGTCGCGCGGCAAGCGCAGCCATCAGGTGAGCGCCGAGCAGGTCGCCCGAGGCCTCTCCGGCCACGATCGCTATGTGGGGCGCCGCCTCCGTCACTACCGGATGATGCCGCGCGCCGACTTCTCGATGAACTCGGCGATTGCGCGCACTTCCGGATGCTCCGCTCCCAGGGCGGACAGTTCGCGCAGGGTATCCTGCTGCGAGAGTCCGGAGCGATAGACCGTCCGGTAGGCGCGTTTCAGCGCCGCGATGGTCGCGGCCGGGAACCCGCGCCTGCGCAGACCCTCGCCGTTGATTCCGAAGGGCTTGGCCATATGGCCCGCCGCCTTCACGTACGGCGGCAGGTCGCGGTCGAGATAGGTGCTCATCCCGGTGAAGCAGTGCGCGCCGAGGTGCACGAACTGGTGCACCAGCGTGCCGCCGCCGAGAATCGCCCAGTCGCCGACCACCACGTGTCCCGCGAGCTGCGCCAGGTTGGCAAATACGGTGTGGCTTCCGACCTGGCAATCGTGCGCCAAGTGCACGTAGGCCATGATCCAGTTGTCGCTGCCCAGGCGGGTGACGCCGGCGTCCGCCGCGGTGCCTCGGTTGATCGTCACGAATTCCCGGATCGTGTTGTCGTCGCCGATTTCCACGCCGGTGTCCTCGCCACCGTACTTCTTGTCCTGCGGCTCGCCGCCGATCGAACTGAACGGATGGATGCGGTTGTTGCGGCCGATCCGGGTGCGCCCTTCGAGGACCACGTGCGCACCGACCCACGTGCCCTCCCCGATCACGACGTGCTCGCCAACCACCGAATACGCGCCCACCGAGACCTTCGCCCCGAGCTGCGCTCGCGGATGGATCCGCGCCGTCGCGTCGATCATGCCTCTTTGGCGCCCACGGAGCGCATGGTGCAAAGGATCACGGCCTCGGTGACCACGTTGCCATCAACCCGCGCAGTGCAGCTGAACTTCCACAGGCCGCGTTTTCTCGCCATGACCACCGCCTCGACGATCAGCTGGTCGCCCGGGATGACCGGACGCTTGAAGCGGGCCTTGTCCACGCCCGCGTAGTAGTAAACCGAGTTCGCGTCGACCTCGTCACCGAGCGTGCGAAACGCGAGCACGCAGGCCGCCTGCGCCATCGATTCGAGGATCAGTACGCCGGGCATGATCGGGCGCCGGGGAAAGTGGCCCGGGAAATACGGCTCGTTCGCCGACACGTTCTTCAGCGCCACGATGCGTTTGCCCGGCTCGCACTCCAGCACCCGGTCGACCAGCAGCAGCGGGTAGCGCTGCGGGAGCCTGTCCAGCACCTGGTAGATGTCCATGTCAGCCACGCTTCGGATCCTCCACCTGCATCAGTTGGCGCTCGAGCATGCGAACGCGCTCGGCGAGTTCGGCGAGATGACGCGCCAACGCCGCATTGCGGGTCCAGGATTCGTGATCGTCGAACGGGTACATCCCGGTGTAGCGGCCGGGCCGCCGGATCGGCCGCGACACGACGGTGTCCGCAGACACGTGCGCGTCGTCGCAGACCGAAAGGTGTCCCAGCACGATCGATCCCGCGCCGATGGGGCAGCGGCGCCCGATTCGAACGCTGCCCGCGAGCCCGGCGCATCCGGCCATCGCCGTGTTGGCGCCGACGCGGCAGTTGTGACCGATCTGGATCTGGTTGTCGAGCTTGACACCGTCCTCGATGACGGTGTCCTCGATGGTTCCGCGATCGATGGTGGTGTTGGCGCCGACTTCCACGTCATCACCGATCACGACCGAACCGACCTGGGGAATTTTCAGCCAACGCTCGCCGTCGCGAGCGAAACCGAAACCGTCGGCCCCGATGACGGCGCCGGAATGAATGATGGCGCGCTCGCCGATGCGGCATCCGGAATACACCACGACGGACGGATACAGCCGGCAGTGCGACCCGATCGAGACCCCGCACCCGATGAAACACCCGGCGCCAATCCAGCAGCCGGCACCGATCGCTGCGCCGTCCTCGACCGTGACGCCGGCCTCGATTCGCGCGCTCGCATCCACCCGCGCTCCCTGAGAGACGCTCGCGCCGGGGGCAATTCCGGGCTGCGCGACGGGCGACGGGTTGAGAAGCTGCGCAACCCGCGCAAAGCACAGGTACGGGTCGTCGCTCACGATTCGTGGAAGGTTCGTCTGGGCTTCGAATTCCGCACCGACGATCACTGCCGAAGCGCGCGTGCCCGCGAGCTGTCCTCGGTAGCGGGAGTTGGCGAGAAACGCGATCTCGCCCTCGCCGGCGCGCTCCAGCGTGCCGACCTGGCGGATCAGGACTCGCGCGTCGCCGACGAGCCGACCACCGAAACGCGCGGCGATCTCGTCGAGCGTGAGGCCCATGTCATTTTGCGGGCGGCTTGCCTTCCAGGGTCTTGATCACCTTGTCGGTGATGTCGATGCGCGGGTTGGCGTACACCGCGTCCTGGAAAATGATGTCGTACTTCTCCTGCTCGGCGAGCGCGCGGATGGCGCGATTCGCCTGTTCGAGCACCTGGGCCAGCTCCTCGTTGCGGCGCTGGTTGAGGTCCTCCTGGAATTCGCGGCGCTTGCGCTGGAAATCCCGGTCCATGTCGCCGATCTCGCGCTCCCTGGTGCGGCGCTGGGTTTCGCTCCACGTGACCGAGTTCTTCTCCAGTTCCTCCTGCATCCGCTTGAGCTGATCGGCCATGCGCGACAGTTCCTGGTCGCGCTTGGTGAACTCGGCCTCGAGCTTCTTCTGCGCGCGCTGGGCAGGCACCGAATCGCGCATGATGCGCTCGGTGTTGACGAAGCCGAACTTGCTCTGCGCGAACGCCGGCGCAGCCGCCAGCGCGAGCGCGAACGCGAGCGAGGCGGCGACGGCAATCAGCGAGGGGGCGCTGCGAAATCTGGTCATCAAAGTCAGAATCCCGTGCCAAAAGTGAATTGTATACGCTGCACCCGGTCGATTCCGGCCTTGTCGTTCAACGGCTGGGCCAGGGACAGCTTCAACGGACCGAATGGAGAGTTCCAGGACAGCGCCACTCCGGTCGAGAACCGGAGTTCGCCCGGATCGATCTTCTGGTTCGCCGCATAGACCTGGCCGGCGTCGACGAAGACCGCCAGGCGCAAGGACTTGTCGGTTCCCGCGCCGGGCAGCGGAAACAGCAGTTCCGCGTTGCCGACGACCTTGCGCGTGCCGCCGAGCGAAGCGCCGGTGGTGTCCTGCGGTCCGAGCGACAGCGCGGTGTAACCGCGCACCGATCCGGGGCCGCCGGCGTAGTAGTTCTTGAAGAACGGGACCGGATCGCTGCCGATTCGCCGCGCAAATCCCAGGTCGGCGTTCAGCGCGAGCGTCAGGTTGCGAGTCAGCGGGTGGTACCACTGGTGAACCAGGCCGACGCGGTAGTAATTCAGGTTGCCCCCGGTGAGCTCGGTCGTGAGCGCGCTGAGCGAGCCTCGCGTCGTGAGGATCGCGCTGTCGCGCAGATCCCGCGTGATGCCGACCGTGCCTGTTGCGTAGTTGTACCTGGAGCCGAAGAGATTGGCGAAATTGAGGTACGAAAGCGGACTGGAATTGAACAGGTCCAGGCTGACGTGTTCGGCGCTGAGGCCGAAGGTCATGTACAGCTGCTCCGCGAGCGGATAGCCGAAACGGACCCCTCCGCCGACCGAATTCGTCACGTACGCACCGGTCGACAGACTCGACGCGTCCGTCCTACGCTTGTGAACCTCGAACCCCTGGCTGATGCCGTCCACCGTGTAATACGGGTTCAGGTAATTCAGGGCGTAAACCTGGTTGACCTTGCCGCTGTTGATCTGGGCAGAAATGAATTTTCCGCTGCCGAACACGTTGGCCTGCGAGACCGATCCGGAGACGATCAATTTGTCGACGCTCGAGAATCCGGCACCCAGCAAGAGCGCTCCCGTCGGTTTCTCCTCGACCGTGAAATTGACGTCCACCTGGTCGGTCGTTCCCGCAACCGGGGCGCTCTCTACGTTGACCTCCTTGAAATACTGCGTGCGGTCGATACGCTGCTTGGAGGCCTGGATCCGGGACGCGTCGTAGTACGCGCCCTCGAGCTGGCGCATTTCGCGCCGGACGACCTCGTCGCGCGTGCGCGAGTTGCCGGCCACGTTGATCCGGCGCACGTACACGCGCCGGCCCGGATCGATCAGGACCGCGAACGAAACCGTGCGTTTGACGCGATCGAGTTCGGGCGCCGGGTTGGCATTGGCGAAGGCGTAGCCTTCGTTGCCCAGCCGGTCGGTGATCGCCTTCACCGACTCGGTCATGCGCTCGCGCGAGTAGACATCGCCCGGTTTGAGGTTGATCAGCTTTTCCAGCTCTTCCTTCGGCACCAGCATCTGGCCCGCGAGCTGGATCTCCCCGACGGTATAGCGCTCGCCCTCGGTGACGCTGATCGTGATGTAGATGTCGCGCTTGTCCGGGGTGATCGAGACCTGCGTCGAATCGATGTTGAAGTCGAGGTAGCCGCGGTTCAGGTAGTGCGAGCGCAGGGTTTCGAGATCGGCCGACAGCTTCTGTTTCGAGTACTGGTCGTTCTTGGTGTACCAGCTGATCCAGTTCGGCGGCCGCAGCACGAACAGGTCCAGCAGATCCTTTTCCCCGAATGCCTGTGCGCCCACGATGTTGATCGAACGGATCTTGGAGACCTCGCCCTCTTTCACGGCAAAATTGATGCCGACGCGGTTGCGTTCGAGCGGCGTCACGGTCGTCTGCACCTCGGCCGCGTACAGGCCGCGCGACAGGTACTGGCGCTTCAACTCCTGCTCCGCGCCGTCGAGCGCGCTGCGGTCGAAGATCCGTCCGTCGGCCAGGCCCATTTCGCGCATCACCTTGCGCAAGGTGTCGGCGTCGAACTCCTTGACGCCCGAGAAGTCGACCCGCGCGATTGCCGGCCGCTCGTCCACCAGCACGACCAGCACGTCGTTCTCGACCTCGAGACGGACATCGCGGAAGAAACCCGTGGCGAACAGCGCGCGGATCGCCTGCTGCGCCTTTTCCTCGGTCATGGTCTCGCCCACCTTGACCGGGAGGTAGCTGAACACCGTTCCAGGCTCGGTCCTCTGAACCCCCTCGACCCGGATGTCGCGGACGACGAACGGCTGGAAGCCTTGCGCCAATGCGGCGCCCGCGGCGATCATGCCGAACGAGAGCCAGAGCAGCTTGCGGATCAGGCGCATGGGTCAGCCGGACAACAGGCGGTTGAGATCGTTGTAGAAAGCAAACGCCATCATGAACAGTAACAGCGCGAGGCCGACGCGCTGTCCGATCTCCATCGCCTTCTCGGACACTGGGCTGCCCCTGATGATTTCGACCGCATAATACATCAAGTGTCCGCCGTCGAGCAGCGGCACGGGCAGCAGGTTGAGCACGCCGAGGCTGACGCTGATGAGCGCAAGGAACGTGGCGTAGGAGATCCAACCCAGTTGCGCCGACTGCCCGGCGTAGTCGGCGATCGTCACCGGGCCGGAGAGATTCTTCCAGGACAACTGACCGACCAGCATTCGACCGAGCATCTTCAGGCTGAACCAGGCAATGTCCGCGGTCTTTTCGGTCGCCTTCACGATCGCCGCCAGCGGCCCGTAGTGCACGCGCACCAGAATCTTCTCGGCATGCTCGGGCGGAACCAGCGGCGCGGCGCCGATGCGGCCCACGCGCTCGCTTCCCGCACCCACCGCGTCCGGAACGACCTCCAGGGATAGGGTCTGCTCGGCGCGTCGCAACTGCAGGCGAAGCGTCTTTCCCGGATGCTCGCGCACCGCCGCGACCAGGTCGTCCCATCGAGACACTGCGCGTCCGCCGGCGACCGTGATTCGATCGCCCTGCTGCAGCCCGGCACGCTCTGCCGCGCCGCCCGAAACCACCCTGCCGATCACGGGATCGAGCGTCGGGCGATGCAGCCGCAGGCCAATGCGCTCGAGCAGATCGCCTTCGACCTCGTCTGCCGGAAAGCTCGTCAGGTCGAGGCTCAACTTGGCGATGTCGCCACGCACGTCGGACACCTCGATCTGCATCGATTCCCGCTGCAATGCGCCCTGCACCAGCCGCCAGCGCAACTCCTGCCAGGTCGCGATCGCATGGTCGTCGATGACGCGGACCGTGTCACCGGCGCGAAAGCCCGCCGCGCGCGCGATGGTTCCCGCCGGAGGGTCGGCGACGATCGGCCGCGCTTCCGGCAGGCCCTGGACGAAAAGCACCGCGTACACTGCGATCGCGAACAGGAAATTGAACAGCGGTCCCGCGGCGACGATCGCGCTGCGCCGCCAGACGCTCTGCCGGTTGAACGCACGCGACAGCTCGTGCGCCGCGACCGGCGCCTCGCGTTCATCCAGCATCTTGACGTAGCCGCCGATCGGCACTGCACCGATCACCCATTCGGTGGCGTCGCGACCGATGCGCCAGGTCCACAGCGGCCGCCCGAAGCCGACGGAAAAACGCAGCACCCGGACATTGCACAGACGCGCCACCAGGTAGTGCCCGAACTCGTGCACCACGATCAGCAGAGCAAGCGCGACGAGAAACGCGAGGAGGGTTTGCAGAAGACTCATGCCGCCTGGCTGCGGAATCTTTCCGCGAGGGTCGAGGCGGCCCGACGCGCGCCGGCGTCGGCCTCGAGAATCGCTTCCAGCGAACCGCTCGAACCGGACGCGGCGATCTCCATCGACCCGGCGATGACGCGCGCAATCTCGGTGAAGCGCAGCGATCCGGCGAGAAAGGCGCGCACCGCGATCTCGTTGGCCGCGTTGAGCACCGCAGGCGCCGCCCCGCCCTTGCGCAAGGCTTCATAGGCAAGTTGCAGGCAGGGAAACCGCTGCAGATCCGGGCGCTCGAACGCGAGCTGGCCGATCGCGCCGAGATCGAGCGAGCGAACGCCCGACTCGATGCGTTCGGGAAACCCGAGCGCATGCGCGATCGGGACGCGCATGTCCGGATTGGACAACTGCGCCAGGACCGAACCGTCGACATACTCCACCAGCGAATGCACGATGCTCTGCGGATGCACCAGCACCTCGATGCGCTCCGCGTCGAGATCGAACAGCCAGCGCGCCTCGATCACTTCGAGGCCCTTATTCATCATGGTGGCCGAATCGACGGAGATCTTTCGCCCCATGACCCAGTTCGGGTGCGCGCAGGCTTCGTCCGGAGTCACGCTTTCCAGCCGCGCAAGCGGCGCAGCGCGGAACGGTCCGCCCGAGGCCGTGAGCACGACGCGCCGCACCGAGGCGCAGGCCGGATCTGCGCCCGCGGCTTGCGGCAGGCACTGGAAAACCGCGTTGTGCTCGCTGTCGATCGGCAACAGCGTGGCGCCCGACGCCCGCACCGCCTGCATGAAAGGCTCGCCCGCCATGACGAGCGCCTCCTTGTTCGCAAGCAGGATTCGCTTGCCGGCGCGGGCCGCCGCGAGTGCCGAACCGAGCCCCGCAGCGCCGACGATCGCGGCCATCACCACATCGCAGTCGGGGTGGGCTGCGACTTCCCCGAGCGCCTTCGCGCCGAACAGCAGTTCGCCTGCGGAGGCGTCGGCGAAGTCCTTGCGCAGGGAGCGGTCCTCGGAGACGCCCGAAAGCACGGCGTAGCGCGGACGGTGGCGGCGGCAAAGCTCGAGCAGCGCTCCGGCCGAGGTGTGTGCGCACATCGCGAAAACGCGGTAGCGATCCGGATGGCGGGACACCACGTCCAGGGTGCTGGCGCCGATCGATCCGGTTGCGCCAAGGAGCGTCAAACGGCGGGTCCGCGCCGGCACGGCCAGGCTCACGCAACCCCCGACCAGGCAATGAGGAACGCGCCGGCCGGAAGCACCGCGGTCGCGCTATCGATGCGGTCGAGCACTCCGCCATGCCCCGGCAGGAGCGCGCCGCTGTCTTTCACGCCGGCTCGGCGTTTGACCGCAGACTCGAACAGATCGCCCAGCACGCTCAACGCACATAGCATCGTGACCCCACCGAGATACGCAATCCAGGCCGCTCCGGCGACGTGCCGGCCCACCTCGGGCATGGCCCTGGAGAGGATGATAGCGTAGGCGAGCGCGCCCAGCGCCCCGCCGGCGACGCCTTCCCAGGTCTTGCCCGGGCTCACCGTCGGCGCGAGTCTCCGGCGCCCGAATGCCCGCCCGGCGAGGTATGCAGCGGTATCGGCGATCCACACCAGACCGAGCAGCGCGAGCAAGAGCCCGGGCGGGAGCGTGGCCGCGGCGAGGCCTGCTGGAACGAGCACGATGAATCCCGCGGCGGCAATCCGGCCGCGCCAGTTCGCGGCAATGCCCCGGGCCAGAGATACGGGCACGGCCAGCAGCCAGAACAGCAGCGCAATCGCCCAAATCGGCGTTGCAGTCTGCAGTTCTCGAAACACGGCCATCGCCACCACCAGCGTCAACGCGCACGCGCCTGCGTACGCCAGGGCGATTGCGCCCCGCCATCCGGAGAGCCGCGCCCACTCGTGCGCCCCCAGCGCCACGATGACCGTGACCAGGGCCGCGAAGTGCAGCGGATCGAGAAGGAAAACCGCGGCGAAGAACGCCGCCAGCAGGACTGCGGCGGTCAGTGCCCGAAGCGCGAACAAGCCGTCAGCCGCCCGCTGCGCGCGCGGGCGGTCGCGCCGCGGCGCGCGTCTCCTCCCCGAGCTGCTCGCTGGTGCGGCCGAAACGCCGCTCCCTCGCGCGATACCAGGCAAAGGCGGTTTCGAGCGCGGCTTCGTCGAAGTCCGGCCAGAGCAGATCGGTGAAATACAGCTCGGTGTACGCGAGCTGCCATAGCAGGAAGTTGCTCACGCGGCTCTCGCCGCCGGTTCGGACGAACAAGTCCGGTTCCGGCGCGTACGCCATCGACAGGTAAGGCGCGAGCCGACTCTCGGTGATCTCGTCGCGCTCCGCGACGTCCGGGTGCTCGCGACACAGTCGCGCGAACGCCTGGAGGATGTCCCACCGGCCGCCGTAGTTCGCCGCGATCGTCAGCGTCAGCCCCGTGTTGTTCTCGGTCAGACGCTCGCCCGATTCGACCAGCGACTGGATCTTCGGGTCGAAGCGCGAAGTGTCGCCGACGACGCGCAGGCGCACGCCGTTGCGATGCAGCTTGCGCACTTCGCTGGTCAGCGCCGCGATGAACAACTGCATCAGCAGCGCGACTTCGTCCGCCGGCCGGCGCCAATTCTCGGTGCTGAAGGCAAACAGCGTCAGATACCGTACGCCGCGTTCGCTGCAGGCGCGCACCATGCGACGGACCGACTCGACGCCGCGCTGGTGCCCGGCGAAACGGGGCAGGCCCCGCTGCCGCGCCCAGCGGCCGTTGCCGTCCATGATGATCGCCAGATGGCTCGGAACGCTGCCGGGCACCGGCACGGTCCGGGTGCTGCTCGGATGGGTCATGGCGTCAGCATCATACGGCCATCAGCTCGGCTTCCTTCTGCTGCAGCAGCTTGTCGATGTCCGTGACGTGCTGATCGGTCAGTTTCTGCACCTCGTCCTGCGCCCTGCGCTCGTCGTTTTCCGACACTTCCTTTTTCTTCAGGGCGTCTTTCAGGTGCTGGTTCGCGTCGCGGCGAAGGTTGCGGATCGCCACGCGAGCGTTCTCGGCTTCATGGCGCACGACCTTGATCAATTCCTTGCGCCGCTCCTCGGTGAGCGGCGGCATCGGCACCCGGATCAGCTCGCCCTGCGCGGCGGGGTTCAGTCCGAGATCGGAGCTCCGGATCGCCTTTTCGATGGCGGGCGCCATCTTCTTCTCGAACGGCGTCACCGAAATGGTGCGCGCATCCAGAAGCGTGATTCTGGCGATCTGGCTGATCGGCGTCGGCGTGCCGTAGTAATCGGCCACGACATGATCCAGCAGTCCGGTATGCGCGCGCCCGGTGCGCACCTTGGCGAGGTCCGACTTGAAGGCCTCGATCGTCTTGTTCATCTTCTGGTCGGTGGTTTTCCTGAGTTCGACGACGTTCATCGCTGCCGCTCCTCTTCCTAGACATGGACCAGGGTGCCCTCGTCTTCGCCGGAGACGACGCGGCGCAGGGCGTCCTGCTTGAAGATGTTGCATACATTGACCGGCAGTTTCTGGTCGCGGCACAGGGTGAGCGCGGTCGCGTCCATCACCTTGAGTTGCCGGCCGATCGCCTCGTCGAAGCTGACCCGGCTGAACCGTTGCGCCGCGGAGTCGCGCATCGGATCGGCAGTGTACACGCCGTCGACCTTGGTCGCCTTGACCACGATCTCGGCGCCGATTTCGCTGCCACGCAGAGCGGCGGCAGTGTCGGTGGTGAAGAACGGGTTGCCCGTGCCGGCGGCGAAAATGACGATCTTGCCTTCCTCGAGATAGCGAATCGCCTTGCCGCGGATGTAGGGTTCGACGACCTGTTCGATGTTGAGCGCGGACTGCACTCGCGCCGCGATGCCGGCGCGCCGCATCGCATCCTGCAACGCCAGCGCGTTCATCACCGTCGCGAGCATCCCCATGTAATCGGCCGTCGCGCGGTCCATCCCGGCCGCCCCCGGGGCGATGCCTCGAAAGATGTTGCCGCCGCCGATCACCACGCCGATTTCGACGCCCATGCGGGCTACTGCGCCGATTTCGGCGACGATGCGATCGATCGTCTCGCGGTTGATGCCGTAGGGGTCGCCCCCCATCAGCGCTTCACCCGAGAGCTTGAGCAGAATGCGCTTGTACTTTGGCTGCAAGTCCGGCTCCGGTGGTGGCGGCTAGCGTCCCCCGCCTGCCGCGGCCGCCACTTCGGCCGCGAAATCGGTGGTCTTCTTGGCGAGCCCCTCGCCGACCACGAGAAAGCGGTATCCCGCGACGCGCGACTTCCTCGCCGCCAGCATTTTCCCGACCGTCTGCTTGTCGTCCTTGACGAACGGCTGGCCAAGCAGCGTGACTTCTCCCAGGAACTTGTTCAGTCCGCCCTCGACCATGCGTGCGACGATTTCGGGAGGCTTGCCGGATTCCCGGGCCCGCGCCTCGAGGATCTCGCGCTCGCGCGCGACGACCGTCTGCGGCACCTCGCTCCGGGACAGGTAGAGCGGTTTGGCGAACGCGATGTGCATTGCGACGTCCTTGCCGGCGTCCTCGGCACCGTCGTACTCCACCAGAACACCGATCCGCGTGCCATGCAGGTACAGCCCGATCCGCGCGCCAGCCTCGATTCGTTCGAATCGCCGTACCGTGACGTTCTCGCCGATCTTCTGGACCAGCGCCTGACGGCGGGCCTCGACGGTCGTGCCGTCGATCGGCAGCGCGCCGAGCGCCGCCGCGTCGGCGGGGGCCGATTTCGCCACCACTTCCGCAAGCGCCCGCGCGAAGCCCACGAAATCCCCGTTCTTCGCGACAAAGTCGGTCTCGCAGTTGATCTCGACCAACGCCCCGGTTCGCGCGTCGGCCGAAACCCAGGCGCCGATCACGCCCTCGGAAGCAATCCGCCCGGACGCCTTGTTCGCCTTGGCGCCGCTGCGGATGCGCAGGATTTCCTCCGCCTTCCCCAGGTCGCCTCCCGATTCGGTGAGCGCTTTCTTGCACTCCATCATTCCGAGCCCGGTCATTTCACGAAGCTCTTTCACCAGGCCGGCGCTGATCTCTGACATGCTGCTTGATCTCCCTCGCAATTCAGGCTGAAAAAAAAGGGCCGAAGCCCCCTGCGCGATGCGGGTTCGGGCCCCTAGCCCCCGCTCGCTTCGTCGACCTCGACGAATTCGTCGCGCGATCCCGCGACCACCTCTTCCACGGCCATGGTGCGCCCTTCGAGCACCGCGTCGGCGATTCCGCGCGCATAGAGTCGGATCGCGCGACCCGAATCGTCGTTGCCGGGAATCACGTAAGAGATCCCTTCGGGCGTATGGTTCGTATCGACCACGCCGACCACCGGGATTCCGAGCTTGGTCGCCTCGGCGATCGCGCCCTTCTGGTAGCCGACGTCGATCACGAACAGCGCGTCCGGGAGCCCCGTCAGGTCCTTGATTCCACCGAGCGAGCGCATCAGCTTGTCCATCTCGCGCTGAATGCCGAGGCCTTCCTTCTTGGAAAGTCTTTCGAGCGTTCCGTCCTGCGCCATCTGCTCCATTTCCTTCAGCCGTTTGATCGACTGCTTGACGGTCTTGAAATTCGTCAGCATGCCGCCCAGCCAGCGGTGGTCGACGAAAGGCATGTTGCAGCGCAGGGCCTCTTCGCGAATGATCTCCCGTGCCTGTCGCTTGGTGCCAACGAACAGGACCACGCCCCGGTTCGAGGACAATTTACGCAGGAATTTGGTTGCCGCCTGGTACAACTCGAGAGTCTTCTCGAGATTGATGATGTGGATCCGGTTGCGGTGGCCGAAGATGTACGGGGCCATTCGCGGATTCCAATACCGGGTCTGGTGGCCGAAGTGAACGCCGGCCTCCAGCATTTGACGCATCGTCACTGACATCGATAGCTCCTGTGCAGGGTTGATCACTGCCGCTGCGGCCTACCAGCGATTTCCGCGTTTGCGGAAACACCCTTACTGGCCGGGCGGGATAGTGCCCGCGAACAACTCGCGAGCCAGCCGAAAATTCTAGCATAATCAGCGTTTTTTACGCAGCCCATGCCAGTCAGTCTCAAGACCAGCGATGAAGTCGAGAAGATGCGCGTCGCCGGTCGTCTCGCCGCCGAGGTGCTCGATTACATCGAACCCCGGGTTCGCGCGGGCGTCAGCACGGCGCAGCTGAACGATCTGTGCCACGCCTACATGGTCGAGGTCCAGGGCACGATTCCCGCGCCCCTGAACTACGCCCCGCCCGGTTACAAGCCGTTCCCGAAATCGATCTGCACGTCGGTCAATCACCAGGTCTGCCACGGGATCCCGGGCGATCGCGTGCTGAAGACGGGCGACATCCTGAACATTGACGTGACCGTCATCAAGGACGGGTATCACGGCGACAGCAGCCGGATGTACTTCGTCGGCGAGCCGAGCATCCAGGCGCGGCGCTTGGTCGACGCCACGTACGCCTGCATGTGGCGCGGGATCGAGCAGGTGCGGCCAGGAGCGCGCCTGGGCGACATCGGCGCGGCAATCCAGGGCTGCGCCGAGAGCCACGGCTACTCCGTGGTGCGCGAGTTCTGCGGCCACGGCATCGGCCGCCGGTTCCACGAGGAACCCCAGGTGCTGCATTACGGTCGCCCGGGAACCGGGATGGCGCTGGAGCCCGGAATGACGTTCACGATCGAACCCATGATCAACGCGGGCAAGGCCGCGATTCGCGAGCTTGCCGACGGCTGGACGATCGTCACCAAGGATCACAGTCTTTCCGCGCAATGGGAACACACGGTGCTGGTCACGGACCGCGGATACGAAGTCATGACGCTGTCCGCCGGCGCGCCGCCGCCCCCGCCGTCGATGGCCTAGCGCGCCGCGGGCGATCGTGAGCGCAATCCCGCCGCCGGGCACCGCTGCGACGGAACGCTGGCGCGGCGAGTTGCGCGACGGCCGCAGCGCGCTGCGCGAGGCGCACGCCCGGGGCATGCGCCCGGCGCGGTTGCTGCGCCTGCATTCGCAGCTCATCGATCGCGTGCTGCGCGACCTCTGGCGCGAGATCGCGCCGGTTGCCGACGGCGCGCTCGTCGCGACGGGCGGGTACGGGCGCGGCGAGCTGTTTCCCCATTCCGACATCGACCTGCTGGTCCTGCTCGCGCGCGAGCCCGCCACGGAGGAGCACGAACGCCTTGGACGCTTGATCGGGCTGCTTTGGGACATCGGTCTGGAAGCCGGGCACGGCGTGCGGACCGTGGAATCCTGCGTCGAGTCGGCGCGCGCGGACGTCACGGTGGAGACCGCGCTGCTCGAAGCGCGTTTCCTTGCCGGCAGCCGCAGCCTGTACCGCAGATTCGAGGAAACCATGGCGCGGGCGCGCCACGCGGTGGACTTCCTTCGCGCCAAGCAGCTCGAGCAGGAGCAGCGGCACGCCAAGCATCAGGACACGCCGTTCGCGCTCGAGCCCAATCTCAAGGAATCCCCGGGCGGTCTGCGGGACGTGCAGGTGATCCGCTGGATTGCGCGGGCCAGCGGACTCGGCGAGCGGTGGCGCGATCTCGAGCGGCAGGGCCTTTTGCAGCGCGCCGAGGCGCTGCAGCTCGCACGCCACGAGGCGCTGCTCCAGGATCTGCGGATTCGCCTTCACTATCTCGCCGGGCGCCGCGAAGACCGCCTGGTGTTCGATTTCCAGAATGCGCTCGCCGAACAGTGCGGACTGCACGCGAGCGCCACCCGCCGCGCCGGCGAAAGGCTCATGCAGCGGTATTACCGCACCGCAAAAGGCGTCACCCAGCTCAACACGCTGCTGCTGCAGAATCTCGAGGCGGTGCTCGCGCCGCCGCCGGATTTTCCGCCGCGCCTGCTCAACGAGCGGTTCCAGGTGCGCGGGGAACTGCTCGAGGCGCGCGACGAGAGCGTGTTCGAACGCACGCCGACGTCGATCCTCGAGAGTTTCGTCCTCCTGCAGCAGCATCAGGATCTGCGCGGCATGACTGCCGCGACGCTGCGAGCGCTGTGGCGAGCCCGCAACCGCGTCAACGGCGCATACCGTCGCGACCCCGTGGCGCGACTGCTGTTCCTCGATTTCCTCCAGCAGCCGCGCGGCATCGTGCACCAGTCGCGGCGCATGAACCAGTACGACATCCTCGGCCGTTACCTGCCCGAATTCGGGCGCATCGTCGGTCAGATGCAGCACGACCTGTTCCACGTCTACACCGTGGACCAGCATATCCTGATGGTGCTGCGCAACCTGCGGCGCTTCACGATGCCCGAGCTGGCGCACGAGTTCCCGCTCTGCAGCCAGCTGATGAGCGGCTTCGAGCGACGCTGGCTCATCTACATCGCCGCGCTTTATCACGATATCGCGAAGGGACGCGGCGGCGACCACTCCGAGCTCGGCGCCCGCGACGCGCGGCGATTCTGCCGTCGGCATGGGCTGTCCGCGGAAGACGCCGCGATGGTCGAATTTCTGGTTGCAGACCATCTGACGATGTCCAAGGTCGCGCAAAAGCAGGACGTCTACGACCCGGAGGTGGTGCAGAACTTCGCCACGCTCGTCGGAAGCGAGCGACGGTTGACCGCGCTTTACCTGCTGACGGTCGCCGACGTACGCGGCACCAGCCCGAAAGTGTGGAATGCGTGGAAGGCCAAGCTGCTGGAAGACCTGTACCGCGCCGCCCGTCGCGTGCTGGCGGGCGAGGTGCCGCCGCGCGAAGCAGTGGTGGCGGAGAAACAGGCCGAAGCTGCGCGTCTACTGAGGCTGTACGCCCTGTCGCCGCACGTCGAAGACGAACTCTGGTCGCAGCTCGATGCGCCGTACTTCCTGCGGCACGACGCGCAGGAAATCGCCTGGCAGACGCGCAATCTGCATTTCCGGGTCCGGACCCCAACCCCGGTGGTCAAGGCCCGCCTCGCGCCGATGGGCGAAGGTCTGCAGGTGATGATCTATGCGCCGGACCGCGAACGTCTGTTCGCGCGCATCTGCGGGTACTTCGAGCGCGCGGGGTTCAACATCGTCGAGGCAAAGATTCACACTACCCGCTACGGGTACGCGCTCGATACGTTTCTCGTGCTCGGCCAGGGTTCCGGGGTGCACTACCGCGACCTGATCAACCTCATCGAGCGCGGCCTCAGCGAGGAAATCGCCTCCAGGGACGACCTCGGGCCGCCGCGCTCGGGGCGGCTGTCGCGGCGCGTGCTGCACTATCCGATTTCTCCGGTGGTCGACATCCGTCCCGACGAACGCGGCACGTACCACGTGTTGTCGATCGTCGCCGCCGATCGTCCGGGATTGCTTTACGGCATCGCACGGGCGCTCACCGGACGTCACATCAACCTGCACTCGGCCAAGATCAACACCCTGGGCGACCGTGCCGAGGACGTGTTCCTGCTCTCCGGAACCGCGCTGGCGGACGCCAAGGACGTCCTCAGGCTCGAGCAGGAAATGCTCGAGGTGCTGCAGGTCTGAGTCCCCGTCGGGATCCCCGGGTCAATCTTCGGGCGGCAGATCCTCGCCGGGGAAAAGCGCCTCGATGAATCCGAAGCGCGACAGGTCGCGCAGCCTCATCGGGTAAAGGATTCCGTCCAGGTGATCGCATTCGTGCTGCACCACGCGCGCGTGGAAACCCTGCACGCTGCGCTCGAACTTCGCGCCGCCCTCGTCGAACCCGGCGTAGCGCACGCTCGAGAAACGGGGCACCCAACCCCGCATTCCGGGCACCGAAAGGCAGCCTTCCCAGTCTTCGTTGATTTCTCCGGAGAGCGGCTCGATCCGGGGATTGATCAGCACCGTGTCCGGAACCTCCTCGGCCTGGGGGTAGCGCGGATTGGCGTGCACGCCGAAGATCACGACGCGCAGATTGACCCCGATTTGCGGCGCCGCGAGCCCCGCCCCGTCGAGGTGCGTCATGGTGTCGCGCAGGTCGCCGAGAAGCGCCAGCAACCCGGGGGTTCCGAAGCGTTCTACCGGGAGCGCTTTCCGCAGCAGCCTCGGATCGCCCATCCTCAGGACTTCGCGGATCATCCGCCCGCCAGCCGCTCGATGATCTTGCGCACGCGCGCCATCGCGCCCGCCAGCACGGCTTCGATCGCCTCGAGCGCGATGCGCTGCGCGCTGTCGCCGCGGCCGGCGGCGTAGTTCGCGACAACCGCGATCGCGGCGTACTCGAGCGCGAGTTCCCGCGCCAGCGCGGCCTCGGGCATCCCGGTCATTCCCACCAGGTCGGCGCCGTCCCGCTCCAAACGCGTGATTTCGGCTGCCGTTTCCAGGCGCGGGCCCTGGGTTGCCGCATAAACGCAGCCATCGACGATCGATTCGCCGCAATCGCTGGCGGCGCGCAGGACACGCTCACGCAAACGGCCCGAATACGGCTCGGTGAAATCGACGTGCGTCACCGCCATGCCCTTGCCTTCGAAAAACGTCGCTGCACGGCCCCACGTGTAATCGATGAGTTGGTGCGGTAGCGCGAGCGTACCGGGGACGAGATCGGGTCGAATGCCGCCGGCCGAGGCGATCGACACGATCGCCGTCGCCTGCACTTCGCGGAGCGCCCAGACGTTGGCGCGATAGTTGACTTCGTGCGGCGCAATCGTGTGTCCGTAGCCGTGGCGCGCGAGAAACACGAGCGGGCTTCCGCCCAGGCGGCCGAAGGTCAGCGGTCCCGAGGGCTCGCCAAACGGCGTCCGGACGGCCTTGCGGTCCGTCACTTCGAGGTTGGCCAGCTGGGACAGCCCGCTGCCGCCGATCACCGCGAGCACTTCAACGCTCCCGCATGGCACGGATTTCCGGCAGGTTTCTCCACAAGCCCCGGGCGTCCATGCCGCAGCCGAATACGAAACGGTCCGGGATCCGCAGGCCGACGAAATCCGCCGCGTAGGGCTTGGCCTCGGAGCGCAGCTTTTCGACCAGAACGGCGCTGTGAAAGCTCGTGGCTCCCAAACCGAGCACGCGATCGCGCAGGGCCTGCAGCGTCTGTCCGGCATCGAGGATGTCGTCGAGCGCGAGCACTGCGCGGCCGCGCACGCGATCCGACGGCGGCACTCTCCAGAGGAGTTCCCCGCCTCGTGTTTCCGCGCCATAACGCGTGGCGTCCGCGTAGTCGAGATCGAGCGGAAACCGCAGGCGCGGCAGCAGCTGCCCGGCAAACACGACGGCGCCGCGCAACAGGATCAGCACCAGCGGGTAGCTTTGCCACAGCCGGGCGTGAACCTCTTCGGCGAGCCGCTGCACCGCGGTCTCGACCTCGACCGCGCTCGCGATCAGTTCGGACTCGGCGAGAAAATCCCAGGCTTCCCGGAGCGTCGCCATGACGCCGAGTATATCGGCCGCGCCTCAGTCCCTGCGCTGCGCGAGATAGCGGCGGAATTCCGCGCCGGTCTCGGGGTGGCGCAGGCCGAGTTCGACGCTCGCCTGCAGATAGCCGAGCTTGGAGCCGCAATCGAAGCGTCGGCCGTGCAACCGCAGCGCGAGCACCCGCTCCTCGCCCAGCAGCCGCGCGATCGCGTCGGTCAGCTGAATTTCCCCGCCCCGCCCGGGAACGGCGTCGTTCAGCAACCGGAAAATCGCGGGGGTGAGCACGTAGCGTCCGACGACTGCGAGCGTCGAAGGCGCCGATTCCGGCTCCGGTTTTTCGACGATTCCGGTGATGGGAGTCATTTCTGCGGCCGCATCCTCGGGTACGACGATGCCGTAACTCGCGGTGTGTGCGCGCGGCACGTCGAGAACCCCGACCAGGCTGCAGCGTTCCTCGGCGAACCGCTGGGCCATCCTGCACATGACCGGAGGTTCCGAGTCCATCAAGTCGTCCGCGAGGAGCACCGCAAAGGGTTCGTCGCCGATCACCGGTTGCGCGCACAGCACCGCGTGCCCCAGGCCGAGCGGTTCCGCCTGGCGGATATAGATGCAACGGCAACCCGCCGGCAGGACGCCACGGATCAGGTCCAGCAAGACGGTCTTGTTCTTCGATGCGAGTTCGCTCTCCAGTTCGTGCACGCGGTCGAAGTGATCCTCGATGGCGCGCTTGTTGCGTCCCGTAACAAACACCATGTCCGTGATTCCGGCCGCGGCCGCCTCCTCGACCGCGTACTGGATCAGCGGCTTGTCCACGATCGGCAGCATTTCCTTGGGGCTGGCCTTGGTCGCCGGCAGGAAACGACTGCCGAGTCCGGCCACCGGGAATACCGCTTTTCGCAGCTTGTGCTTCACGGCTTGCGCTCGCTTTCCAGGACCCGGCGCAGGCCTTCGAGGTCCAGTATCGTCACGCCCAGCGCCTGCGCCTTTTCCAGTTTGCTGCCGGGGTCGGTCCCGGCCACCACGTAATCGGTTTTCTTCGATACCGAGCCGGATACCCGGTGGCCCGCCGATTCGATCCGTGAGCGTACCGCGTCGCGGGTCACGCCGGCGAACGAACCGGTGACCACGAACGTCTTGGCGGAACCGGGTGCGGGCAAAACAACACCGTCGGACTCCGGCCAGGCGACGCCGGCGGCCCGCAGCTTGCGAATCACCTCGGCATTGTGCGGTTCCGCGAAGAACTGTCGAATCGAGCGCGCGACGATCGGTCCGACGTCCGGTACCTGCTCGAGTTCCGCTTCGTCGGCGTTCATCAGAGGTTCGAGCCGCCCGAAATGCCTCGCCAGGTCGCGCGCGGTGCTCTCGCCGACGTTGCGGATTCCGAGCGCAAAAACGAAGCGCTCGAGCGTCGTCCGTTTTGCCTGTTCGAGCGCGGCAAGCAGATTGCCTGCGGATTTCTCGCCCATGCGATCGAGCGCGGCCACGACGTCCCCATCGAGCGCGAACAAGTCGGCGGGCGTCGAGACGAGTTGGTTGTCGACCAATTGATCGATGAGCCGCTCGCCGAGGCCCTCGATGTCGAGTGCGCGACGTCCGGCGAAATGCACCAGCGCCTGCTTGCGCTGCGCCGGGCAGTACAGCCCGCCGCTGCAGCGGGTCGCCGCTTCGTCGTCGTTTCGGACCACGGCCGAGCCGCAAACGGGGCAGTTGCGCGGCATCTTGAACGATCGTGCCCCGGCCGGACGCAACTCCGGCCGCACCGCGAGCACCTCGGGAATCACGTCGCCCGCGCGCCGGATCACTACGGTGTCGCCGATTCGAATGTCCTTGCGGCGCAGTTCGTCTTCGTTGTGCAGGGTCGCGTTGGTGACCGTGACGCCCCCGACCTGGACCGGGCGGAGTCGCGCCACCGGAGTGAGCGCGCCGGTCCGCCCGACCTGCACTTCGATCGCAAGCACTTCGGTCACCTGCTCTTCCGGCGGGTACTTGTGCGCGATCGCGAAACGCGGTGCGCGAGACACGTAACCGAGCCGTTCCTGCCAGTCGAGCCGGTTCACCTTGTACACCACGCCGTCGATGCCATACGGCAATTGCGATCGCCTGCGGCCGATCGCTTCGTAGAATTCGAGCATTCCGTCGTGGCCCAGGACGACGCGCCGCTCCGGGCACACCGGAAACCCGAGTTGTTCCAGCCGCGCCAGCATCTCGGCGTGGGTTCGCCAGCCCGCGCATGGCGCCGCACCCACGCCATAGGCGACAAAGCGCAAGGGACGCTGCGCCGTGATGCGCGAGTCGAGCTGCCGCAGGCCGCCTGCGGCGGCATTGCGCGGATTGGCGAACTCCCGCTCCCCGCCGCGCCGCTGGCGCTCGTTCAGGCGCGCAAAGTCCGCCGCGTACATCAGGATTTCGCCGCGCACTTCGAGGTCCTCGGTGTCGGGCGCCCGAGGCAGCCGCAGCGGGATCGTCCGGATGGTGCGCAGATTGGCGGTCACGTCCTCGCCGGTCGCGCCGTCGCCGCGCGTCGCTCCTTGCGCGAACACGCCGTTCCGATAGCTCAGGCTGATGGCGAGTCCGTCGAACTTGGGTTCCGCAGCGTATTCCACTGCGTCGACTTCGAGCGCATCGCGCACCCTGCGATCGAAGGCGCGAACCTGTTCTTCGGTGAACGCGTTGCCCAGAGAGCGCATCGGCGTGCGATGCCTGACATCGGCGAATTGCGGCAGCGGCGGCGCGCCAACACGCTGCGTCGGGGAATCCGGCGATGCAAGCTCGGGATGTTTCGCTTCCAGCTCGACCAGCTCCGCGAAGAACCGGTCGTATTCGGCGTCGGTGATCTCCGGCTGATCGCGAACAAAGTAAAGATGGTTATGGCGTTCGATCTCGCGCCGCAGCCATTCCGCGCGCCGGCGTGCCGTTTCCGACGGCGCCATGCCTCAGGAGAACAGCCGCAGCGCCACCGCGCTGCCCGAATCGAAGCCCTGAGCGTCGAACATCGCCTTGACCGCGCCGAGCTGCAACTCGATCGCCGAGAATTCGCGCTCCTCGAGCGTGTGACCATTGTCGTCGACGAGTCGGCCTTCGAGCGACGCTGCCATCCTGCGGGCCGCCGAAGCCATGGCCTGAAAGGTTCGGCGCGTGTCGGGCGCGCGGGCGACGTCGAGCATGAACGAAAGCCCGGTGTCCGGCTCACCCTCCGCCTTCCCCGCAGCGAACGCGCCACCGTCACGACGTTCGACCGAAAAGAGAATCGTGTCGCCGTCGCCGCGGGCCGCGTACCGCCCATCCGCGCCCGGCGTGAGCCCTTCCGCCAGCGCCAGCGCGTGAATTCGGCCGGGGTCGAACCCGGCGCCCGCCCCGGACACCACGTGCACGACGACCTGCACGTCGACGTCCTTGCAGAACCGATCCAGTTCACGCGCCCGATCCACTGCGACGCGGAGATCCGTCGCGCCGATCGTTGCACGGGTCGCCGCAGCGATGGTGTCGATGGCGGCGCGGAACTCGATCAGCTCGGCCTCGCCGATCGCACCTTCGCGAGTGACCAGCTGCAGCCCGGCCTTCAGCGCGAGCGACGAGTCGCCGTTTCCCTGCGCCAGCGGAAACCACCGGGTTCCATCGGGCGAGTAGGCGAGGATCGCGCGCTTCGCAAACAGGTGTCCGAACGGTTTCCAGCGATCGCGCAGGCCGTCGGTCGCCGTCGGCGCGGCGAACGCCAGATCGACGACATAATCGACACGCGAATCCGGCATCGCGGGACGCCCCGCTTCCTCCGGCCGGGGCGTCGCGACGCGGCCTTCCGGCATTGGCGCGACCTTGCGTGCGGGCGCAGGCGCCTCGAGCAGTGCGTCGCCCGCCGGGGACCGGAAGGCAGCCTCCGCGTCACGCCGCACGCGGCGCTCCTGGATGCGGTTGTAGGCGAACACGCCGGCCACGACCAGCGCGCCGATCGCCAGCAGTGCAAGTTGAAGTTCGGTCATGTCGGGATCCCGGCGGCGGTTTCGACGGGCGTCAGGCCGCGAGTTCCTCGCGCAGGCGCAGCGCCTCCTCGATGTCCACGGCCACGACGCGCGAGACTCCGGCTTCGGGCATCGTGACGCCGATCAGTTGAGCCGCCAGTTCCATCGTGATCTTGTTGTGCGTGATGAACAGGAACTGCGTCTGCGAAGCCATCCTGCGCACCAGTTCGCAGAAACGCGCGGTATTGGTGTCGTCGAGCGGCGCATCGACCTCGTCGAGCAGGCAGAAGGGCGCCGGATTGAGCTGGAAAATGGCGAACACCAGTGCGATCGCCGTGAGCGCCTTCTCCCCGCCCGACAGCAGGTGAATCGTGGTGTTGCGCTTGCCGGGAGGTTGCGCCAGCACCTGGACGCCGGCATCGAGAATTTCCTCGCCCGTCATGAGCAGCTTCGCCTCGCCTCCTCCGAACAGCGCCGGAAACAGGCTCCCGAAATGGCGATTCACGGCTTCGAACGTCTCGCGCAGCAGCTCGCGCGTCTCACGGTCGATTCGCCGGATCGCGTCCTGCAGCGTCTGCACCGCCTCCTCGAGATCGGTCGACTGGGCGTCGAGGAAGTTCTTGCGTTCGCTGGAGGTCTTCAGCTCATCGACCGCGGCGAGGTTCACCGCGCCGAGTTCGCCGATCGCCTGCGCCAGACGCGAGATCTCGCCCTGCAGGGTCATCGGTCTCGGCGCCCGCCCCGCGGCCTCTGAGAGAATCGTCTCGTCGGCTCCGCCCTCGAGCAGCTGATTCGCGAACTGATCCTGGTTGATCTGCGCCGCCTGCTCCTTGAGGCGAAAGTCGGCGATGCGGTCACGCAGCGGCCCGTTGAGGCGTTCGGCCTCGAGCCGCCGTTCCTCGAGTTCCCGCAACGCGCCGGAGGCCGCCTCGACGGCCTCGCGCGCGGCTGCCAACGCCTGTTCGCAGGCGAGGCGCGCTTCGACTGCCGTGCCCAGCGTCTCGCGCAATCCCGGCAAGGGATCGACGGACAGTTCCTCCGCGAGCTGCACCGTCTCCGAATCGGCTTGCGAGATCTGCTGGTCGATGACGCCCACGGCACTCTCGATCTCCGAGATCTTTGAGGTGCACTCGCGGTCGCTGAACTGCGCGTCCTGTAGATCGCGTTCCGCTTGCTGCGTGGCGCGCCGCTGGGTCGCAAGCGCGGTTTCGGCCGCGGCCTGCGCGCTGCCCACGGATTCGAGCGCCGCGCGCTCCGCGGCGATCGCACTCTCGATCCGGGTAAGTTCTTCCCGGCCTTCCGCGAGGCGCTCTTCGTCCCGTCCCGATTCGAGGGCGAGTTCGGCAAGCTCGGCCTGGATCTGCGCGCTGCGCTCACGGAAACGCTCGACTGTCTGGTTGAGCCTCAGGCGTTGCAGTTCGGCGTCGTGACGCTCGGTATTGCGGGCTGCAAGCGCTGCACGCGCGTTCTCCAGAGCCTGCTGGCGTTCCATCACCTCCGCCTCGACTTGCGCCGCCGCCGCCCGCGAGGCTGCGTGCCGTCCCGCAAGCTCGCGGCAGCGCTCCTCGAGCGCATCGATTTCGGACTGGCGCGCGAGAATCCCGGCGTCCGCCGGATCCGGGGCATGCAATCCGGCAGTGAAGCGTGTGAAACAGTCGCCATTGCGATTCACCAGGATCGCGCCGGGCGGCAACTTGGCGCGCCGCGCAGCCTCGGGAATTGCGTCCGCCACGAACACGCCGGCGAGCCAGTCGTCGAGCGCGCCGCCGACGGCGGCGTCCAGCGCGTGCACATGGCTCGACAAGGGCTCGTAACCTTCCAAAGCCGGGGGCGCTCCCGCGACGCCACGAGAGAACACGTTTGCCTTCACGGGCGGCCGATCGGCGGCGAGGGCGGCCCATGCCGCGGAATCCTCCAGCTGCAGTGCGTGCAACCGCTCGCGAAGTACCGACTCGACTGCGATTTCCCATCCGGCGTCGATCCGGATCTTCTGCCAGTAGCGCGGCAGGGCAGCCAGCGAGTGCTTGGCGAGCCATTCCTGCAACGGAGCATTCTCCTCCGCCGCGGCCTGAACCTGCTGCAGCGTCGCGAGCTGCGCTTCCGCCGTCGTGGATTCGCGGGCCGCGTCGGCGAGCGCGCTGGCACTCGCCGCGCGCCGTTCCTCCAGCGCCGAGACGGCATCCTGCATGCCGTTGAGATCGAGCAGCGTCGCCGCGAGCGCGGTATCGAGCGCAGCGACGCGACCGTCCGCGGCGGCGATCGAACCGGATTCGGGCGCCTGCAATCCGCGCAGCTCGCCCTCGAGCCGCTCGCGCCGCTGCACCAGCGAACGCAGGTTGTCCTCGGCGTGTGAGCACCTCGCCCGAGCAAGCTGAAGTGAACTTTCCGACCGCAGCAGTCGGCTGCGCGCCTCGTCCAGCCGTTCCTGCGCTCCGCGGTAGGCCTGCTCGGCACGCGGCAGACGTTCGGTCTCCCGCGCCAGTCGCGACCCCAGCTCGACGACCCGTTGCTTCGCGCTGGCGGTCCGCACCACCCACAGGTGCAGCGATTGCGTGAGCTGCGCGCGTTGCTCCCGCCAGGACGCGAGTTGCGCGCGGCGTTCCGTGTGCCGGTTTTCGAGGCGCTGGCGGTTTTCCTCCAGGTGGCGCAGATCGGACTCGTGCCGCGCCACCTCGGAATTCGCGGCATACAGTGCGGCCTGCGCAGCATTCAGCGCATCGCCCGCCTCGAAGTGCGACGAGCGTGCAGTCTCGATCCGGCTCTCGGTTTCGCGCAGGCGCGCCATGCCGGCCTCGAGCTCGATGCCGACGCGGGCGATTTCGCCGGCGTGGCGTTCACGCTCGGCGGCTGCATCGCGGCGGCGCAGAAACCAGAGCAGATGCTGTTTGAGTTGCAGTTCCTGCTGGTACTCCCGGTACTGGTTCGCGACCCGCGCCTGCGCGTCGAGCCGCTCGAGCTGTGAACCAAGTTCCTGCCGGATGTCGTTGACCCGCGCAAGATTGTCCCGCGTATCCCCGAGGCGGCTCTCGGTCTCCTTGCGGCGCTCGCGGTAGCGCGAGACCCCCGCCGCTTCCTCCAGGAACAGCCGCAGATCCTCGGGTTTCGCCTCGATGACGCGCTGGATCATCCCCTGCTCGATGATCGCGTAGGCGCGCGGACCGAGTCCCGTGCCGAGGAACATGTCGGTGACGTCCCTGCGCCGCACGTGCGTATTGTTGATGTAATAGCCGGACTCGCCGTCGCGCTGCAGCACGCGCCGCACCGAGATTTCGGCGTACTGGGACCACTGCCCGGCCGCACGACCGAGGGAATTGTCGAACAGCAGCTCGACGCTGGCGCGATTGAGCGGCTTGCGGTTGACCGAGCCGTTGAAGATCACGTCCTGCATCGAGTCGCCGCGAAGCGCCGCGGCACGGCTTTCGCCGAGCACCCAGCGAACCGCGTCGATGACGTTGGACTTGCCGCAGCCGTTCGGCCCGACCACGCCGACGAGATCGCCGGGCACGTGAATCGAAGTCGGGTCGACGAACGACTTGAACCCGGATAGCCTGATTTGCGTTAGACGCACTGAATTTCGCGATACTGTCCGGATTGGGAGCGCGCGTAGCGCCGGGGGTAAACGGCGCGTGAGCGAGCCGCCCGCGCCGCGTCGCAACTGCGCGCCATGATAACATCACCGCGCACTGGTTCTCGCAGTCCGGACTCACTCATTTCCCGATGCCGTCACGCCCTGCCAAGCGCCTGCAGACATTCCGCAACCCGTCGCCGGGACGCGATTACCGGATTCAGATGGAGCTGCCTGAATTCACCTGCCTGTGTCCGATCACCGGGCAGCCCGACTTCGCCACGCTCGGCCTGGAATACGTGCCGGATGCGCTGTGCGTCGAGTTGAAGTCGCTCAAACTCTACATCTGGTCGTACCGTGACGAGGGCGCGTATCACGAGGCGGTCACCAATCGAATCCTCGACGACCTGGTGCGCGCCGTGCGCCCTCGATTCATGCGTTTGACCGCTCGCTTCAACGTGCGGGGCGGAATTCACACCACGGTCGTGGCCGAGCACCGCAAACGGGGCTGGAGGGCGTGAACCCGCTGCTCGGGACGCTGCGGCCCTACCCGTTCGAAAGACTGCGCGCGCTGGTCTCCGGGTCGACCCCGAATTCGGCGCTCGCCCCGATCGACCTGTCGATCGGGGAGCCGAAACATCGGACACCGGAATTCATTCGGGCCGCGCTGGTGGCTGCGCTGGACGGCCTGGCGGCCTATCCCGCCACGGCCGGGTTGCCGGCATTGCGCGAGGCCATCGCAGCCTGGCTGACCGGCCGCCACCGCCTTTCCGGGATCGACCCAGCGACCCAGGTGTTGCCGGTGAACGGGTCCCGCGAGGCGTTGTTCGCCTTCGCCCAGTCGGTGATCGATCCCGGCCGAGGCACTGCGCTCGTCGCCTGCCCGAACCCCTTCTATCAGATCTACGAAGGTGCTGCGCTGCTCGCCGGCGCGACGCCGGTGTTCCTCAACGCCACACCGACCAACGGACACCGGGTGAATTTCGATTCGCTTCCCGAGCCGGTCTGGCGCAACGTTCAGCTCGTCTACGCCTGCACGCCGGCAAACCCCAGCGGCAGCGTACTGCGGCTGGAGGATTGGAAGCGGCTGTTCGAGCTTTCGGACCGGCACGGATTCGCCATCGCCTCCGACGAGTGCTACTCGGAGCTGTACTACGACGAGGAGAATCCGCCCCTTGGCGCGCTCGAAGCCGCGCAACGCCTGGGGCGCGGGGGCTTTCCGCGCCTGGTCGTGTTCTCCAGCCTGTCGAAGCGCTCGAACGTTCCCGGGATGCGCTCCGGGTTCGTCGCCGGGGATGCCGCCTTGCTGAAGGACTTCCTGCTCTATCGCACCTACCACGGTTCGGCAATGGGTATCGCCGTGCAACGTGCGTCGATCGCCGCCTGGAGCGACGAGTCGCACGTGCGCGAGAACCGCCAGCGGTACGCGGCCAAGTATCGCGCGGTGCTGCCGCTGCTGCGCGGACCGCTTTCGGCCGAGCGGCCCGAGGGCGGCTTCTACCTGTGGCTTCGTACCCCGATCGACGACTGCGAATTCGTGCGTCTGCTGCTGCTTGACTATAATGTTCGCGCCTTGCCCGGCTCCTATCTTTCGCGCGCGGCGCATGGCGTGAACCCCGGCGCGAACTACGTGCGTGTCGCCCTGGTCGCGCCACTCGACGAATGCGTGGAGGCCGCCGGGCGACTGGCGCAACTCGCTGCGAGGTTCTGACGTGGAGGAGGCGAAGGCGATCATCGAGCGGGCCTGGGAGAACCGGGCGCAACTCGGCGCGGCGACCGCGCCGCCGGAGACGCGCTCGGCGGTCGACGAAGTCATCGCCGGACTGGATTCCGGGCGGCTCCGCGTCGCCGAGAAGACCGCGGCAGGCTGGGTGACGCACCAGTGGATCAAGATGGCGGTGTTGCTGTCGTTCCGCCTCGAGGACAACCGGATGATGCCGGGCGGAGCGACGCGCTACTACGACAAGGTGCCGGGAAAGTTTGCCGCCTACGACGAGGCGGCGTTTGCCGCGGGCGGTTTCCGGGTCGTTCCGCCGGCGATGGCGCGGCGCGGCGCGTTCATCGGCCGCAACGTCGTGCTCATGCCTTCCTACGTGAACATCGGGGCGTACGTGGACGAAGGCACGATGGTGGACACCTGGGCCACCGTCGGCTCATGCGCCCAGATCGGCCGCAACGTCCACCTTTCTGGCGGCGTCGGCATTGGCGGGGTGCTCGAGCCGATCCAGGCGGGTCCGGTGATCATCGAAGACAATTGTTTCATCGGGGCGCGCTCGGAAGTCGTCGAAGGCGTCGTCGTCGAGGAGAACAGTGTCATTTCCATGGGCGTGTTCATCGGGCAGAGCACGCGGATTTTCGACCGGGCGAGCGGCGAGATCCTGTACGGTCGGGTGCCGGCGGGATCGGGGGGCGTCGCCGGGTCGCTGCCCGCGCCCGACGGCCGCTCCCGCCTGTATTGCCCCGTCCTCGCGA
>ORMF010534965.1_pt1 | contig 37368 bp, 36 predicted proteins | sample 1779871 | NCBI WGS metagenome assembly ORMF01 (sample SAMEA104232316, study PRJEB22302) | groundwater metagenome | biome: forest; feature: aquifer; material: groundwater | place: USA | collected 2011-08-07 | depth 5.4 m
CAATCCTGGCTGAACCTGCAAATCGCATATGATTTGCGGATTGTAGAGCTGGCGTCCGGTGATGCGATTGAGCGCCAAGTAAAGCCCCGCGAGGCGGCTTGAGTGCGACGAGGCCTCACCGCCCCCGCCGCGATCTCCACTGTCGGCGAGGAGTATGAGCGGAACGGCTCCGGGGTCTGGAGCAGCAGCGTAGGCACGGTGGCAAACGGCGACACCGTCCGTGTCCGGCATACATCCGCCGCCACCTATAGCACAGCCGTCAGCACCCCCCTGACTATCGGCGGGGTCTCGGACGCCTTCACCTCGACCACCCTGAACGCGCCCTCCGTCACCCTCACGGAAGCCCCTGGGTCCGGAGCGAGCTTCAAGCAGTGGGGCGGCGCGTGCAGCGGCACGACCACCACCTGCATGGTGACGATGACCGCCAACCAGACCGTCACGGCGACCTTCTCGCAGGTCTTCACCGATGCGATGCTGACGGCTGGGAGTACCCTCATCAAGGCCGTCCATTTTAGCGAACTCCGCTCGGCCATCAACACCCTCCGTGTCGTCAACAGCCTGGCGGCCTTCGCCTGGACTGACCCGACGCTGACTGCCGGGAGCACACCGGCGAAGAAGGTCCACCTAGACGAGCTTCGGACCGCGCTGAATGCCGCCTATCAGGCAGCAGGACTACCGCCCCCCGGGCCTACACCGACCCCACCCTCATCGCGAGGCAGACGCTGATCAAGGCGAGCCACGTCAGCGAACTCCGGGCCGCTGTCCGCGCGCTGGAGTGACGTCACCCCTGGTGATACGTTTGGCCAATGAGGTGTCAATCATGCATGCAAAAGGAGGCACGCGAATGAACCAGTCGATTCGGTACCAGCAGTGGTGGGGTCTGATAGGGGCGCTACTGATGAGTGTGGGGGCGACATCAGCGATGGCGCAGAATACATTTCCCTCCAGCGGCAACGTCGGGATCGGGACGACCAGCCCAGGCTCGTTACTGCATCTAAAAGGCCCGACTGGAGGACTTCATCTACAAATCGAAGGCACTACTGCGGGGGGAAACGCATGGAACCAAATCGGCAATACCACCCGCTCGTATCTCTTCGGTGTACGCGGAGATACGTCCGATAACTTTACAATTTTTGATAATAACGCCGGCGTGAACCGCTTCTCGATCACAACTGCGGGCAACGTCGGGATCGGGACGACCAGCCCTACGACCAAGCTCCACGTCGTCGGGGATGCCCAGGTAGATGGCAACCTAGCCGCCAAATACCAGGATGTCGCCGAGTGGGTACAGACGCCCAAACCCCTCCCCCCGGGGACGGTGGTGGTCGTCGATCACCAGGGGCGCAATCAGGTCCTTCCGGCCTCCCAATCCTATGATACGCGGGTGGCAGGGGTCGTGTCCGCCCGACCGGGCCTCCTGCTCGGCGAGGCGGGACCGGACAAAGTGAAAGTAGCTCAGAGCGGGCGGGTCAAAGTGAAGGTGGATGCCTCCTACGGGCCGATCACGGTCGGGGACCTCTTGGTGACGAGTCTCACGCCTGGCTACGCCATGCGCTCCACGCCCCTGAACCTAGGTGGGGCTATAATCCATCGACCGGGAACGCTGCTGGGCAAGGCCCTGGAACCACTCGAAGAGGGGCAAGGAGAGATCCTCGTCCTGTTGACTATTCAGTAGGGTGAACTCGCGCACCCTTTCCATCACGGCTTCCTGAGCCACGCCAGCCGACCATCGGTAAGGCACCGCTTCCCCTACCCTGGCGCGGGTAGGCCCGCGGCCTCCAGGTCGGCGTCCATCACGATCCTGACCAAGTCCCGGAACGTGACCCTGGGCTCCCACCTAAGCCGTCGCTTGGCCTCTGAGGGATCAGCCTGGAGGAGCGGACCTCTCTGTCGGGCGTAGGTAGCGCGGGCCCTCCGCCACATACTCCCGCCAGTCGAGGTTCACGTAGCCAAAGGCTTCCTCCACAAACTCCAACACCGAATGAGTCTCTCCGGTTCCGAATACCAGGTCACACGGTGCCTCCTGCTGCAGCATCAGCCACATCCCCTCGACGTACTCCGGCGCGAAGCCCCAATCGCGTCGAGCATCGAGGTTTCCCAGAAAAAGCTGTTTTTGGCGCTCCGCAAGGATGGCGGACACGGCCCTCGTAATCTTCCGCGAGACGAAGGTCTCCCCCCGCCTGGGCGACTCGTGGTTGAACATAATGCCGTTACAGGCAAAAAACCCGTAGCCCTCCCGGTAATTTCGCACCATCCAGTAGGCGTAAAGCTTGGCCGTAGCGTAGGGGCTGCACGGCTGGAAGGGGGTCTGCTCGCTCTGGGGCGCCGGAGCGTCCCCAAACATCTCGCTGATCGAGACCTGATAGAGTCGGCACCGGACCCCGCGCTTGCGGAGAGATCGCCATAGTGCAGGACTGGTCCCCTTCACCAACAGGAAGGATTACCCGGCCTCTACAGCGTATAGCCGGCCTTCATGGCGTCATCGTGAAACATCTGGACAGTCTCAAGTGAATACTCATGCAGATCCTTGCCAATCAGGTTCAATTTCTTCAAAATATCGTTTGTCACGGTGATGATGTGACAGCCAATGGCATCGGCTTGCAAGATATTGAGCAGTTCGCGGGGGCTGGCCCAGATCAGCTCAATATTCGGGTACGGACGCACACACTCCACGGCCGCTGCCATATGCGGCACTGGGTCTCTGCCGGTATCCGCGACACGTCCGGCGAAGACCGACACAATAGCCGGAGGTCCCCCCGCCAGAGCGGCACTCATCTCGCGCACCTGATCCAGCGCCGTTAGGGCTGTCACGTTCAGTTTCACCCCTTCTCGGGCGAGATCATGGACCAGCCTTGCGGACGACTCGCCCTGGGTGTTTGTGACGGGGATCTTCACATAGACGTTCTCGCCCCATCCTGCGATCTTGCGAGCCTGGCGGGCCATCTCACCGAAGTCATCTGAGAAGACCTCGAAGGAGATGGGCCGATCGCGTACTACTTGAAGAACGTCTCGGGCAAAGGCCTCATAGTCCGAGACTCCTGCCTTGCGCATAAGCGTCGGATTGGTGGTGAACCCTTTGATCAGCGGGTTACGGTACATTTCCAGGATGCCAGTCTTGTCCGCGCCATCTGCGAATATTTTGACCCTCAATTCGGACAGGGATTTCATACGGTTCCACCCGCCGCATTGGAGCGGCTAAGAATCCGCGCTGCTGCCTCAGAAAGCGAATATACGGTATAATCCGATGCGATATCCGGCCTCATCTCCTCATAGCCGTAGCCTATCAAAACGGTCGCACAACCAGCTCGATGGCCAGTTTCAACATCTTTCCAGCGATCACCGATCATGAAACTCAATGGCAGGTCGATCTCATATCTGGCAGCAGCCTGGACCAAAAGGCCAGGCAGAGGCTTACGACAGTCACAGCCGTCCTGATCGTCGTGGTAGCAAACCAGCATTTCCTGCAGGGGCAAAGCTGCAAGCAGCGTAGCGTTGATTGCCTCCACCACTTCCCGCCGCTGTGTCCCCCGCGCAACGTCGGGTTGATTCGTGACACCGATCAGCAGAAACCCCGCAGCCTTGAGGGCCTCGAGCGCCTTGGACGCATCCGGTGCGATCTCTAACTCCGCTAGAGTGGCGGGTGGATGGGGGGTTCCATTCCTTACAATGGCACGATTCAGGACCCCATCGCGGTCCAGGAATACGGCTCGGCACAATTGCCCCTTCATCGAACAGATTCCCACTTCGTCTCCGCAGCCTTGAGCCGTGGATGCGAGACCAGCAGGTGCCAGATTACTGCCTGAAAGGCTTCCGTATGCGGGGTCACATGTGCAGGATTGACCGTTGGTACAATCACGCAGGCATCGGCGACCTGGGCGGTGTAGCCGCCGTCGCGGCCGACGACCCCGATGATCCTGGCGCCGACCCCCTTGGCGTGCCGCAGTGCAGCCACTAGGTTGGGACTGATATTGTTTTCCACGTTGCCGCCTCCCACCGAGAACACCAGCACCAGGTCGTCCGATCGAACCCGACTGACGCGAAGCCACCCTTCGAACACGCTTGCCCACCCATCGTCGTTCGTACGGGCAGTCAACTCCGAGACATTATCTGTCGGAGCATAGGCTTCCAACCCAACGAGCTTGCGGAAATCGTTGACCGCGTGCGAGGCATTGGCCGCACTTCCACCGACCCCCAGAATGAACAGCCGTCCGCCTCTTGCCCTGGTCTCGGCCAGTAAGGCCACGATCCGGTCGATGGCATCGGTGTCAAGCTGCAGCAAGATCTGACTCGCCTCTGAAAGATACTGCTGCGCGAAACTCATAAATGACCTCTTCTTCAGGTGCAGGGTTGCTCTGCCAGGTAGCGGCGAGTTTCCTCCAGACCCTCTAATGATCCAATCTCATAAAAGCGTTGACTCGTCTCGTAGGCTACCAGTTCACCTTGCGTCAGAAGGCACTGATACAATGTGGCCAGATCATAAGGCTGGCCATCTGGAACGATCTCGAAGGCGGACTGCCTGAACACACCCAACCCATAGTCGATGTGGTGCATCCGTGGCGTGTGATGTCGCTTATCATATGCGCCAACTCGCCCATTGACAAACTCAATATTGCTCCTATCCCAGCGACCATCATTTCGGAAAACGGTCATTAATGCTAGGCTGCCGCTCCTCTCAAATTCGATCTGAGCCGCGCGATAATCACATGGCAGGTAGGAATCGCCATAGAGCACAAAGAAGGCTTCACCCAGCAACGGCAAGGCCTTTTTGATCGCCCCGCCTGTCCCCAGTAGGCGGGAGCCATCAAAAGAGAACCCAACCTGCAACCCGAAGCGTACACCGTTACCAACGCACTCCCGGATCATCTCGCCCAGGTAACCCGCGCAGACGATCACCCGCTCAATACCGTTAGCACGCAACAGACGCAGTTGGTGGGCGATAAATGGCTCCCCATTCACATCAATCAGGGCTTTGGGGATGGTCTCCGTCAGGGGCCGCAGCCGTGTGGCTACACCACCCGCCAGAATTGCGACCGGGAGCATCCCATGGCTCATGATTGCGCGATCAGCTTCGTGCCTTCAAAGTCGAAGCGGAAGCGGACTTCTTGCAAGCCCGCCTCCCGCATCGCCCGTCGGAGGCGCACTTTGTCTTCCGCGTAAAATATCAAGAAACCGCCGCCACCCGCCCCAATCAGCTTGCCTCCCAAGGCGCCGTTCTGACGAGCCAACTGGTACCACTGGTCGATGTGATTATTGCTCATGTTGGCTGAACGCTGCTTCTTGCGCTCCCAATGCACGTTCATGAGCTCGGCCAACCGTTCCAAATTGCCGGCCTCCAGCGCCTCCTTACTCTCCCTGCCTAGCTCTTTGATGAAATGCAGGTTCGCAATCATCTCCTTATCATTCTGCTTACTCTTCGCATCCTGCTCTTGGAGCACTACCGAGGAGGACCGTGAGTAGCCCGTAAAGAACATCAGGAGGTTGTCCTCCAAATTGTACAAGGTATCCGTGTCAATTTTGAGCGGCCACGCCTCCACCTGATGGTTGGGCAGGAAGCGGAAACAGGTGATCCCACCATAGGCGGCAATGTATTGATCCTGTTTACCGACCGGTTCTTTAAGAAGATCAATTTCGATGTGGCAGGCCTGCTCAGCCAGCTCTTGCGGGTGGATCAAGTTCTTTTTCAGCGCATGCAGGGCCTTCAACAGCGCAGTCGTAAAGCTCGCCGAGGAGCCCAGGCCGGTGCCAGCCGGGATGTCGGCCATGCTGGTGATCTCCAGGTACGGCGCCCCGACCTCCGTCAATCTCAGCGCCTCACGAATGAGCGGATGCTGGACCTCGTCCACAGACTGGACCCGCTCCATCTGTGAGTATTTGATAATCAACTCCTGCACGAAGGTGTGATGCAACGTAATGTACACATACCTGTCAATGGCGGCCGCAATCACAAAACCGCTGTGCTCGCAGTAATAGGATGGCAGGTCCGTTCCACCCCCACCCAGGGAGATACGCAAGGGGCTACGCGTGATAATCATTGCCTTAGAGCTACCTTAGCCAGTTGCGAAAAGTAGAGGCCATTTGCTGAACTCCAGAAGGACAATTATTGAGCGTTGCGTGATAGCCCGTTCTACCCTCTCTTGTAGATTTCCCGCCTATGACCGACCCTCAAGACTACAATCTCTTCCCCTTCAAGGTCGAAGACGATTCTATAATCGCCCGTCCTGAATCGATAAGTGCCGAGCTTGGGCTGTGTTAACCTTTCCGCATATCTCAGCGGGTCTTTCTGATATCTGAGGAGTGTGTTCCCTATGCGCTTCTTGATCTGTGAATCAAGCCCCTCAATATCCCTCAGGGCCCTGAGGGTGTAGGTTAGCCGGCAGCTCACCGACCAAAGACCTGCGCGTGCGTCCTTACTTTCCTGGCCTTGTACTGTTCCCTGGCTTCTCTGATGCTTGCTAAATACTCAGGAGACGTTGAAGCCAGCAAGTCTTCCAGAAATGCCTCCCGCTCCTCCTTCTTCATTCTCTTGACCGCTTCAATAATCTCCTCGGACTTTACTTCCATCTTTAGAGTTCCCAGCATGGTGTTACCCTCCCTGAAGTCCTTCGTCATGGCAGTTGTGCGCCGGACGCAGTATAGATGCGTTGGACAATCTCCAACGCGGCCCGTGCGTCGGGCAGACCGGCTGCGGGTTGCCGCCCAAGCCGGATGTCCTCCACAAACTCAGCGAATTCAGATTCCCAGGATGTATCAGCCATGGGATATTCCCACATCGTCGTCTCCGGCGGTCCCATTTGGGGGAGCATACGATAATACGCCAGTCGCTCCGTGCCATAGCTGCCGCCCAGTCCCGCAATGTCCAGTTTCCCCTGGCGCCCGAAGATCTCAAGTGAAAAGACATTCTTCCATTCCGTCCAACTGGTGTGCAAATGCGCCACCTGCTGCTTCGCCGTCTTGAGCAGCATGAAGCCATTGTCTTCTACAGGCATATCCCAGTAGTACGTGTGAGCGAATCCGTGCACCTCTGCGAAATCGCCCAGAAACCAGCGGGCCAGGTCAATCAAATGGACACCCTGATCGATCAGTTCGCCACCCCCAGACAGGTCCGGATGAGCCCGCCACTCTTTTTCATATCCGAGGCGCCCACCGTGCCCGTAGTGTCCGCGCACGTACATGAGTTCACCAAGCGCGCCGGCCTCCGATAGCGCTTTCGCCTTACGCAATGCGGGATGGTAGCGGTGGTTGAACCCGACCCGCACCAGTACGCGGGCACGCTCCGCAGCTTGCATGACAGGGTCGAGTTCCGCAGCATGACAAGCCGCGGGTTTCTCAACAAGCACGTGTTTACCAGTCGAGACAGCCGCCAGCGTGATGTCGGCCAGCACTTTGTGGGTGGTGGAGACGATGACAATATCCACATCTTGCCGTTCAACCAATGCACGCCAATCGGTCATGGGCTGCGCCCCAGAGATCATCCGGGCGAGCGCCTCTGCGCGCTCCCCCACAACGTCCGCACACGCTACCAACCGACAACCCGCCAGAGCCATGGCACGCTTTTGCCCGATCAACCCGCATCCCACAATTGCGACGTTCATCTCATCCCCAGTCCTTTTCACGATCCTTGGGTACAATTCGGCGTAGGGTATAAATGTCTGAGTCTTTCAAGTCCTCAATATGCTCTGGAAGCTTTTCCCACGGATCCCACGCGGCGCTGATCAATTTTCCGGTGATCCCGTCGCCAGCGGAAGAAGCCAAAAAGACACAGAGCGACGCACCGCGATGCAAAGGTGTTCCACCTGTCTCCTTTTGCCTGAGGGACTGCTCGTAGAAGGTATGCCCCACCTTGTCCGGCCCTGCTTCCAATACCTCATCCAGCAGCCGTGTGTTGAGTGCGCCCGGCGCGACCGAATTCACATCAATACCCAGTCCTCGCACCTCTTCGGCTAGCGTCTCGCCAAAACGCACCGCCGCCGCCTTCGACGCGGCGTATGCGCTGAGATACGGCAAAGGCTTTGTGGCCCCGCCGCCTGACAGGACAATAATCTTTCCGTACTTCTGTTGGATAAAATGGGGAAGTACTTCGCGGCAAGGAAGCACAGTACCGATCAGGTTGATGGTGATAGCTTGAGACCACTCGCGCCAAGGGATGTCCTGAATCGGCCCTTTGGGTCCATACACGCCGGCGTTGCACACCAGGACCTCAAGTCCGCCTAATTGCATCAGCGCGGCTCTGACCAGGCGCTGAACATCGTCCGGTTCTGACACATCGGCCTGGACGGCCAGCACTCGCGTGTTCCCTTTGGCACGTTCAGATAGTTGCCGCTGAGCTTGATCGAGCAGCTCCGCACCGCGAGCGCAGAGCATAACGTCGGCGCCCTCTTCGACGAAAGCGTGAGCAACGGCCAACCCAAACCCCTGACTGGCGCCGGTAATCAACGCGCGCCGCTTGGCCAATCTCATGCTTGTGCTGCTCCCCCCACGGCTAAATATCGAATCCGCTTGTCCGCTGCCACGTTGGTCTCTAAGAAACGCCCGGGGTCCAGCACGATCGGTTGTGCCATCCACTCGACGACATCAGCCGCTCTGATTGAACTGAACTCAGGCCACTCAGTTGCAACAAGCACCGCGTCGGCGCCCCGTAAAGTCATCTCCACTGATGGACGTAGCTGAATAAACTCCGTTAACTCGGCCGGCAAGGTCTTCACGGCTGGATCATACGCGGCAATCAACGCGCCCTGTTCGCGAAGCCAGTGGCAGATTTCGACGGCACCGGATCGGCGCAATGTGTCTGTGCCCGGCTTGTACGTCAATCCTAGGATGGCGATGGGTCGGCCATGCAAATTGCCAAAAGCCTCCATCAGCCGACGTCGTGACCATTGCCGATGGGCCTCGTTGCTGAGCAATACGGCTGAACACAGATGCGTGCCAAGCCCTTCGCTGCGCCCAATATCTACAAGGAACGCGACATCTCGCGCTAGCGTTCCGCCCGCGAATGCAAGTCCTGGCCGCAGGTACGCTCTCGGCCCGATACGACCATCGCTTTTCAGTCCTCGCTCAACTTCCCTGGCATCCGCGCCGACACGTTCGCACAGCGCCGACAATTCATTAATGAACACCACGGAGGTCGCCAGAAATGCATTCAAGGCATGCTTCGTCATCTCTGCCGACTCCACAGACATCCATTCAATTCTCTTTGCAAACGGCTTGAGTAGCCGCTCTATCCGAGCCCTGTCTTCTGCCGTGCGCACGCCGCCGACGACTCGTTCAGGTCGGGTGAAAGCCTCGATCGCTTTTCCCAAGCGGAGGTTCTCCGGAGAGTAGGCGAAAGTCGCTGTTCCCCCCGGTCGGACGCGTCGGTAAATTTCTTCCAGCCGCCGCGTTGAGCCGACCGGTAATTGAGAGGAGATCAATACCAGTACTCCTTCACTCACGAAGGAAAATATGGTTGTCACTCTGTGAATGACATACTCAACATCCGCCCGATCAGTCTCGTCAACCGGGGTGTCATACGTAATCCAGATGATTTCAGCAGCGGCTAGGTCCGCGGGATTGGACGAGAAGGCACACCTGCCCGTTTCTGCCCCCCGGCGGACCAGATCCTCCAGACCCGGCTCGAATACCGGTAACTGACCCTTCTGTAAGCCGTCTATGATTTCAGCATTCTCATCAAATCCGATGACCGTGTATCCTGCCGAGGCAAGGCAGGCTGCGGTAACAGTGCCCAGATGCCACAACCCAACAACGGCAATGTTCATTATTGTCGATCCAGCACCCATGGATTGTGTTCCAGGTACTGTAAAGTCCGGATTACGCCTTCACGGATGGTCAACTTTGGCCGCCAGTCCAATACCCTGATTCGGGAGCAATCGAGAAAGATGAAAGGGCTATCACCCACCCATCCGCGTTCACCGCCTACATATATGAGGTGCGGAGAAACGCCCAGGTATTCGCAAATCCAGCCGATAGAATCATCCACCTGGCAATATTCGTCCGTGCCCAGGTTGAAGATATTAACCTTGCCGTGCGCCTTCTCGATCGCCAGGAGCATCGCATCGATACAATCTTGTACATACAAATACGATTTGCGCTGCTTACCGTTCCCAAGTACGTGTAACGTGTCAGGATGGTCGCGCAATTGCTTGTAAAAGTCAAAGACGTGCCCATGCGTGTAACGCTCACCAAGGATAGAAACAAAGCGGAAGATATAACCTTGAAATCCAAAACCCTCGCAATAAGCCTCGATCAGCCCTTCTCCCGCTAGTTTTGCGGCACCATAAAGCGACGTCTGATTAGGAAAGGGCGCATTCTCGGGCGTTGGGAAGATTTCAGGCTCACCGTAAATGGAGCCTGTGGAAGAAAAGGCAATTCGGCGAATACCATTGGCGCGCATTGCTTCCAACACATTGAAGGTTGCAATCGTGTTTTGTTCCAAATCCTTTCGTGGGTGGTCCGTGCCGAAGCGGACATCGGCATTGGCGGCAAAATGAAATACGAAGTCGACGCCTCGCATGGCGTGAGTTAGGATTTCCGCGCTGAGCGTGTCTCCCTGGATGAACTCAAATCTCTCCTGCTGCCGCGATGAGGCAAGAAACTCAAGCACCCCTGTGGAGAGATTATCGTAGCCCAACACATGATGCCCCGCAGCCAACAGCCGATCCACGAGGTGGCTCCCGATGAACCCTGCAGCACCAGTGACCATCATTCGCATCGGCGAACCCCTACGGAGTAAAACGATACTTCACTAAGGCCCGGAGCCATGTCAAGGGGTCACGGAACGGGCGGACCTTCTTCCCTTCAGAAAAAGAGCGAGCATTGTAGTTGACGGGAATCTCCAATGGCCGGTACCCTTTGCGAATCAGTTTGATCAATAGCTCGAAATCAAAATCAAATCGATTACACTCAAATTCGAGGCCATACAGGCAATCACGCCGAAATACCTTAAACATGCTAAACGGATCCTTCAACGATTGCCAATAGAACACATTGAGTAGTCCCAGGAAGAAAATGTGGCCAGCATTAAACAGCCACGCGGTCACCGGCATATCATTAAACTTCCGCATCTTCCAGAGACTTCCCCCGTCAGAGTGGCGCGATCCGATCACGAAGGCCTGCTGCGCGCTGACGAGTGGGATCAAAAGATTATCGTAGTCATCCAGGTCGTATTCGAGATCTGCATCCTGGATGAGGATAAAGTCGCCGGTCGCGTGCCGGAACCCTTCCCGCACTGCGTGTCCCTTCCCGCGAGGCTTGTCTTCGAATACGATCTTCACTCCAGCATGGCCACGATACTTTTCCACCTCCTCTCGAGTGCCGTCCATCGAGTGGCTCTCGACGATAATAATTTCCCGATCCACGTCAGGAATCTCTTTCACAATGAGGCGATCCATAAGCTTCGCAAACGTGGTCTTCTCGTTATATACGGGCACGATCACCGAGAGCTTCCGTCTCGTGCATTTCGGTGCCTTTTGAGCGACGAGAACCAGGTGACTCCCTTGTACCGAGACCGGGCACTGCTTGAGCGGACCAGGGAAAATAACCCGGGCGATTGCGCGGACCATTTTCACTCGCCGAGAAGGAAAATCCTTAAGATAGTGGATGAGAAAAGCCAGCGTCACTCGCCTTCGATGAGGCGAAAGGACCACCCGGTTAAACCCTGTCTGGAAGAGGAGATTTTGAATGTTGACCCCATTAAAGTAGTAGAGATAGGGCTTCTGGAACTCCACCCACGCCCGCTGGAACAGCCGCGCAGGCCAGCTGCGCAGAGAAGGCAAACTGAGGACAACCGCGCCATCGTCCTTTAGGGCATGCCATGCCTGCATAAGGCAACGCTTCGGATCAGCGTTGAGACCTAAGCTATCAACAATCATACAGACGTCAAAAAGCCCCGCGTGAACGTCCAGCTCTTCTGATGCGAGATCACGAACCACTCCTGGTGCCGTTCGAGCAGACTCGATCGCCCAGACCTCCGCCCCCCAGCGCGCAAGCAGACAGAGGAAGTCTGCGTCCTCACAGCGGAACACGAGGACTCGGGCCTGCGGGACCAGGATCCCCAGGTCTACGAGGAACTGCATCTTCTCCTCAGGTCCCAACGCTCTGGGGACGTTGCAATCCCTCAGAAATCCCAAGTTGGTAAGCGCCAGTGGGCCTAGCGACAGATCGAGGAGCTCAGACCGAAAGAGAACGTCACAACCTAGACACTGGTAGAGAAGACGGCCGTCCATAGTGAAGCTGTAGTAGACACGTTCGCCAAGACAGAGCGGGCAATTGTGCTTAACTGTCATAGTGGTCTGACCGCCACCGCCAGCATCTCGCCGATTTTCATCTCAAACGGATGCTGCCGGAGTGCGTGTGGGATGAGGGGTGACAGAGCGCGGTACACTCGGTGAAGGCCCGGATTGTGAGCCTCAATTTGGCCGGCTAAGTAGTCGATCGTCAGACATTTGGTGGCATGCCGCAGAGTCGCTACCCTCAGGCCCGACCGCTCCAGAGCCAGGCGCAGGCTGCGGCGTGAGAAAAGGAAGGTATGCTGGAGTGACTGGAGCATGGGCCACCTCTCACCCATGAGGAAGCGGAGGAGGTGCCGGGCGTCTGGCGTGGTTGCCATGAGACAGCCTCCGGGGCATAGTAACGAGTGAAGCTGGAGGAGGAACTTCAGTGGATCTAGCGAGTGCTCGATGATGTCAAAGGCAGTGATTACATCGAATTGCTCCACGGTTTCGACCTTCATTTGGTCGATGTTCCCCTGGATGATACGCCGCCGCGCCTCAGGAGAAGCCTGGCTGATCGCTGCAGTAGAAAACTCGACGCCGTAGGCGTCATATCCAGCCTCCAGGGCGACATCGATGAAATAACCGCAGGCGCATCCTACGTCCAGCAGTCGACCACCCGAAGCGTACTGCTTGATCAAAGCCACTCGATCTCGGAATGTAGCGTACTTCAACTCCCGAGCCCGCACGTACTCTTGGTACACGCCGCTGGAATACTCCGCATCGGCGAACGCGCGCATCTTACCGGCCGCAGGGAGTGGGTTCTGGTAGAGGAGCCCGCAGCCCGAGCACTCCCAGTACTGTACCAGCCTCTTGACGTACCTCGGCCGGGCTTCTTGGGTGCACACGATGCATCGCGAATCGAGGGGCTGGTTCAAGGGCCTATCCTGCTGTTTATTCCAGCCGTGTAATACGAGCGCACTCGGGCACGCATCAGACGGCCAAACAGCGGATTCACAATCCATGGAACAGCGCTCCAAGCCCACGCCACCAGGCCTAGTGTGCGGGGCACGTAGGTCATAAAGCGTCCAGTACGGATCGCGCGTATCGTGGCGCGTGAGATCTCTTCCACAGTAACCGTGTACCTCATCTCGGCGCGAGGCGCTCGCGTCTTGAAGGATTCATGGTCGAAAAACGCTGTCTCGACCCTTCCGGGGCAGACTACTTGGACCTTGATGCGAAAGTCATGAAGCTCATAGCGTAGCGCCTGCGAAAGCGCAACTAAGCCATGCTTGCTAGCGCAGTACACGCTGTTCGGCGTCAGCGGAACGCGTCCCGCGATGGAGGCCATGTTGACGATTATCCCCCGCCTCTGTCCAATCATCGCGGGGAGAAACACCTTGATGCACCGCATCGCACCCAGGAGGTTAACGTCAGCCAGGTGGCAGACTTCGGACAGATCGGTCGCCTCGAATGTTCGGTAGACGGCGTACCCCGCGTTGTTAACCAGCACGTCGAGATGGCCAAACCTTCTTAACACGATGCCAGCCATGCGCGTCACTTCATCTGAGGAGGAAATGTCGCACAGGACCGAGAAGGAAGCTGGCGAGATTGCCCGTAGCTCCGCCTCAGCGCTCTGGAGACGCTCGGGGTCGTGGCTGGCGATTACTACCTCTGCACCTAACAAGGCCAGGTCAAAAGCCAGCCGTTTCCCGATGCCACTGGAGCCGCCAGTGATAAGCACAGTCCTTCCGGTGAGGTTCATCATAAAGGGGCTTTATCCCTGAATCTTTATGGACCTATCATTAAGGGCAATCTACCGCTCGCATATTGCAATCAGGCTGATGCCGAGTGTTCCCCTCAGAATTGCACGCTCAGTCCAGCGAAAGACCGGGACGAGCCGGTCAAACAGCCCCACTGACATTTCTGGCACCCTTCTGCGCCGGAGGACGTGCCCGTACAAAAACCATCCCAGGATCCCTGGAGCGTTGAAGTAGTATAGCCTGACTAACCGAAAGTCAGCCATCCGTAATTTCTCGGAAAGATCAAATGCCGTATACCGGCGACAATGATGCACCTCCCTGTCTATCCCATTGAACAACATCGGATGGGCAGGGACCAGCAGCACTAGTCTCCCCTTGGGGGCAAGGAGCGCTCGCATGTTCCTGAGAACTAACAGGTCGTTTTCAATGTGCTCGACGACGTTAAGGCATACGATCGTGCGGATAGATTCTCCCCGGAGCTTCGCAAAGTCCTCCTCCCGGCTCATGTCGAGAGTAAGCAGGCGCACCTGCTCAATGCCCTTGAACCGCCGGCATGCAATTTCAAGCAGGTCCTCATCGTGATCGGAAGCAAGGATGCGTTCACACCCCGCTGCCACTAAGAGCTGTGTGTAGGTGCCAATCCCGCACCCCGCCTCCCAGACAGTCCCCCGTTCCAGAAAAGGCCTAACCTGCTCGAACAGCCAACCAGTGAACCGGGTGAGTCCTTCCGTCTGAACCAGTTGTTGCTTCTGCGTACTATCCGAGACCTTTATCATCCGTCCCCGCTCCATTACGAGTTGTCCCTTGGACCACTCCCCTCCTCACGCCCCCAGGCCGTGGCACTCCCTGCACGGCATGGGGCTCGACACGGTGCACCGCCGCAAGGGGCCGCTTTTATCTAACGACCGTCTCTGACGTAGAGCAGGGGCTCGCCGGTTGGGTGGGCCGGAATAAGACGACGGCCACGAGAGTGCGCTTCTTCACTTGGTTCGGCAAGCGGCGAGCCGGCGCCATTCAGATTGTGTGCTGCGGCATGTGGGCGGTCGCCATCGATGCCGTTGGAACGCACCTGCCTCACTACGTGCTCGTGGTTACCCTTGAGAAGGAACTTACACTCGACCGCAGCCTCGGCGAAATCTTGCAATTTCTCAGCTTCCCTCATGTAGTTTATGATCCACAAGTTGACACCACTTGGCAATGTCTGGAATTTCCGACTCATATTGCTTTAAATCAGAATGTTCTACATCATAGCAATAGACACCAGCAAGGCTAGAAAAGGCGAAAACTTCATCTTTTATTTTAGCTTGCGTTGCAAAAAGATAATAAATTCTGCCCAAACGCCATTTAACCGATAGATTATTAGGCTCAAATGCCTCAACTCTCTTCAATAGGCTAAAGGCATTATTCAGGTCTTTCTTTAGAAAATAATTATCTGATTGCTCAATTATAGATTTCGAATCTACACTCTTATTTAGTAAGGAGAAAGTCGGTAGATTTGAAGGTACTGCGACGTCATATGCCACTAAATCTATATTTGCGATTTCAATGGTGGGCGTTCCCGATTTTTCAAAAAAAATGGGCCTAATTAAGAAGAATTGATTTTTGTCAACGTTAGCAGTGTGCGGCACATTCGGAATAGTATAAGCGACACTAATTCTTTTCCACTTGTCGGTTAAATAATAAGGGAGGGTATCATCTGGTCTTATGATTATAGCGCTCGCATCAAGCATGCCTTTTGGAAGGTAGTACATGTGAGAAAAGAATTCTTCCCTTCCTTTCAGCACCCGCGCCCAAAAATCCAATTTTAATTTTTTCCCGGGCAAATAATTATTATTTACGATTCGCTGTTCAAGATACCCAAAAGCTGAGGGCGTAATAAACTCCCATTGTATACAATGAGTTGCGTTAATGAGGTCTTTATCGATATCTTTAAGTGGAATTTTTTTGATAATGGCGGATCCACCACTGTTCAAAAAATCCCATTTCTTAATAAATAGGTCAGCATTGGGTGAACCAGTCGAATTTAAATTACTCCTTATGCTTTCAGAATTCAATTCATCAGTCTTGCTCCATTTTTCAAACCGTCCATCTGAAATTAAATTTTCCCTGTCGGGAATATTGAAGACATTCTGATCGCCTAATTTCTCAAAAAAGCCGATGGTTTTTAATTTCATTATTTCATTTAGTTTGTCTTTCTGTGCACCCTTGTAAATGAAAACCTGCCAACCACCACAATTATTTATTTCTGTGGGTTCGCCGAAGTAATAAGGGATTCTTTTATAAGACTCTTGATTTGGCAACGAGACTATAAAATCATACTCAAGAAGATTCCTAGGGGTCGATTTAGTCAGATACCAATAAAAATTATTCACCCAATGCAAAATATCAAAATCGTAGGTAACTTGATTAACAAGTAATCCTTTCTTGGTTAGCGCCCCAATTGTTTTGGCTTGAAAATATTCGCTTATACCATACTGAAGATTATGGGACTCTGCCACCTTATCAAGACAGGCCATATTAGTCGGGTATGCGGTTCTAGGTCCATATCTGGAAAAGGTCGAATTACTTTCAAAAAGAGGGGTGGCGATCAATATCGTAGGCGCAATCAAACTGAAAATGATGATTAATTTGTATATTCCACGGCGAACATATAGGTCGTAAAAATAAAAACCGGAAATCATCCAGGCCAATACAAACACATTGTGGAAATACCGGTAGTTAGAACCTCCCCATAATCTAAGATAAATTACAACTATTAAGGTAAGTAAGGTTGAGATAATAAAAGAGAGGCATACCACCCTCACCAATATTGTCTCGTTCTCGTTTATTTTCCTAAATGGAGTTAGTTTTATTCTTTCGGAAACCTTTTTTGAAAGTAAATAATACAGAGATAATATCAATGTGATTGGAATACATATCCACAGTCCTGGCGATATCGAGAATAATTTTATGAAATCATTTATAACGAATAAAATCTGCCCCTTTATTGGTTGACCTGGGGTTCCTACGGGTACGTGAGAAAAATATAACCACCTATTTGTTTCTGCCAATAAACCAAATCCAAGCCCAGCAAACACCCCAAAGCCAGTAGAACATAGAAATTTCAAGTTGCTACCTTTTTCAATCTTATTTCTTATTATTAAAACCAATATCATAATCCCGGTTGGTAGGCCAAACCATATTACCCACCAAAAGTCTGATGCAACTGAAACAGCAGTAAATACAAAAGCAAGTAACAGATTAAGTTTAGTCCTTAGCTTGTATACATAGGGGTACCATAACCAAAAAGTAATCAGCCCATTTACTATGGCGCCCGAATGCCAGAGGGGTTGTATTATTGCTTGGGGGCCACCCCAAGGAGCAAAGTAGTTAATTAGGAGAAGGACAAACCCCCAAGACAAGGTGAATATCAATCTTTCGATGGTTGACTCAACCCAACACTTCTTTAGGAAGAAATAAAAAAATACCAGGATAAAGAAAAAATCAAGGACCATGTATAAATAAAATGCCAGGTCATAATCACCCGCGATGGCCCTTATTAGGAAAAAAAGCATCAGATCTGGGAAATAACATGGCGCTTTACTAACCAACCAACCTGAGACATTAAAACCGTCAGTAAATAAATCTCTATACAGCGATTCAATATAAATTGGATCACCAGTTGTAGTGTCTTGATTTAGCTGAAATAATTGAATTATGCCAAAACAATATAGTAACGTGATTATGGATAAAATTAAGATAATAACGGATCTGATTTTCATATGGACAACCAGCAGTATCCGGCAATTTTGCTTTGTATTATCGATGGCTATTTATCAGGAGTCCTTTGGAAAAAATACCCAGAAAAAAGCAAACAGGGCATTGGAGAACACCATGAGGTGGCCCCTGACGGTAGACAGGTCCGTTAGTAACTGGGGCAGGCACCGGAGCTTGCTTTTGGGTCTCGATCTCCGCCGGGGCAAGTAGCCCAGGGCCGAGTGAAGTCGCTTGGTGTTGTAGACGTTCTCAATGAACTCAGGAATCCGGGCCAGGACGTCGGCCTCATCTTGGTATTCCCATCATGAAGTTACGTTTCATGATACAGGCTTCTGAACGACATATGCTTGCGTCCATAACAGCCAGTCTAAGCAGGTATCCTTTAAACAACCCTCGAAGCCCTCGATGATTCGTCCTCCTTTATCTCCGCCGAACTCGGCTATCAATGGCAGATAGAGTCCGAACTTCTCTGCGTGAAACAGACTGAAACCACAACACGATAAGGCAGATAAAATCTGCTCTGAACTACGCAGGCTGACATGTCTGGTTTCTGAGATAGACTCCCGGTAGATGGAGCGCACCAACTGGATTACGCCAGGCAGAAAAGCTACCTTACAGCACAGCTCCATCACGCTATTTCGCTGGGGTGTGGTAATGATAGCAATCCCGCCAGGGTGTAGTATCCGATAGATATTTTTTAGGGCGAACTCAGGTGAACTTACATGTTCCAACACCTCACTGCACAGAACCAATCCAAACGATGCTGCTGGCAAAGCGGAATGGGTGATGTCATCCGTTATAAGGCTCAAGTTGTCCAGGCCACCGCCGATTAGGGCTTCTACACCCTCAAGATAGGCTGCCTCTACGTCTGCAGCGACCACCGAGGGAAAGTACCGCGCGAGCACTGGCAAGTAAATACCGGAGCCTGGCCCGTACTCGATTGCTTTCTGTAGGGGGGCAAGATTCGCATAAACGGAAATAGCATTCGTCACCCAATCGAGGCGCATTCTATGAAGACGCCACCGCGTATAGTTAGACGAGTTATATAACGTCCGTTGTAATTCAAATAATGGATTGGCTGTCTTATTGTCCATTTATCCTATTCCCCGCTCTGCTCAGATTGTGCTGGTTGAGTCATATTCATTGCTGGCCTTCTCAATTAGGATTTATTGGCCAAGTGTCAGCGCTTCTCGGTCAGACCAATGTTCCAAAAAGGAAGTGTCAGCACTTCTCGGTCACTCGATGAAACGTTTCTTGGGAAAGACATACTCGATCGTCTTAACCAACGGCTGCTGGTCGGGCTCACGGCGACGTAACCGATAACAGCGGATCTGGTGATGCTCAAAATCGACCTCACAGCGCAAGAGCCGATGTGGCCACACGGGATCGACCAGAAAGGATCGTCCCAACAGGGAGACATGCCCCTGGGCATCGGTGCGACGCAGATAGATCACCTGCCCGCCCGGGCGGGCCTGTAGATTCAGGGACCAGTCGGTCGGGAACGGGCGCCGCGGGGGGCTGTGCTCCGTCCGCTGCGCCATACGCCGGCAATAGGCTGCGAGAAACTGCTCCGATCGGTTCTGGACCATTGCCAGGTCGGCATGGTGAAAGCGCTGCCAGACTTTGGCCTGCCAGAGGCCGTTGAAGTGTTCGATCACGGCTTGAAAGCCATGTTCCCGTGTGGGAACAAAGATCGGCGTGATCCCCAGGCTCAGACACACGCGCACGACGCGGCCCAGTACATCGGGATGATTATGTCCGCCTTGAAACCGCGTATCGTTGTCGAACTGGGCGAAATGCGGCAGCCCGTATCGGCGCCAATAGGGCAACACGTGCTCCAGCACGGTGTGGGCGGTCACCCCCGACATCGGCCACGCCACCGCGGCGGGGCCCCACAAGGCCTTGCCGGTCAACACTTCGATCTCGCCGCAGCCCTCGATAACCAACCCTTCGATCACGTCGAAGGCATCCACTTCGGCCTGCCGCAGGTGGAGAGATGGGACATACCAGCCCCCGGCGGCGGAGCCGGACGACGCAGGCGTCGGCGGCCATCCAACACGCCATGACGCTGCAGAATACGGCCGATGGTCCGGACGCTGGGCAGTTGGAGCAGAGTCCCCTCGGCGCGCAACGTGTCGGCAATGGTCTGCGCCCCGTAAAATCCCAGCGCGCTGGTCGTGGCCAACCGCTGTCGGCAGGCCAGCACCGCCAGCTCCACCTCCGGGGACGTGCCATTGTGGACTCGTCCTGGGGCTCGGGAGTGGGTGCTCCAGTCTACCTGATCGAGTGGGTCCGTGCCAGCCCGAGCGAGCCACCACTGCAGCGTCGAAAGCGGCCACCCCGAACTCGATCGCTACTGGCCGTTGGGGTCGGCCTTGGCGAACTGCCGCGACCATGTTTCGCCGACGGTCGTGAAGCGTTTTTTTTCATCATGTCATCTCCTCCCATATGGGAAGAATACTCTAGCTGACCGAGAACTGCTGACACGCACTCTGACCGAGAAGCGCTGACACTTGGCCATTTATTAGTTATTCGGCGCGAAGAATGGCAAGCAACGAAACGCCGAACGGGAGATTCAGGTTTCCTAGCAAAAAGCGCTCGGCACCGAGTATTTGGCGGAAAAGAGCGTTGAGAGGGAAGGGAGGCATCCCTGTTCCACTCGCGAAGGAACTCCCCAGAAGGCGATCCGTGAATCGAACAGCAACGGCCAGCGGGAAAAGCAAGGTATTGAAATAGGATATTTTCTCTAACCGCAAACCGGCAGCAGAGACTTTCCCTCGCAGTTCGGAAGCAGAGTAACGCCTCTTGTGATGCAGGAACTCGTCGCACGTAGTCCACAGCCAGCGATAAGCTGGCACCGTCACCAGCACTCGCCCATCCTCGGCCAGAAGTCTCTTCACAGCGACAAGGGTTTCCACATCTTCTTCGATGTGTTCCAACACGTCGAAGAAGCAGATGAGATCAAATTTCTCACCAGAAAACGGGATGTCCGTAGGGCAAAACCCCGCGCGAATATCAAAATGACCTCCTGTCTTTTCTGCGGCAATCGATCGAGCTGTTACGTCCATCTCCAGCGCGCTGACTTTCCCAAAGGCGGCCAACATCTGGAGATTTCCGCCCGTGCCAGAACCAATCTCCAGGATCTTTGCGTCAGCCGGCAAGTCGAGTTTTAAAATCAAGGATGCCGCCACAGAACGACGCCCTGCAAACCACCAGTGACGTGTCTCGGTGTCCGCCATTTCCAGATAGGCATTAGGATTCATCGCGAGCCCCGTAACGCCCACGAACGAGATAAGTTGGCCGTTGCTTGGTTTCCAAGTAGATCCTACCGATATACTCGCCCAGCACGCCAACGCTGATTAGCTGAAGGCTGCCAAAAAACAGGACTAGCACCAGCAAAGAGGCATAACCAGGAACTTCAATACCGTAGACTAATGTTCGTATAACAATAAAGGAGGCGTAGATGAAACTCGCAATTGTGCCCACGCCGCCGATATATGTCCAAATTCTCAAGGGGACAGTACTAAAACTGCTGATGCCTTCGAGCGCAAAATTCCAGAGTTTCCAACTGGAGAACTTTGTCGTTCCTGACGAACGCGGACTCCGGGTGTAGTTGACTGTTACGGTCTTGAATCCAATCCATGCAAACAATCCCTTCATAAACCGCTGCCTTTCCGGCAGTTGCTTGAGCGCATCGACTGCGGCACGAGCCATCAACCGGAAATCACCCACGTTTTCAGGAATCTTGACGCCTGACAGGCTGTTGTGAATGCGATAGAACCATTCGGCCGTCTTCCGCTTCATATATGAATCAGAACTTCTTTCATTACGCCGGGCAAGCACAACTTCAGCTCCTTTTTGCCACTCGCCGATCAAAGTGGGTATTAATTCCGGAGGGTCTTGCAGATCAGCATCGATCGGTATAACTGCGTCACCGCAAGCGGCGTCGATCCCGGCCGTCAGCGCGGCTTCCTTGCCAAAATTCCTCGACAGTTCAACAACACGGAACCGCGAGTCGCGGTCAACAAGAGCAATCAGTTTAAGCAACGTATCGTCAGGACTACCATCATCAACACATACCACCTCGAACCGGACGTTCGGAACCCCATCTAGGATAGGCAAGATGGCCTGATGGAAACTCTCGACACCTCCGCCTTCATTGTAGAAAGGTACAATAATGGACACAAGTGGCTTTTCTGTTTTATCAGATTTATCGGTCATCTTGAGGTGCCAGTTGTTGCTTCAGCACACCTCCTAAGGCCTTCGTCATCCATAATCGATCCATTAATAGTTGCCCCTTAGAGACTCCAACCAATAAGAATTGAGACGACCTGCAAGGTCGTTTCAATCCCTTGAACCTACGCGCGGGGCACACTCCCGTGTTACCGTGTGCTTCGCCCACCGATAGGCCGGAATATGATCTTATGCAAGGTGGGCGGAGGACCGAATTGGTCACCACCATTCTTGCGGTTTCTGGCCGATTCGGGTCTGAGCATTCTGACCGTCATGATGTTCTGACCTTGCGAACTCAGGGCCTCACCGGGCACTAGAAACTGTTTGGTGGAGAGCCGTTGACAAGGCATGGACAATACTGCCACTTCCATCCCATTGACCGAAACCTGAACCCGGGAAATAGCCTTGGTTGGCATATCACCGGTTGTCAAGATCAGGGTCGTTTCAAGGTCAGATTGATTATGCACTTTTGGAAGTTTCAATACCGCCTCACTTCCCGCGCTCCAAGTCACGCCATCCCCAGTATCCAACCAGCCGGAGACCAGATATGATCCCCGGCCATGGGCCAGCGGGCCGAGGTCTTTCATTTGAGGCTCGGTATTATTTTTGGGGTTGGCCTCGGTAAACCAAATATTTTTGAACACAACTGTCTTTTCCGGGGTCTCGGGCCCCTTTTTCAGCTCGACTTCCGGCAGTTCGAAAACGATATTATTGCTCCGATCGCCTTTTAGCGCGGTCCGGGGAATGCGGATAGTCGACCGATGGAAATTTTTCTTGAAAAAATCTCGCGTGGACACGATCTTGACAAAGCTTCGGGTGGCAATCAATTTACCGTTCACCAAAATATTCATGGATTGCTCAGGGAAAGGCGCAACCTCCATAGTCATCAACAGGTCAGAATCGAACTGGGCGGGGGGAAGAGCCAATTCCGCCCGTTGCCCGATGGTGCGGTAATTCGCCGCCGCCAGTGGTTCCCAGCCCGACACCAGAAATTCGCTAGGCTGCCCTTTATCGAATCGGACAAAAGTATTTTGCAAGACATTCGTCGGTCCGGAAGCCATTCCACGAGCTATCGTTTTCTTGTTATCTTCAGTAAATTTTATGCTCTTCACCGCCAAGGCCAGTTGCCTCTTATCACTGTTAAGCTGCGCCTCCTCTGGGGACTTGGCCTCCGGGAGCTCGAAGACGATGTCATTGCTCCAATAGGCGGAAGGCATCCAGACGCTTCGCTTCACCGCTTCTTTCCAGGGCCGATAGGTCTCCAAGAGGGCCCTGGGGAGACGAATAGTTATGTCTTGAAACGCATCCTCGCGCAACCGCAAGGTAGAGATGATTTGGCCGTTAAGAAAGACCAGCACCCGCTGTTGAGGCAGCGTATGGCCAAAGACAAACGGTCTAACCTCCATGGTCATCAGGACGTCCGATTCGGATTGTGTGGGTGGCAGGAACAATTCAGCCCGCCGATCGTCCGTCCAGGTAAATGCCGGTTCTGTGATCGACCAGCCCTCACCGAGAAACATCCGCGATTGTGGGTCAGATAAATTGATGGAGGTCTTTTCAAGATAACTATCGGGAACGGCTTCTCGCTGGGCTTGCTTAGAAATGTTGAGCAAGTACTCCCTGCGATAAGTCGCCCCTCCGCTGAAATCGTAGGTGATCGCCTTCTTGTTCTCTTCCAGACCTCCTTCGGCAAACCTTAAGCTTTTAAAGGCTAAGGCCAACACCCGATCATCCGCGCTAAGCCCGATCTCTTTCGGCGAACGCGCGTCCGGAAGATCGAAAACCAGCTCATTGCTTAGGTCATCCCGCAGTAACCTTCTTGGTATCCGTATGTACGCCCTATAAAGGCCCGCCTCTCTGAATGCCAAAATTGATACCAATTCACCGTTCACCAACAGCTTCACCCGCTGCTTGGGCACAGTATTCCCAACGATGAATGGAGAAACATCCATGGTCATATAGACGTCGGCCTCTGCTGCCGTTGGGGGCAGCAACGCAGTGGCGCGGTGCCCCAGAGTCCAGGTAAATTCCGCCTCGGTATCTGACCAGCCATTCCCCAAAAACTGGTGTGATTGGGGCTCGATAAACCGAATCAGTGTCTTCTCAATAAGATCGGTCTTGCCGAATGATTGGGAGTTGCGCTTCCGATGAAACTCCCCCTCTTCCGTTTGGAATGAGTCAACTGGAGAGACTCTGAGGGTGTGAATCGCCAAAGCCAGTACTCTTCCATCGGCGCTTAAGCCCAGTTCCTTGGGCGAGCGTGCATCCGGCAGTTCAAACACCAGGTTATTTTTACGATTCCTATTGAGCGCGGCCCTCGGTAGGCGAAGGCTTAGCTGTTGGAACCCGCCATGTTTGAGATTGACCTTTGCCACCGACCGGCCGTTGATGGAGATATTCAGTCGTTGCTCTGGAACGGCGCTACCAACGGTGAATGGAGAAAGCTGCAGCGTCATGGAGAGGTCCCCGTCCCCCTTGGCTAAGGGCAAAATCAGTTCCGCCCGTTTCCCTTCAGTCCAAGTGAATTCAGGCTCCGGTTTCGACCAGCCCGTCCCTAGGAAAGCACGTGAGCGATCCGAATTAAAGCGGATAAAGGTTTCTTCGAGAATTTCGTTCGTATGGGATGTACCTGACTCTCGGATGTCATCTTGTCCAATGACCTTAAACGACAGGCGTCGGAAGGCCAGCGCACGCCTCCGTTCATCATATCTCGAGCCAGCCGTCTTTAAAAGCTGAGCATCGGGCAGTTCAAACTCAAGATGATTATCTCCATCGGGCCTGAGAATTGCCCTGGGAATCAGAATTTGCACCCCCTGCATTTCGCTTTTCGTAAGAGTGAGCGACGATATTCGGTAGCCGTTGACACTGACTTGCACGCGCTGCCGCGGCACGGCTTCGCCGGCCATTAACGGCATTATCTCCATGGTCATCAGAACGTCCGATCGTCCTTCGGCGGGAGGTAAAAACACTTCTGCCCGTTTCCCTTCGGTCCAAGTGAATTCAGGTTCCGGCTTCGACCAGCCAGCGCCGAGATACAAGCGCGAACTCTGAGAATTGAAATACAGCACGGTCTTCTCAAGAATATCCCCTTTCCTGGCCACCCGCGCCTTGGCTTCAACTTCGTTCCCCGTCCCACAAAACAGGCAAAATTCTGTACGGAACAACCATACGTTACCGCTGACACCGGTATCTTCGTAGCGGAGCGGGACGCTCACCCTTAAATTGGACGAACTTACCTCTCCCATGAAAAGAGGTAAAAAAATTCCCCAGTCTTTGACCATAAATAAATCGATAATGCGCGTATCCCAGCAGCGTTGGTCACTCTCCATTTGAGTAGTTTCCCAATTGCTGGGCTTATTGACGTAAAAATAATCGGAAGAGCTATAGACCTGGTGATAGTTTCCCGTAAATCCTGGCAGGTAAATTTGTCCAAACCGAAAATCCTTTCCATCCGGGGACCTAAATTCAAAAGTACGCATGGATAAGTGGCGATCTGCGAAAGCGGCAGAGCCGATGCTGTAGGAATGACTTGGCTCGGCGACGGGCACCTGCCGAAGGCCGACAACGCCCGTAAACGCAGTCACTACGGTCAAGAGCGACGCGAAACCAACGGCACACTTCCACAGCTGAAAGTTAAGAACAAGATCGCGGACGAACAGATAGGATGGCACAGTCATGAAGACAATTGGTAGCATAAAAAATCTTAATCCGCCGAATGGCATCAAATTGGCTGGATGAAGAGCAGCAAAAGCCACAGTAAAGCCCAAGCTGCTCAAGACGCAAGCTTGTACAATAATATCCTTCCATCTTCGGTAGTAAAAAAAAAGCGCAACTCCCCCCAAATAGAAAACCAACCAAGGGAATTGTTTGAATAGCATTGGATCCTTTGTCGCGTAAGCAATTTCCCCACCGAAGAAAAACGAAAACGCTTTTTGACCAAAATTACTGAAATTTAAGGCTGACCTACTTGCTTCTCGAACATAATCACTTAGTATATTTCCATATACAGCAAGGTTAAAAACTAAGACCAAAATGGGCAAAATTGCAGTGGCCATCGTTAATGTTAAAAACCCTCTGAAGCTTCGGTTGATGACTATTAACTGTAAGGATACCGCGAGATAAATAGGAAATAGCAGTACAAAAGCATCCGTCGGCCTACACATAAACACTGCCCCGATAATTAGGCCAAGGCCAAGCAACTTATGCTGGCTGACGAGATTATCAGATTTATAAAAAGCCACTGCGACGGAAAAAAACGCAAAAACTAGAATATTTGTCCATGGCATCAGAAGATGTTGAAACAGGTTGTATTGAAATAGGAAGCTAAAGGTTAATAGAAGAATCGCCTCCCAAATGGTCATAAATTCTCGGTATATCTTTAAAAGAAAAAAGCAAATTAGCAGAAACGACGAAATATTTACGACAACAAACGCATTGTAGTCGAGAAGCCAAAATAAAATACTCGCGAATAAAGGATAACCAATCGGATAATAATGTTTTTGCGGGAGAAACTCCAAACGAGCTAACGCCTTTGCGCTACTGTAATAATTGGATTGGTCCCAGGCTTCGATGAAATACCAAGGGATGGTCCTAATATTCGGGAGGCCAATGAAATTAACGTAGCTAGCGAGATAAAAAACGGCGCAAAAAGACAAAAACAAAAAAACTATCCTTCCTTCACTGATGCCATTGAACTTTGAAGAAAATGCCTGGAACAGATTAGGAAGTCGAGTTTGCATTAGAAAGTATCGTAGTCGTCCTGAAAATGTTACCACCAGCATTGCCTTTTTCAGATGATCTCGATTTCAGGAAACGGAAAAATCATCCTTCCGCCGCTCGATAGAAAGTCCTTCTCTCTTCGCAGGATTCCATCCTTGAAGTGCCATGGCAGAACCAGGAAATAATCCGGCTTCATCGCCCTGGCCTCTTCCTCCGAAATAATTGGAATATGTGTCCCAGGAGTGAAGCATCCAAATTTATCAGGGTTCACCTCAGCAATAGCTGGAATATCTTTGTAAGTAAGGCCGCAGAACTGCAGCGTGACATTGCCTTTCGTGGACGCACCGTAACCCAGCACTTTCTTGCCGTCTGCATTGAGCGCTCGAATCAATCGAACTAAGTCCTCACGGTGCCGGAACACGTGCTCTTCAAAATCCCGATATGGTTTCGGAGTATTTAGCCCCATTCGATCTTCCTGCTGAAGAAGCCAATCGATTACCGCACGGTTCGAGCGAACATTCTTGTTGGATCGCTTGGCAGCGGTCACGGCAAAACTCCCGCCATTGACGGCATTCATTTCCACATCAATCAATTGCAGATCGGCAGCGCCGAGAATCTTGTTCACCACGCCAAGCGAGTAGTATTCCAAGTGCTCGTGACAGATTGTGTCATACGAGCTCATGCGAAGCATTGAAGGCATATAGCTCTGCTCAAAGTGCCAGACTCCGTCTTCTACAAGAATTGAAGCAATTTGCCTGGCGAACTCGACCGGCGACTCCAGATCGTAAAACATCGCTATCGACGTTACGATTCGTGCTGGTCCTGTTTCGGCAGAACGATATGCTTCTGCAGAAAAAAAGTCGGGGATCAATTTGATTTCTGCCGGGTAGTATTGGGCAAACTTTTTTCCCGTAGGGTCTATACCTATTCGACGGATTCCAGAAGATGAGTAGGCTTTTAGTGTGGTGGCATCGTTGCTTCCAATATCCAGAACCACATCGCCGAGCTTTAGATCAATCATCCTTTCTAGATATCGAACCTTATCGGTCAGGTGCTTTACCATTGACTGATTGAGTCCGGAGCGATAACCATAATTTTCACCATACATCTCAGATTGCTCATAGGAGTGCCTGAGCTGCAACAGTCCGCTCTCGGGACACAATACCAATTCCAACGGCCCTCTTGTCACAGTTTGTTCAACAGATTTCGGAAACACACCCGTAAGATCTTGGTAACCCAAGTTCAGAACAGGAATAAGATGATCACTGCCACTCACACGGCAGCTTCCTATTTCGCGATAAGGCTTCATCGCTGTAATCTCCTATCTAGGTTCATAACATTTTCCACAAATATCTCAAACGAATTGGATTCCTTAACATAGTCAAGTACGCTCTCTTGTCTTTTTAAGACCTCTGCCCTGTTTTCAGCAGCATAAATAACGCAATTAGTGAATGACTCTGTATCAGCGAACGGTGCAGTAAGCAATTTTCCCGATAGCTTGCCAAGCTCACTTGTTATTAAGGGATTTTCCATAGCCACAACTGGGCACCGATGCTGCAATGCCTCAAGCAATTGCGTGGGTAAATTTCCTTCCATCTCAGAAGTGAACGCTAGACAAATAGCATTTTTGTAAAGCCAAGCCAGAGTGCTATCACTTATCCCGGAAAATAGATGAACAAAAGATTCCAGTTTTGCCTGCCTTATCAAATCCCATAACGGAGGCGAAATATCCCCACATGTTAAGCTCAACTCAATACGAAGATCGGGGCGCAACTTGTTCATTAAAATCCAGGATCGAACAAGCAGATCAAGCCGTTTATTTGGATGAGGCTGTGTTGGGTAAAATATGAATTTTTTATCTGATAGCTCGTTTACCGCCATATAATCTGCCTCAATTTTGCACACTTCTTTACTTATATTTAGAAATGGCATAGGAAAGGAAACAATTTTGTCTTCTGGAACAGCTAAGTTACATTTGGGTAGATAGCCTGCGGTGAACCTTGAATTTGTAAGAACCAATGCAGATATATTCACCAGTTTACGGCCCAATTCGGCGTAAGCCTTTTCTTCGGGGAAATAATTTCGCCCTTTGAAGAAATGTGGCATGTAGTCTGGAATATATGCCAACACCTTATCAAAGCCCGCTTTTAGGGCTTCTGGAAAAAGATAGTAATGTGGGATGATGACATATCTCCACCCAGCCTTGCGATTGCTTGGTCTGAGAGCAGTATCTTCGGTTAAATCGCCTACATTTTTAGGTATGACGTTCTTCTTAACGGGAAAAACGCCGGAGACCAGTCCAAAACTCTTTGTTTTTAAATGGGCTGTAGCGGAGGTGATTCTATTTTCAAATGCAAAAAAACTTTTCTGTAAACTAATCATCTTTGATTGAAGGGGACTTAACGTTGATGAGTTATGCATATAACGGTCACGGATATTTTTAAGCGTTGAAGATTTCCGAACAATAAACTTTGAGATTTTCGCAGTTAAACTATGACCCCAGCTAATCGCACCTGAACGCAGACTAGTAAGCCCTAATCCTAAATCATCTACTGGGATCACTGATACCAGGTTAGGATTATCACAAAGCGAAGCATAGAACCCATGTGTGTTAATTAAATCGTCACTCCACGCCGTGACGACGACAGGAATACTCGAAGCAGTCAGCGCTCTTACCAGTTGACGCATGACCCGCGGAATCCCATGCATTGTGCTGTACTCACCGTTCGAAAACACATACGTACCACGGAGAAAGTGGGCAAAGAGGAGCACAGGATTTGATCCCGAGCTTAGAGCTCCTGTAGATGAAACGATTGTTGAGCTATGCCTTAGAATGTTTGGCTGCTCTATAATCTCAGAAATTGCTTTATAAAAAATGGGCAGCCCATAACGCTTTGAGTATCTCCCACCAATCCCCTCCTGGCTGGCTAATATTTCCTCTACAAGTTTAGTATCCCCGCTTATCAATAGCTTCGTCTTCCTAAGGGCATCCTCCTCGTTGCGCACTAGCCCAGGTGACTTACAATTGAAATACCTGTGCAGTAACGACCCTGGAAAAAACAATACCGGACCGCCGAGCACCATCATTTCAATGGGTGGTAAATAACATACATTGCGCTCACGATAGGTATAAAGGTATCCGGAAATAGAAAGAAACTCTTCTAGATAACGATCTCTCGATAACGTGCCTACAACATTTGGATCGGCATTTTCCTCTATCTGGACACCGTAGTAACGGAAACACCGTTGCTCGAAATACGCCTTGAGGTAATTGAAGTGCGCTTGGTAGTATGCGTTTGATATATTTGGACAAGTCAAACCAATTTCAGGTTTTTTGGGCTTGTTGTTTTGCCATTGACCACGTAAAGAAAACACGTCGTCTGTCAACCAATATGCGGAGATCTTTAGTCTATCAGTTAGCCAGCCCTGCTCGTCAGAGGCCGTTTCAGCGCAATGCGGAAGGAACCAGAAGTTGTCGCGCTCTTGTATAAGACGATAGCCACCGTTATGGAAGAGACTATCGCTTAACGTCCCGATTTGCCCGTAAGTTCTATAGATTATCGTCTTCTTAAACGTCTTTAATATAGAGACCAGCCAGTCGGGATTAATTGTTACGATTACAACATCAAAGTACTCATTTAATATCTTAGATATTTCCCTGTTTATTGAATTATAAAAAAAATTATAGCTGCTGAGCCTTGCGTGTACTTCTTCAGGTAATGTGGTTTCACTGGGTAGCCAATTTAGTTCTGCCGACTGATCTTGGATATTACTTAGATACGGCGGATTAAATACCTCATACCCCATATCTCGCAATGCCGGCAATTCCGTTCGAACCAATAGCTTATGCATGCCCAGCCAAAATATACGTTTTTTCTTCATAACCGTCGCCTGCTGATTATTCACTCAAAGGAGTTTGAAAACTGCAGGGCCGATCATGCGTCGGAATCGTTTGACCAGCAGGTTAGCGACCCGTAGTGACGCTGTCATGCGCCATGAGACAGTTCGATACACTCCGGCGAGTTCCGATTCACGCGCGCCGAGGCGACTTTCCATCTGCGCCATCGCATTTCTTAATTGGTCGAGTTCGTTCTGCAGCACCTGGAGCCGATTATGCGCGTCAGTCACCTCCGTTTCCATTCTCTGGGCGCGTTGCCCGGCCCACCATTCGGAGTAGCGAATGAAGTGATCGAAATAGTTTGGTGGAGTTGACATTGCGGCTTTTAGCTGTATTTTTTGTTCACGCGACACGTAGTAGCGATTCAATCCATCAAAATACACAAATACATAGCCACGGGTGGTGAGCAACTCTTCCCACTTCTCGTGGGTTGGCACTGCGGAGTTCGGCTCGGTGGATTCGAGCAAGACGACCCATGGCCGTATCCGCGTCAGATCGATCCCGGCCAAGACCTCGCCTTCTGCGCCCTCTACGTCAATCTTCAGAAAGTGAATCTCGGTGACACCCAGCTCATCACAGATTTCATTCAGGCAGCGAGCAGGCACTTCTTTTCCTCGCACCTCGAAACCTGCCGCGGCATGTTTAGCGGCGAAGCTGGCATCAGATGTCGACATTCCCGTACCCACAACTTCGTAGAACTTTAAGGTTCCAGCTTCGGCTGCTGCCGCTACTTTCAGGTTGTGATCTTCAGGGCGATCCGCAAGAAGTTTATTAAACCAGTAATCGACCGGCTCGATATTGATGCCGCGCCAACCACGCTCATAGAAAGCCTTGGTAACCGAGTCGATAATTGGATCCTGAGCGCCTACGTCAATATAGAAACCGTTGTCCACGTACTTTAATGCGCGATAGAGGGTCACATCTTCATAATTTTGGGCGTAGGAAATGAACGTCATACGAGTTGAACCTCTATAACAGAAGGCACCCAGGCGTTGCCAACGAAGATGGGTTTATCAAGGTTAGTCACTGTAAATAGCATCGCCAAGTCTTTCCATTCATAGTTATTGACAAGATGGGTATCGGTGCTGACTAAGGCTGTTGAAATTGAGTAACTGCCGGGACCCAGATTCATGGGGAACCGTATTCGATACTGAATTGACTGGCCCGGCATCACGCCCTCAAGCTGTTGTTGGGTGTGGTGTGTGTTGGTGCCATAGACGTCCTGTCCAAATCGGTCTTTGATTGCATACCCCAGCACCAGACGAGGAATGTCGGCATATGCCTTCACATCAACGCGCAACTCTACCGGCTCGCCGACATTGACAAATTCGATTCGCTCACCCGCAGCGTTGAAAAGGGCAATTCCCTCAACCCGTGCCTCGCCCGTTCCGGATATGATTTGCGTCTTGCCGCTTTCATGCTGTAAAAGCTGAACGCTTCGATTCTCTTTTTCTGCAATCAGCGCGTTGTAAAAATCCATCACCGCTTCAGGATTACTGTCCTGGATGACGCGGCCTTTTTCCAGCAGGATGGCGCGGTCACATAAGATTTGCACCGCCGACTTGTCGTGCGAAACGATCAGCAACGTGGTGCCCTGCTCCTGAAATTCCTTGATGCGCCGAAAGCTCTTGTGTTGAAAGTACGCATCACCGACCGAAAGGGCTTCATCAACAATCAGGATCTCTGGCCTGAACGCGGTTGCGACGGAAAACGCGACTCGCATCTGCATGCCGCTTGAGTAGGTGCGCAGGGGTTGGTCAAAGTATTCACCGATCTCGGCGAAGGCTTCTATGTCCGGCATGGATTGCTCAATCGCTTCCCGGCTGAATCCCATGAGCCCAGCAGCGTGATACACATTCTGCCGGCTGGTGAATTCTGGATTAAACCCCATCCCGAGCTCCAAGATCGCAGCGATGCGTCCATTAATCTGAATGCCGCCTTCAGTGGCACGTTGCGTTCCAGTGATTAACTTGAGCAGGGTGCTCTTACCTGCCCCGTTTTGCCCGACAATGCCGACGGCCTCACCGGACGCGACCGAGAACGAAACGCCGCGCAATACCCAGTGTTCGGCTGCCGGCGTTACAGAGACGCCAAACCATGAGAAAATCCGTTGCCATTCGGACCGGTACTTTCGGAATGCCTTGCCAATTCCCGAAACTCTTAAAACAGATGCGTTCATAGCACGTCCACCATCTCGGCGCTGGCACGCCGGAACATGATGAACGCCCCGCCCAACAATAATAGGGTAACCAGCACAAGCCAGGCAAGACCGACAAAATTTGGAGCCGTATTAAAGAGCATAGCATTCTGGAAGCTCTGAACGATGGTGGTCATAGGGTTCATGTAAAGGAATGGGCGAAAAGCTTCCGGCACGACGTTCGGAGTGTAAACAATGGGGGTGAACCAGAAGCCAAGTTGCAATACCACTGGAACGACCTGTCCCACATCTCGGATAAACACATTAAGCACCCCGAGGATGAGGCCGATACCGAGCGCTAATGCGAGCGTAATCAGCATCAGCAGTGGCACCCAGGCCATCTGGACACCGGGCACATGACCAAGCAATCCAAACAGCACAATGATGGCAAGAAACAGCAGCAGGTTGTTGAATAGTGCAGAGCCGCTCACGATCAGTGGAAGGCTGATGTGGGGAAAGACGATTTTCTTGAGCAGATTACCGTTGTCGATAAACAAGGTAAGGCAGCGGCTGATGACTTCAGAGAACAACGACCATGCGAGCATGCCGGACAAAAGATAGAGCGCATACGCGAATTTGTTGTTGGTCATACCCGGGAGCCTAGCGCCCATCATTCCGGCCAGCACTAGCGCATAGATGGCGGTTTGGGCCAAGGGATGAATGATCATCCATAGCCCGCCAAGACGGCTGCGGATGAAGCGCGCGCGAAACTCGGTCTGGATCGAGGAGAGAATGAAGTGACGATAACGCCAGGCTCTGAGAAACATGCCTATCATTCTTGAGCCTCGATCACAGCATCCAATTGGATTTATACGTAGCGTCATAAGTCGCAACAATGGACGTCATTCCCGCGAAAGCAGGAATCCAGAAAGGCACTGGATTCCGGGTCAAGCCCGGAATGACAAACTGCCTGAGACCTATGTCGTCACGTATAGTCATTATCAGGGATTCAGGAATTAACGATGATCGTCTCTCTCCAGTAATTCAGAAGATCCTGCAGCGTCCGTTCGATTGGAATTTCGGGTCGCCACCCAATGGCTTTTTCAACTTTGGAAGCATCGCAGAGCATTACGGGGATATCATTCGGACGGATCCGAAGTGTCTGTTGTTCAAGTTCGATTCCCTTCACCCGGCTTGCCCCGATAAGCATCCCGACGATGTCCCCGATCCTCCAGGCCTTTCCGCTGCCGACATTGTGCACATCGCCACTTTGCGCTCCCTCCAGAACCATCTGATACGCCCGTACCACGTCGCGTACGTCCGTGAAATCTCGACGGGCTTCAAGATTGCCAACGTCGAGGATTGATTTGCGGATACCCTTCTCGATCTCGACGATCTGTTTTGCAAAACTCGAGCATACGAATTGCTCGGATTGTCTGGGTCCGATATGATTGAACGGCCGGACACGGATTACATCCATTTGATAAGCGGTCGCATACTGGTACGCCAGCAAATCAGCGCAGGCCTTTGTCACACCATAGAGACTGGTCGGATTGAGGGGGTAATCCTCCTTTACCGGGAGTGCCGCTTCCGGCACATGACCGTACACTTCACCCGAACCAACAATCAGAATCTTTGCATTCAGATGGGTTGATCGAGCGGCTTCGAGTACATTAATAGTCCCCAGAACATTTACATCGTATACAATTCTTGGGTCGGCCTCCGCATCGGGAACAAACGACGAACCGGCAAGGTGATAAATGCAATCCGGCTTAACCTCAGCCAGAATATTCTGGACCTCCTTTGCATTTCGAACATCCCCGTAGGCTATAGAAATCTGTTGTTCAACGTGCGAGAGGTGTCTGAGATTGCGGGTCAAGGCGATTCCTGAGACCTGATAGCCTTCCGATACCAGCAAGTCGGCCAGATGACTTCCGACAAATCCATTGATACCGGTGATCAGAACTGTGGGTTTACCGTTTGGCAATCTGTCTTTTGCCCTTCTCAAGGTCGGCCTCGACCATCATCCGAATCAATTCCTCGAACGAGACCTTTGGCTTCCATCCTAACTGGGTCTGGGCCTTTGTCGTGTCGCCTAATAGGTGATCCACTTCCGCCGGTCTCAACAGGGCCTGGTCCACCGTGACAAAGTCCTGATAGTCCAGTCCCACATGCGAAAAAGCGAGGTTGGCCAACTCTCTCACGGAATGCTTGATCCCTGTGGCGATAACATAATCATCCGGTTTTTCCTGCTGGAGCATCAACCAGATCGCTTCGACATAATCACCCGCATAGCCCCAATCCCGCTCGGCATCCAAGTTCCCCAGCCGCATCTCCTTGTCCAGACCCAGCTTGATCCGGGCCACGCCGTGGCTGATCTTTCTGGTGATAAACTCTAGCCCGCGTCGCGGCGATTCGTGATTAAACAGAATCCCGCTGCAGGCATAAAGGTCGTAGCTTTCCCGGTAATTGATTGTTAGATAATGGCCGTATGCTTTGGAGACGCCGTAGGGACTTCGAGGATGAAAAGGGGTCTTTTCCGTCTGCGGAACCTCCCTGACCTTTCCGAACATCTCACTGCTCGATGCCTGGTAAAATCTAATACGCCGGTCTACCAAGCGGATCGCCTCCAGGATCCGACAGACCCCCAATGCCGTAAATTCGGCCGTCAGAAGCGGCTGCTCCCAAGAGGTCGGCACAAAGGATTGGGCCGCCAGATTGTAGATCTCGTCCGGTCGCGTTGCCTGAATCAGGTTGATGAGCGAGAGCTGGTCTAAAAGATCTGCCTGCTGTAGCTCGATCCGGTCGCGGAGATGCTCGATTCGCTCAAAATTTTCAGTGCTAGAGCGCCGAACCATCCCATAGACGTGATAACCTTTGGACAGCAGCAGTTCGGCCAAATAAGAGCCGTCTTGTCCGGTAATTCCTGTAATCAGCGCTCGCTGCTCGCTCATGCGTCCTCCCTGGTCAAGCGTTTGACCTCTTGCGAATGCCGTCCTGGACAGACCAGCACCCCATCCTGTGTGGCGACCACGATCAGGTCGGCCGCCTCGAGGACCGCCATCCGCTGCCCTCTCGCAGTGATGATCGAGCCGGAGGTCTCTAGGGCGCTGACATCGCCCATCATCATGTTGCCATCGCCATGGCGGGGCAGGAAGCGGGCCAGGGCATTCCACGACCCCAGATCATCCCATGAGAAGTCGGCCCGGATCATGGCCCACTGGTTCGCCGATCCGCTCCCATGGAAGCAGGAGGTAAGCCCGCTGGGCGGTGGCCTGCAGGAGCGACCGGCTGTCGATGAGGCGCTGGAACGCCTTCGGCCCCGCGCCGGTGCTTAGCGGCCAGAAGCGCTCCGCCCTGACTCCAGCCAGAATCACCGCATAAGACCGCTCGATCAGTCTGCTCACGCCTTCCTCACTGCCCATTGATGCGGCCGTAATCGTCCTCGACCCGGATGATGTCGTCCTCGCCGAGGTATCGCCCGTCCTGCACCTCGATGATCACCAGGGGCGAACGGCCAGGGTTTTCAATCCGGTGGAGCGTGTGCCAGCAGGGACGAAGGTGGATTGCTGCACCGGCATCTGCCGGCCCTCTCCGTCGATCGTGACCCTCGCAGTGCCGGCCACGACAATCCAGTGCTCACTGCGATGCCGGTACCGCTGCAGGCTCAGCCGGCCTCCAGGCTTGACCTCGATCCGCTTCACCTTGTAGCCGTCCCCTTGCTCAAGGATCGCCCAACAGCCCCAGGGGCGCCATCGAACGTCGACGACCCAGGGGGCGATGGCATAGCAACAATCGTGCTCCAGTCGATCCGTGAGTCGTCGGCGTTGAGCCAAGCAAGTATCTCTGGCCCTTCGCAAGCTCGAACCCCTTGTTGAGCGTGTCTGGCTGCCCCTCGTCGGGTTCGCTGAACCACCGCAGCCGCCCCTCACATTTTTCAAGGACTTCAAGCGTGTTATCCGTGGAACCGCCATCCATCATGATATATTCAATGTTCGGATAGTCTTGCGACAACACACTTTCGATTGTCTGCTCAACGAATCTCCCCTGGTTATACGACGGCGTGACAATGGAGACGAGAGGGTGAACGGATGAGGTTCGCCGCATTTGCCTTGGCCTTCAGATCATGCCTACGAAGGTGGAAGTACGGGATTGGCCATCGATCTTATGGGTTCATGGGATCCGGTGCGCCAAATCGAAGCAAGGGGCGCGCAACCCTGAAGGCCGGGCTGAAATCCACCCAAAAGGTGATAGTACCAATTGTATCCACAGCAGGCAAGTACATTGAGATTGGCTGTGGTAGCAAAGTAATTCTGTCAGGGGTTAATAGCCATGTGATTATGTCAGGGTATGGAGACCATAACCCTGACCATGAAAGAGCAGCAGCGAGTCGCAGTCATTGAGCGCGTGTTTCAAGGGGAGCTGACGATGGCAGAGGCGGCCATGGTGCTTGGGATCTCCGAGCGCCAGAGCTTTAGGCTGAAGGCCAGGATTCGAAAGGAGGGAGTGGCAGGCATCATCCATGGCAATCGCGGTCACCGCTCGCCTCGGCGGCTCCCAGAGCAGAGACAGCAGCACATTGTGGCGCTGGCCCGGGAGACGTACCGGGGTTTCAACGACCACCACCTGACCGAGAAGCTCGCCGACGCGGAGGGGATC
>ORMF012193332.1_pt1 | contig 37255 bp, 22 predicted proteins | sample 1779871 | NCBI WGS metagenome assembly ORMF01 (sample SAMEA104232316, study PRJEB22302) | groundwater metagenome | biome: forest; feature: aquifer; material: groundwater | place: USA | collected 2011-08-07 | depth 5.4 m
AACTGAGAACTGAGAACTGAGAACTGAGAACTGAGAACTGAGAACTGAGAACTGAGAACTGAGAACTGACACCTGACACCTGACACCTGACACCTGACACCTGCTCTACTCTTTCGCACTGATCCCCAGACTCTTCATCTTCCGGTACAGATGGCTCCGCTCCAGGCCGAGCACTTCCGCCGTGCGACTCACGTTGCCATGATTTTCATCCAGCTTCTTCAAAATGTAGTCGCGCTCGTACGCCGCTCGCGCCTGGTGCAGGGTGGATGCTTCGCTGCCGGCCGCCCTCCGGCTGCCGTCGCGGTACACCAGCGGAGGCAGATGCTTGCGCTCGAAACGCGAGGTAGTGGGGTTCATGATCACGATGCGCTCGATCACGTTGCGCAGCTCGCGCACGTTACCCGGCCAGGTATAGCGCATTAGGACCGCGATCGCATCGTCGGTGATCTCGCGCGGGCGCCGCCCATAGGCCGACGCAAATTCCTTCAGAAAGTGGCGCGCCAGCAGCGGAATGTCTTCTTTTCGTTCGCGCAGCGCCGGCACCACAAACGGAATCACGTTCAGCCGGTAGAAGAGGTCTTCGCGAAAATTTCCACGCGAGATCTCTTCCTCCAGATCCTTGTTGGTTGAGGCGATCACGCGCGTGTCGACCGTAATGGGGTCATCGCTCCCCACCGGCGTGAATCTCTGCTGCTCCAGAGTGCGCAGCACTTTGGACTGCGTCTTCAGACTCATGTCGCCGACTTCGTCCAGAAACAAGGTTCCGCGGTCCGCCTTCTGAAACTTACCTTCCTTGTCGTCCGTCGCTCCCGGGAAGGAAAGCTTGCGATGCCCGAACAGTTCGCTCTCGATCAGATCTTCGGGAATCGCAGCGCAGTTGATCTCGACGAACGTCTCATTTTTGCGCAGGCTTTGCGTGTGGATGGCGTGCGCCACCAGTTCTTTGCCGGTGCCGGACTCGCCGTAAATCAGAACGCGTCCGTTCGTCGGCGCCATGACCCCGATCTGCTGGCGCAGCGCTTTCATTGGCACGCTGTCGCCCACGATCACACTCTTCGCCTGTAACTGTTTTCGAAGATCGCGATTCTCATGCCGCAGCCGCCGGGCGTCGATCGCGTTCTTCACCAGGATGAGCGTTTTCTCCAGCGAGAGCGGCTTCTCCGCGAAATCGTAGGCGCCCAGCTTGGTGGCGCGCACCGCGGTCTCAATCGTGCCGTGGCCGGAGATCATGATCACTTCCGGCGGATCCTCGAGTGCGCGGATTTTCTCCAGTGCTTCCAGGCCGTCCATCCCCGGCAGCCATACGTCGAGCAGGATCACGTCGAAGCTGGATTTGCGCAGCCGTTCGAGGCAGTCTTCGCCGCTCGGGCTGGCGGCGGTCTTGTAGCCTTCGTCTTCCAGAATGCCCGTGAGGGATTCCCGGATTCCGGATTCGTCATCAACAATGAGAATTTGCGCCATGCTAGCTCGCCGCCGGAGTATTCACGGTCTCGACCGCCACCGGCAGTTCCACTACGAATCGGCTGCCCACCGGCTTGTTCTCCTCCACCCGGATCGATCCATGATGGTCCTCCACGATCCGGCTCACAATCGCAAGACCCAGTCCCGTGCCGCGCTGCTTGGTCGAGAAATAGGGCAGGAAGAGCCGCTCCTTCACTTCGCGGGAAACGCCGTGTCCGGTATCGGAGACTACCAGTTCGACGGCGTCGCGGCTCGCCACCAGTGACGTCGAGATCGTGATCTCGCGCACGATCGCGTCCTGCATCGCTTCGGCGGCATTGTCCACCAGGTTGGCGATGGCTCGCTTGATCGCCTCCGGATCGGCCATCACGCTGGGCAAGTCCGCCGACAGCTCGGTGTGAACGCGAATGCCCTCCAACCGCCCATTAAACATGGTGAGCGCGCTCTCCACTAGGTTGTTCAAGCTGGCGGGCTGCGGATGCGAAGCGGGAAACCGCGCCAGCACCGAAAATTCGTCCACCAGCGCGCGTACAGTTTCGACCGCGTTGCCGATGGTCTCGGCGCAAGCGCGAATCACGGATCGCGAAGCCTCATCGGGCGCGGTGCCCTTCGCGAGGTGGCGTTGAATGCGCTCCGCGGAAAGCGCGATCGGGGTCAGGGGATTCTTGATTTCATGTGCCACCCGTCGCGCGACCTCGCGCCACGCCGCCTGCTTCTGCGCCCGCAGCAGGTCCGACAGATCTTCAAACACCAGCACGTAGCCCAACCGCTCGGCTCCGTGCTCGAGCGCGGCGACCGTGACGGCCACGTTCAGCTTGGCGCGAGGGACGGTCAGTTCCAGGTTGGCCGCCGTCATCCCCATGCGGTCGGCGCGGCGCAACAGCAGTTCCAGGTCCGCGAGCAAGTCACCGGGCAGAACGTCGCTCAGCGGAGCGTTTGTCAGCGCTGCCGGGTTTGCGTACTCGGGACGGTCCAGATAGAGCATCCGCAGCAGCGCGGCGTTGACGAGCGTCACGTGGCGCGCAGCGTCAATCGAAATCACGCCGGTAGGAATGCTCTCCAAGATGGTTTCGATGTAGCGGCGTCGTCTTTCGAGCGCTTCGTTGGCGGCGCCCAGTTCGCGGCTGGAAGCGTCGATCATCCGCCGGCTGGATTCCAACTGCTCGGCCATGCTGTTGAACGACTGCACCAGTTCCGCCAGTTCGTCGGTGGCGCGGATGTCCACGCGGTAATCCAGTTGTCCCTTGGAAATCGCCTCCGTGCCGGCCGCCAGCGCCGCCACCGGCCGGTTGACGAGCTTCGAGAGAAACAGCGCCAGCCAGGTCGAGGCGAACAGCACCAGGACCGTCAGCAGCGACAGAAATCCGATGTAGGTCCGGCGCACCAGCTTGCGCTGCCGCGCCAGTTCGATATAACGCTGCTGGCTTTCCTGAATTTGCCTCTCGGTCTCGGCGAATTTCTCGGGCAGCGGCATGGCCACAATAATCGCGCCCTTGCCTACCGGAGCCGCTCCCACAATGTAGTCCGTCTGGTTCCACTGGAAGTGCGGATGTTCTCCCCGCAGCGCCTGTGGCAGGGGGAACCGGTCCTTGAGCGCGCTCCAGGGCGCCGGCATCGCCAGGCTCGCTTCGGCGTTCCCATCTGCCACGGCCACCACAAATCCACCTTGCAACGTGGTTTCATGTTCGCGGAACTCCGCGACGGCAGAGGAGAAACTCCGGTTCGCGAAGGCCGTTGCGACCTCGTCGGATTGTGCGATCGCCTGCGCCTCCGTGGTCACGTTCTGGCCGGCATAATCGGAAATCAGCGATGCCATCACGGCGGTATCCGCCCGCACTTCCTCCACCGGCTGGGAAAACCACTTGTCGATAGAGCGGTTCATCAATCCATAGGAGAACCAGAAGAGCGCGATCACCGGCAGGAACGAGAGCAGCAGATTGACCACCACCAGACGGGTGCGGAACTTCGAGCCGGCGACCCCCAGCCGGCGTTCGGCATAGAGCTTCAGCAGATTGCGTCCCAGAACTACCGAGAGCGCGACGAAGAGCAGGAAGATCAGCGCCGACAGTCCGGCAAAAAAGAGAAGCTGTTGGTTGCTGTCGGGACTGATGAATTTCAAATTGAACGATGCCTGTGAGATCAGGATAGCCAGCAGCAGAAAAGCTGCGACCGCCAGCGTGATTACAGCCTTGCGGCGGCCGGAGGTCTTACCTTCGGGGCGGGTTGGAGTGGGTGCGGCCAAAGCAGACTCGGTGCTATGCAATGTGAATTCGGTGCCGTCAAAATTCGGTGATGCCCACCACGTAGAGACGCGGCTTGCCGCGTCTCCGTATGCGAGAGAGACGCGGCAAGCTGCGTCTCTACGGCAGTAGCATTATAGAACCAGCATGATCGGGCCAGATTTGGATGCCATGGCGACTAGTGACCGCCGGAGCGCCCGCCGCGCAACGTCTGCTTGAGCGCGTCATACGCCGGCTTGGGCCGATAATCCCGATCGAAGAGCAGCCCCGCTCCCTGCGAGTGTTTCGAATGCGACCCGATCCAGGAATACTTATCCGTGAAACCCCAGGTCTGGATCGCCGTGCAGCCGGCGTGAGCCAGGCAGGCGGAGGCAATCTTGCGATAAACGTCGGCTTGCAGTTGAAGATCCGCAGGGCGGGCCTTGCCGTCAGCGTCCACCGGGAGCGCCACATCCATCTCGGTAATGTGCACCTGCACTCCCAACCCGGTGAAGCGGCCGATGTTTTCAGCAATGGAAGCGGTATCCGGATGGAGATTGCCGATGTGCATCTGAAAGCCCACGCCATCGATGGGCACGCCGCGCCGCCGGAAGTCTTGCACCATAGCGTAGATTTCGTCCGACTTCGGGTTCATCGCCTCGGCCTCAGCGTCGTTGTAAAAGAGGAGAGCGTCAGGATCGGCCGCGTGCGCCCAGCGGAAGCAGTCCTCAATGTAGGAGCTGTCTTTGCCCGCGCGGCCAATGCCCGGCTGGTCATACCAGATCGTGCTGCGAAATTTTCCCACGACTCGCTCGTCGAACGCCTCGTTGACTACGTCCCACGCGAACACCTTGCCTCGGTAATGCCCGACTACAGTCTTGATGTGCCGTTCGAGGATTTGAGCAAGTTGCTTGGAAGTGTAGCGCCCTTCCGTGAGCCACTTCGGATTCTGCTGATGCCAGACCAGCGTGTGCCCGCGAACTTTCATGTTGTGTTGGCTGGCAAAAGCGACTACCCGGTCAGCCTGCGCAAAATCAAAAATCTCTGGAGCGGGATGCAACACCTCCCACTTCATTGCATCTTCCGGCTCCAGCATGTTGAATTCGCGAGCCAGGGTCGTTGCGTATGCCGTTTCGGAGAGTTGTTCCGGCCGCACCGCCGCGCCCACGAGTATTTCGGAGCGCTGGGCTGCCTCACGCAAAGAAACCGGCGCGTTGGACGCGCCGGATCCAAGGTAGACGGCCGCCAGGCCCCAAACGAGACGTCGCCATTTCCGGCTTCCGTTCATGCGACATTACTGTGCATCAGGTAGTAGCTCGCGACTGATCGCTCAAAGGAACTTGCCCCGTACACCGAAGAACATGTACCGGGGCACGTCAATCTCCCCACAGACCGCCAATTTCTGGCCAGAAAACCCGCAACCAGCGGCTCCAGCCGCATTCTGCCACTAAGTACAGGTACCTAAGTTACTTTTTCCGAATACCCATTGGGTTGACAATTTGTGTCAGTGCGAAACACCCTCCGCTGATCCCCTCGGAAATCAGCGGCTTCGCATACCCCCGAGTTCGCGGGAAACAGGAGAGATATGTCTCAACGGCTGGGCGACCTGCTCGTGAAAGAAAAGGTCATCACCCCAGAGCAGTTGGAACAAGCGACCAAGCTCCAGAAGGAGGCGCGTCTCCGTCTCGCCTCCGCCCTGGTGAAGTTGGGATTCCTCTCCGATGAGGACGTCACCAACTTCTTGTCGCGCCAGTACGGTGTGCCCGCCATCAATCTCTCCTACTTCGAAATTGATCCCGCCGTCGTCAAGCTGATCCCGTACGAAACCGCGAAGCGCTACCAGATTCTACCGCTCAGCCGGGTGGGCGCCTCGCTCACGATCGCCATGGTCGATCCCACGAACGTGTTCGCCATGGACGATATCAAGTTTATGACCGGCTTCAACATCGAGCCGGTGGTCGCTTCGGAAAGCTCCATCATCGAGGGCATCGACAAGGCCTACGGCACCTCCAAGGAAGAGGAGCTCGAGCAGGTCATGCAGTCGATGAACGACATCGGCGACGCCGCCGACATCGAAGTGCAGGCCGAAGAGCAGCAGATGGAGTTGGCCGAACTCGAAAGAGCGGCCGACGAAGCTCCCATCGTCAAGCTCGTCAACCTGGTGCTCACCGATGCCGTGAAGCGCGGCGCCAGCGACATCCACATGGAACCCTACGAGAAAGAGTTCCGGGTACGCTTCCGCATTGACGGCGTGCTGCAATCCATCATGAATCCGCCCCTCAAGCTCAAGGACGCGATCACCTCGCGCCTCAAGATCATGGCGAAGCTCGACATCAGCGAAAAGCGCCTCCCGCAGGACGGCCGCATCATGCTGAAGATGCAGATCGGGGGCAAGAAAAAGCAACTCGACTTCCGCGTGAGCACTCTGCCCACTTTGTGGGGCGAGAAGATCGTGCTCCGGCTGCTCGACAAGGAAAACCTGCGGCTCGACATGCCCAAGCTGGGCTTCGAGCCAGAGTCGCTGGTGAAGTTCGAGAAAGCCATCCTGAAACCCTACGGCATGGTGCTGGTGACCGGGCCGACGGGATCGGGCAAGACCAACACGCTGTACTCCTCGATTTCCCGGCTCAACCAGCCCGATACCAACATCATGACCGCCGAAGACCCAGTCGAATTCCAGTTGGGCGGCGTGAATCAGGTGCAGATGAAGGAGCAGATCGGCTTGAACTTTGCCGCGGCTCTACGCGCCTTCCTGCGGCAGGACCCCAACATCATCCTGGTGGGCGAGATTCGAGATTTTGAAACGGCGGAAATTGCCATTAAGGCCGCTCTTACCGGCCACCTGGTCTTGTCCACGCTGCACACCAACGGCGCGCCCGAGACGATCACGCGTTTGATGAACATGGGCATTGAGCCTTTCCTGGTGGCAACCTCCGTTCACCTCATCTGCGCGCAGCGCCTGGTCCGGCGAATTTGCAAAGACTGTACCGAGCCGGTCGAGGTGCCGGTGCAGACGCTCATCGAGGAAGGCTACTCGCCGGAAGAAGCGAAGACGGTTCAGATCATGAAAGGCAAAGGTTGTGCCACCTGTAACAAGACCGGATACAAGGGTCGCACCGGCTTGTACGAAGTGATGGAAGTGGACGACGAAATCAAAGAACTGGTTTTGGTGGGCGCTTCGGCGCTTGAACTGAAGAAAAAGGCGATTGAACGCGGCATGATCACCCTGCGCCGTAGCGGGCTGATCAAGGTTGCGGGAGGTTTTACAACGCTCGAAGAAGTGGCTCGCGAAACGATCCACTAAAACGGCAGTTAAGGAAAAGGAAGAAGAAGACCATGGCGCTCTCATTAAGCGATCTGCTCCGGCGCATGCTGGAGATGGCGGGCAGCGACCTCCATATCACCACGAACTCGCCGCCCCAAATCCGCGTGCACGGACACCTGGTGCCGCTCGATTTGCCGCAATTGACGCCGGCCGAAACCAAGCAGCTGGCCTACAGCGTCATGACCGATTCGCAGAAGCACCGCTTCGAAGAAAACCTCGAGCTCGACTTCTCCTTCGGCCTGAAGGGCCTGGCTCGCTTCCGCGCCAATGTGTTCAACCAGCGCGGCGCCTCGGCGGCCGTCTTCCGTCTCATTCCGTTCGAGATCAAGTCCTTCCACCAGTTAGGACTGCCCCCGGTCGTCAGCAAGCTCTGCGACAAGCCCCGCGGGCTGGTGCTGATCACCGGGCCCACCGGTTCGGGCAAGTCCACGACCCTGGCCGCCATGATCGACAAGATCAATACCGAGCGGCACGATCACATCCTTACCATCGAGGATCCGATCGAATTCGTGCACATGAACAAGAACTGCCTGGTCAACCAGCGCGAACTGCACTCCGACACCAAGTCGTTTACCGATGCCCTGCGCGCCGCCCTCCGCGAAGACCCGGACGTGGTGCTGATCGGCGAAATGCGCGACCTGGAAACCATTGAATCGGCGCTGCGCATCGCGGAGACCGGCCACCTGACTTTCGGCACCCTGCACACCAACTCGGCGTCTTCCACCATCAACCGCATCATTGACGTTTTCCCGGCGCACCAGCAGTCGCAGATCCGGGCCCAGCTTTCGCTGGTGCTGGAAGGGATCATGTGTCAAAGCCTTCTGCCCCGCAGCGATAACAAGGGACGCGCCATGTGCATGGAGATCCTGGTGCCGAACGCGGCCGTCCGCAACCTGATCCGCGAAGACAAGATTCACCAGATCTACTCGGCCATGCAGTCCGGTCAGGAAAAATACGGAATGCAGACCTTCAACCAGTCGCTGGCCACGGCTTACTTCCAGAAACAGATCACGCTGGAAGTGGCCACGGCGCGATCCAGCAACCAGGACGAGTTGCAGGAAATGATTGCACGCGGCGCCGGCCTGCTGAACCGGCCGACTGCGGCTGGAACGACGATGGCCAGGGCAGCTGCGCCAACCAGGAGATGACAAACGAGCGCCCGCTAACGGGCCCAGGACGGTGGGGGGTAGCCTGCTGGTAATCCAGCGGCTTCGAGCGACAGCAATGAGGAGAAGGGAACCATGCCGGTTTTTACATTTTCAGGAAAGACCAATTCTGGCGAAAAAGTCCAGGGAGAACGCGTAGCCCCTAACAAGGAGTCACTCGCCTCCGCGCTCCGGCGCGAGCGCATCACGCCGGGGTCCATCCGCGAGAAAGGCAAGGAGTTTTCCCTGCCTACGTTCGGGACCGCCAAGATCAAGGTGAAGGACATCGCGGTGTTCTTCCGGCAGTTCTCCGTCATGATCGATGCCGGTTTGCCGCTGGTTCAGTGTCTCGAAATTCTCGCCGCCAACCAGGAGAACCCCAATTTCCAGAAGACGCTCATCGGCGTCCGGACCACGGTCGAGGGCGGCTCGACGCTCGCCAACGCCATGCGCCTGTACCCCAAGGTGTTCGATGACCTGACCACCAACATGATTGAGGCTGGCGAGACCGGCGGTATTCTCGACATCATCCTCCAGCGACTGGCCCAGTACGTTGAAAAGGCGGTCAAGCTGCGGTCGGCCGTTAAGTCGGCGTTGATCTATCCCGTGGCCGTGGTCTCCATCGCTGTAATTATCGTGGGCGCGCTGCTCAAGTGGGTGGTGCCGATCTTCGCCAACCTGTTCGTCGGCCTGGGTGTGGCGCTGCCCCTGCCCACGCGGATCGTCATCGGCCTCAGCAATTTCGTAGGCCACTTCTGGTGGTTCTTTATCGCGGGGGCGGTGGCCGCCTACTTCGGACTCAAGCAGGTCCGGAAAGACCCGCGAGGCCGCTACTATTTCGATGCCGCCTTGCTGAAGTTGCCGGCCATTGGCATACTGCTTCGCAAGATCGCCGTTGCCCGCTTCACGCGGACCCTCGGCACCCTGATTACCTCCGGCGTCCCCATTCTGGAAGGCTTGGCCATTACCGCCCGCACGTCCGGGAACGCCGTGCTGGAAGAAGCCCTGATGAAAGTGCGCAAGGCGATCGAAGAAGGCCGTACCATCGTCGATCCCCTGCGCGAATGCGGCGTCTTTCCCAACATGGTGACGCAGATGATCGGCGTTGGCGAAGCCACCGGCGCCATGGACGCCATGCTCCAGAAGATCGCGGATTTTTACGAGGACGAAGTGGACGCCGCGACCAAAGACATGCTGGCCATGCTCGAGCCGATCATCATCGGTATGCTCGGCGTCACCGTCGGCGGCATCGTTATTTCGCTCTACCTGCCGCTGTTCTCGATGATTTCGAAACTGGCGGGATAACTTTGGGCTGCGAGCTGCGAGCTACGAGCTACGAGCAGGCGACGAGCCAGTACGCATTCGAAGCTCGCGGCTCGTAGCTCGAAGCAACTGGCCTCGCGACGACAGCGAATAGCCAACGACCAACGACAAACGACCATCGACCAACCCATGCATTCCATCTCTGACGAGCGGAACTGGCTGACCTGGCTGGTGAAGGTTCGCCTCCTGATCCTGACCGTTCTGCTCGCCATCGAACTGGCGGTCATCCGCCTCACCCCGAGTCCGCTTCCCATCCTGCCCTTCCTCACCGCGATGGTGCTGTGGTTCGTGCTCTCGCTGTTCTTCCTCTTTCTGGTCTCGGTGTGGAACGAGAGCCGGCTCCAGGCCATGCTGCAGGTGCTCAGCGACCTGGCCATGGTCACGCTCATCGTCCACCTCACCGGTGGTATCGACAGCTCGCTCAACTTTCTCTATCCACTGGTCATCATCGTCGCCTGCATGCTGCTGCCCCGGTCCTGGGGTTTTCTGAGCGCCGCGCTGGCGTTCATTCTGTTCGGCGCAATTCTGGAACTGGACTACTACGGGGCGATTCCATCGTTTTCAACGTCGCACCCCAAGTTAAAGGCGCTGCAGGTAGTGATGTTCGTCAACCTGTTTGCGTATCTCGCCATCGCCTACCTGGCCGGCCTGCTGGTGACCAAGCTGCGCCAGGCCGATGTCCGGCTGAAGGATGCCAGCGGAGCGCTGGAGAACCTGCAGGCGCTGCACGAAAACATCGTGCAGTCCATGAGTGGAGGCGTGATCACGACCGGAATCGACGGCCGCATCACGCTCGTCAACCGCTCCGCCCAGCACTTGCTCGAGATTTCCGAGGCGGAATTGCGCGGCCGTTCGGTCGCCGGTCTGTTTCTCGATGCGCTGCCCCATGTCGCTTCCGGACGCAGCGACGCCGAAGTCCGGTATGCCGCCGGCAATGGATTCCGCAAGACTTTTCGAGTGATGGGGTCCGCTCTGAACGTGAACGTGCCCGGGGAACTGGGGTTCGTTTACACCTTCGACGATCTCACCGAGATCCGCCGCCTGGAGCGCGAGGTGCGCCTCCAGGACCGCTTGGCCGCGGTCGGCCGGCTGGCTGCCGCGATCGCGCACGAGATCCGCAACCCGCTGACCTCGATTGCCGGATCGGTGAGCATGCTGTCGGACGCGCCCGCCTTGACTGACGAGCAGCGTAAACTGCTCCAGATTGTGACCCGGGAATCGGATCGCCTGAACAATATCATTACCGACTTCCTGGCCTACTCCCGCGGCAAGCAATACCGTTTCGAGCGGGTCAATCTGATCCCGCTTCTCCAGGATACCCTCACCCTGCTCGAACACCGCCTGACGGCCGAAAACGCCGGCATCCGCTTGCTGCGAATGCTTCCAGCTTCCGAAGCCTGGGTCCTGGCCGACGGCGACAAGCTCAAGCAGGTGTTCTGGAACTTCAGCGAAAACGCGGTGCGCGCCATGAAGAAGACGGGCGGCATCTTGACGGCCGCCCTGGTGGAGCGCGGCCCGGACTGGGAGATGAGCTTTGCCGACACCGGTCCCGGCATCAGCCCCCAGCAGACCGAAAAAATTTTCGAGCCTTTCCAGTCGAATTTTGAAGGCGGCACCGGACTGGGCCTGGCGATCGTGTACCAGATCGTGCAAGCGCACGAAGGCAAGGTCTGGGCGCGCTCGGAAGTAGGCAAGGGCACCAGTTTCGTGATGCGGCTGCGGCGCATGGACGAGCGTGTCTCCTCCACGTCTTCCGCGGCCTCGCAATCTGCCGCCGCGGTAGCTGCCGCCGCAGCTGCGGGAGGAGGGACTCGTGGGTAGCATCCTGGTCTGCGACGACGAGCGCTCCATCTGCGAATTGCTCGATATCGCCCTCCGCCGCGAAGGCCACAAAGTGGAAACCGTTACCGGCGGCGAAGCGGCCCGGCGCAAGATCGAGAGCGCGCTCTTCGACGTGATTGTTACCGACATCAAGATGCCGCACGTGGATGGCGTCGAGGTGCTGCGTTACGCCCACCAGATTTCGCCCGACACCGCCGTCATCCTGATGACCGCGGTGGATGACTACGAGGCCGCCGTCCAGGCCGTCAAGGCGGGTGGCGCCGCCGACTACATCCGCAAGAGCCCGGCCCTGGTGGACGAAGTGAAGCTCGGGATTGCGCGCGCGCTCGAGAAAGTTTCGCTCAGCCGCCAGAACTTTGCCCTGCGCCGCGATGCCGCCACGCGCAACTCGCTCGACAACATCATCGGCGTCAGCCCGGCGCTGGACAAGCTGAAGCAGACCATCCGAACGGTGGCCTCAACCCAGAGCACCATCCTGGTCTATGGCGAGAGCGGCACCGGAAAAGAACTGGTCGCCCGCGCCGTGCACACCTGTTCGCCACGCGCCACCGAAGGTTTCGTGTCGGTCAACTGTGGCGCATTTCCCGAGACCCTCCTCGAAAGCGAGTTGTTCGGCTACGTCAAGGGAGCGTTCACGGGAGCCAACCAGAACAAGCGCGGACTGTTCGAAGTCGCCGATCAGGGTACGATCTTTCTGGACGAAATCAGCGAAATGACCACGCCCATGCAGGTCAAGCTGCTGCGTGTGCTACAGGAGCGTAGCGTGCGTCCGGTGGGCGGCACCAGCGAGATTGCGGTGGACGTTCGGGTCATCGCCGCCACCAACCGCGACCTCGACAAACAAGTCGCCGACGGCACCTTCCGCGAAGACCTCTACTACCGACTGAGCGTGATTCCCATCCGCGTGCCCGCGTTACGCGAGCGCCGCGAGGACATCCCCCTGCTCGCCAACCATTTCATGAAGAAGTACGCTCCGGCGGCCGGGAAGAGCATCCACAGCGTGGACAAGCCGTCTCTCGAAGCCCTCTGCGGCTACGACTGGCCGGGCAACGTCCGCCAGCTGGAAAACACCATCGAGCGCGCCGTAGCTCTGGAACTCGGCAGCGAGTTGCGGGTCGAGCTTCCCGCCGAGCGTCCCAAAGCGCGCGCCGTGGCGGCAGGCGCCGAGACGCCCTTTTCCATCCCGGCGGGCTCGGTCCTTCCCGAAGGCGTCAACATGGAAAACTACGTCACACAGATCGAGCGCTCCCTTCTGCAATCCGCGCTAGGACAGACCCGCGGCGTCCAAGTCAAAGCTGCCGACCTCCTGGGCATCTCCTACCGTTCGTTCCGCCACTTGATGAAGAAATACGAGCTGTAGGACCAACGGCCGAACGTCCAACAACATTGTGATCTTCGTCCTTGACGCACGGCGGCTTCCGAATATACTCAAGCGTCAAACCTGAGTTGACCGAATTCCGGCTTGAGGGGGCACGGAACTTCGGAGGAGGCAACATGCTTGCTTGGCAGCTGCTTCTGCCGGTTCTCCTTGCTCGGACCCACCCTGTGTTCAAAGAACTTCCTGGTCGGGAGTTCTCTTCCCATTCCTTTCTTGCCCGGAGAACGCCTGTGTCTTCCGCCGCGAAGTGCATGATGGCATTGTTCTTAGCTGGGATCTGGATGGGCTCAGTGCCGGAGGCGTGGGCGGGCCCCGGATTCCAGCCGGTCCCCCCAGACGAACTCAAGATGACGAGCGAGCCCATGGCGCCGGGAGCGCCCGCCATCCTCCTCTATCGCCAGGTGGACCGGGACGACAATGGCCACACTTCCCATGAAGACAATTACTTTCGCATTAAGATCCTGACCGAAGAGGGGCGTAAATACGCCGACATCGAGATCCCGTTTTCGAAACAACTTGAGAACATCGTAAACATCCGGGCTCGGACGGTTAAGCCCGACGGCTCTATCGTTAACTTCGATGGAAAAGTCTTCGAAAAAACCATTGTCAAAGCAAAAGGCGTAAAGTACCTGGCAAAAACTTTCACGCTTCCCGATATTCAAGTCGGGGGGATCATCGAGTACTACTACACTGACGACTTCAAAGAGCTTGCTCTCTTCGACTCCCATTGGATCCTGAGCGACCAACTGTTCACAAAAAAAGCCCAGTTTTCGCTAAAGCCCTACAAAAGCAGCTTCGACAACCCTTTCCAGCTCCGCTGGACCTGGCAACGCCTGCCGCCCGGTGCCGAACCGAAACAGGGTCCGGACCGCATCGTCCGGATGGAGGCAAGCAACATCCCGGCCTTCCAGACGGAAGACTTCATGCCGCCGGAAAATGAATTGAAGGCGCGCGTGGACTTCATCTATGAAGACGATCTCACAGAGCGGGAGCCGGACAGATTCTGGAGGCACATCGGAAAGAAGCGGAACGACTCTCTGGAAGGCTTTGTCGGGAAGCGCAAAGCGATGGAAGCGGCCGTCGCTCAAATCGTTTCGCCCGGCGATCCCCCGGAAGTGAAGCTGCGAAAGATCTACGACCGCGTGCAAACGATCCGAAACACGTCCTACGAGGTGCGGAAAACGGAGCAAGAGGAAAAGCGTGCCCAGGAGAAGCCGGTCGACAACGTCGAAGAGCTTTGGAAGCGCGGCTTTGGCGATGGCACGCAACTGACATGGCTGTTCCTCGCTTTGGCTCGAGCCGCCGGCTTCGAAGCGTACGGGTGCTGGGTCTCCGACCGTCGAAATTACTTTTTCGTTCCAGTGACGATGCAAAGCGAGAAGCTGAATTCGAATGTCGTGCTCGTCAAGCTGAACGGAAAAGACCTCTATTTCGATCCGGGAGCGGCGTTCACACCCTTTGGCATGCTGACCTGGGCAGAAACAGGAACGCAAGGGTTGCGGTTGGATAAGGACGGAGGGACCTGGATCCGGACCACGCTGCCGGAAAGTTCACAGTCGAAAATTGAACGCAACGCAAAGCTGAAACTGACCGACACCGGTGACCTGGAAGGAAAACTGACCATCACCTACACCGGGCTGGAGGCCATGCACCCGAGGCTCGAGAACCGCAACTCCGATGAAGTGGAGCGCAAGAAGTTTCTGGAGGAGGAGTTGAAGGAACAGATCCCCGCCGCCGCCGAAGTAGAGTTGACCAACAAACCGGACTGGAGCAGCGCGGAAACCCCCCTGGTCGCTGAATTTGACCTGAAAATCCCCGGCTGGGCCTCGAGTGCCGGCAGACGGGCCGTCGTTCCCGTCGGAATCTTCACCGCTGCCGAGAAACGAATCTTTGAACATGCCGACCGCGTCCATCCCATCTATTTTGAATACCCGTTCGAGAAGAGGGACGACGTGACGATCGAACTCCCCCGGGGATGGCGAATCAGCAGTGTGCCAAACGCGCAGAATCAGGATGGCCACGTCATTGTGTACAACTTGAAAGTTGAGGACAACCAGGGGACGTTGCACTTGACGCGGAAATTGAGCGTCGATCTCTTGATCCTGGAGGCAAAGTACTACACCGCGTTGCGCAACTTCTTCCAGGTAGTGAGGACCGGAGATGAAGAGCAGATTGTGTTGCAGCCCGGTACTGCGGCCGCCAGCAACTAGCAGGGAAGCGGCGCTAGCGCCGGTGTCAAGACTCCCTCCCGGGAAGGGCACGGCTTTACAGGCCGCGAGAAAAGTCGGATTTTGGGTGGCGCAGCGCTTTAGCGCTGCGATAAGAGCCTTCCTTTCATCAGGGGCTTCAGCCCCTGAGGGTCCGCTTTTCCGGAGTCCAGAAGGATTTGTGAACCCAGTTCTATTATCTTGGATCGCTGCTTGCGTGCTGGCCTGCGTCCTGCCCGCGGCGGCCAGTAGTGATGCTCCGCAGTGGATGCATGCCCTGGTTGGTGTGCCATTACCTCCCTATGATGAAAAGACTGACGCGGTACTGCTGTATTCCGAAACGAACGTAACTGTCCTGTCGACCGACAAGATTAAGACCCACGTTCGCGAGGCCTACAAGATTCTCCGTCCCAACGGTCGTTCGCGCGGCATTGCCAGTGTCTATTTCAATTCGCCCGGCCAGAAAGTCACCAGTCTGCATGGATGGTGCATCCCCGCGCAGGGCAAAGACTACGAAGTCAAGGACAAGGACGCGGTCGAGCAATCGCCCTTCAGCATCCCCGGAGTTGAGTTGATTACGGATGTGAGACGCAAAGTGATCGATATTCCAGCTCCGGATCCTGGCAACATTGTGGGCTATGAGTATGAACTTGAAGAAGAGCCCTTGGTGCTCCAGAGCGGCTGGAGTTTCCAGGAGAGGGATCCTGTGCGGGAAAGCCATTACTCCCTTCAACTGCCTGCAGGATGGGAATACAGGGCCTTCTGGCTCAACTATCCCGAAGTACAACCCAAGCAGACTGGCACCCAATGGGCATGGGCCGTGAGCAATGTGAAGGGGATCCGGCCTGAGCCGGATATGCCTCCCATGGATGGAGTGAGTGGCCAGATGGTGGTTTCTTTCTTTCCGCCCGGTGGCCCTTCCTTAACAAACAGTTTCAGCAGTTGGCGTGAGATGGGGACGTGGTACTCGAACCTGGAGACCGGCCGCATCGGGGCGTCTTCCCAGATCAAGGAGAAAGTCGTCGAGTTGGCTGCTTCGAAACCCACGGTTCTGGAAAAGATGTTAACCATCGCTGATTTTGTACAGCATGACATCCGCTACGTTGCCATTGAACTCGGTATCGGGGGCTGGCAACCTCACCCCGCGTCAGATGTATTCTCCAACCGCTATGGAGACTGCAAAGACAAAACCACGCTGATAAGATCGATGCTCCATGAGATTGGAATAGAGTCCTACCGAGTTGACATCAATACGGAGCGGGGATCGATCACGCCTCAAACACCAGCGCACATAGGTTTTAACCACGCAATAACTGCCGTCAAGTTGCCCGAGGGCCTAGCGGATCCGTCGTTGGTTGCCATTTTCCAACATCCGAGCCTGGGAAGGATTTTGTTCTTCGATCCGACCGATGAGATGACCCCGTTTGGGCTGATTAGCGGAAACCTGCAGGCCAACTACGGTTTGCTAGTAACGCCGGACGGAGGCGAACTGGTTCAGTTGCCGCAGCAGCCCTCCAGCATGAACAGCATTCAGCGCACCGCCAAACTGACCCTCGACACCACCGGCACATTGAAGGGCGAGGTCAAGGAGGTTCGGCTGGGGGACCGCGCCTCATCCGAACGGTGGCAATTGCGAACGGCAACCAAGGAAAGCGACCGGATCAAGCCCATTGAGAGCCTACTGGCCGGCTCGCTTTCCAGTTTTCGAATCACGCATGCCACTGTCCTCAACCTTCAGCACACCGATCAACCTTTCGGCTTTGAGTACTCGTTTGAGTCTGACAGCTACGCAAAAAACGCCGGCAACCTGCTCCTGCTGCGCCCGAGAGTAGTGGGCAGCAAATCGTCGGGCATTCTCGAGACCAAGGAACCGCGAAGATTTCCTGTCGAATTCAAGGGGCCCGTGCGAGACACGGACAGCTTTGAAATCACGATTCCACCCGGCTACGAAGTGGACGACTTGCCGCCCCCCGTAGACTCGGAGTACAGCTTTGCCAGCTACCACTCCCGGACGGAAGCAAAAGGAAGCGTGATTCACTACACACGAACCTTTGAAGTCAAGGAATTGAGTGTGCCCGTCGAAAGGGTGGAGGAACTCAAGAAGTTCTATCGCATCGTTGCGAGCGACGAGCGCAACACCGCTGTGCTGAAACCGGCGGGCCCCGGCAAGTAGCTGGGAATCGTGTGGTTTTGGGTCGGCCCTGGCAGACGATTTTAGAAATCTTCTGGGACAACTCTTCACAAACAGCAGGGAGGTTCGTCGTGTGGGGGAGCGATCTCGCGACCGTCCCCCAAGCGCTCGATCGTCATTTCGTAACGGTCTTGCTCAGCACACTCTTCGCTGGATCGAAGGTAAAGCCCTGCTTGGTGATGTTGGTCACGGTCAGGGTGTAGGTTCCGTGCGGGCCCTTCAGCTGGAAGTCGGCCAGGCCGTTCAAGTCGGTCATCTTCTGCGCGGTTTGTGTGCCTCCACCCGGCAGCGTCCACTGAATGCTGACCAAAGCGTCGGGCACCACGACGCGTAGCTCGTTCTTCACCCGCACCTTGCCGCGGAGTTCGATGCCGGCGTTGTCTCGCTTTACGGAGAAAGTAATGGCGCGGGAGCGCAAGCAGTTACTCTTGCAGACCTGCGCCGCTTTCTTACCCCAGTCGGGATCGGAGGAAACGCCGTTGGTCGTCAATTGTGTGACCACGAACGGCGCAGCCCCGGCTAAGGGCAGATGGGTCGGGGCGGGCATCGTGAAGATGTTGGCGTCTCCGCCGATGGGGATGCGGGTGAAAACGATCAGCGTGCCGTCGGGCGACCAGGACGGCCCCATGTCATAAACGGTCGGGTCGTTGCTGAGATTGGTCGCGCCCGAGCCGTCGCTGTTCATCGCCCAGACCTGCCACGTTTCGCAGCAGGGATTGTTGAACTGGGCCATGAAGGTGATCATGGTGTTGTCCGGCGACCATGCTGGACTCCGGTTCTCGTGGTCCATGACGACCAGCACAGCCTCCCCCGAGCCGTCCGGATTGACGGTCACGATCTGCCAGCCCGCAAAACCTCCGCCGAACCGGACGCCAGCGAAAGCGATCTTGTTTCCGTCGGGCGACCAGGCGGGATCGAGTTCGTCAGTATCGGAGTTGGTGATGTTCACATCCGAAGATCCGTCCAAGGCGACTACAAAAATGTCGAACTGGATCGAGATCACGATCCCGGGAACGTACCGCACCAACGCGATCTTGCTGCTGTCCGCCGACCACGTGGGCCCGAATTCGATTCCGGTATGCGTTGACAGTTGGAACTGGCCGGTTCCGTCGGCATTCATCACCCAGACGCTGGAGAAAATGTTGTCGCCGACGACATAGGCAATCTTTGTTCCGTCGGGCGACCAGACCGGGCCGAATTCAGAGACGCCCGGGGTATTGGTCAGATCGGTTTGGTTGCTGCCGTCGGCATCCATCACCCAGATGTCGGTAGTGTTGTCCGGCATCCCGACGACGTAGGCGATCTTGCCGTTTGGCCCAACCGCGGCTAGAGCAGGAGAGGAAACTACGGCCGTAACCGCGAGACACAGCACGGCCGCGGCAAGCCACCTGGGAACCTGGGTACGCATGGGAGATCTCCTTCCAATGAAAATTGAATCTTGGTCTTGCAAGGTGGGCAGGCCGTCATTTTGGTGTCTCCCTGCCAGGGATGCGGTGACCGCCATCACACATCCGCGTGACCTCGCATTCAGCCACTTGATATGTCATGGAGCCTCACGGAGCTTCCCCTGGGAAAGAGCCCCTACCCACCTCTGAGTGCAGGCTCTCCCCAGTTGAGAAGCGCAGTAGAACGTGTTCTACCGCTAACTCGGACAGTGCGCAGCGAACGGCGGGAACAGATTCTTGACGGCTCCGGGGGCCAATTGAGCAAATAAAAACGAGTGACGATATCCAGTCCACTGGAATCGTCACTCGCCAGGAGAGTGTCTCGATTGTTGCTCGTTCTCTTACGGTGTAATGCGGCGCGCAATCATGTTGAATGCGCTGCCGGTAAAGAACAGCAGGCCGCGGACCCGCACGGCGTCGCCGTTCGTGAGTGCATGCGGCAAGTGGTGGAGGTCCGTTCCAGGCTGCCAGTAAATAGTCACGCTGGTCTCGCCGGAGAGCATGGCAAATGCCGAGTCCGCAGCTACCGTAAGCGTGAAGGTGGTGGGAGCCGTCCCCGACAGCCCGGACACCGTTCCCGACAGAGCCTGCTGCTGAAGTTTCACCTTCTCCGCCACCAGCGAAGTGCCGCTCAGGGCGCTGGCGCTCTCGACCTCGATGCGCTGGCCGGCATGCACGGTGGAACCGTCAAACGGGAAGTTCGGTGGCGCGGGCAGGCCCCCGATGCCGCTGGTATCGATGTTGCCTTTGTGCACCTTGTACCCCGCTCCGCTGACATCGGCCGTGAAGCTCGATCCGGTCTTGGTATCGTCCATGCCGCTGCCGGAGCCGTCATCGGCGATAAAGGTTAGCTGCGTTGCGGGATTGCCCACGACCTGCGAAATCAGGCCTTCCGCTTCGAATCCGCCAGCATTCTCGACGCCTTCGACTTCCTTGGCATACAGCGTTCCGTCGGCCTTGGTTACGCCCTCGACGGTCACGATCGTATTGGTCATGGTGGCCAGCGTGGCGCCGTCCTTGAATTCCGTGTTGGCGTCGGTCGTGAAAGTCAGGGAGGTGCCGGCAATCCCGGTAACCAAGACGAATGAGGTCCCGTTCACGCTGCTCACCGTACCGGTGATGTCTTCGAGTTCGCCGTTCTCGAATTCCTGTTCATTCTCGGCTGCTACCGTGGAAGTAGAAAGGTTGAACGAGGCCGCGCTGATGTTGACGCCGGTCACGTTGCCTTGCCCGTCGAACGTGAGCGAGTTCGCAACGTTGAGGTCAATATTCACCACCGGCGTACTTGTGCCCACGGTGAAAGCGGGATTGAAGTTCACCGTCACCGCCTGGCTGAACGCAGGCTCCAGTTTCACGATCTGGCCCAGGTTGTTGATGAAGACGACTTCAGGATTGGCCACCGTTAAGGTCGCGCTCGTGTAGCTGCCTTGCGGCACCTTAAGAAGCGCCAGGGGCTCGTTCGTTCCGGAAAGGTGGGTCAATTCCAGCCGCCGCGTCGTGGACAACACCGTGACCGCAGCTCCACTGCTCGGGGTGAAGCTGATCGGCCCCACTGTGACTTCGAAAGCAAGGACACGATCCGCGGGAGCGTCGCCGATTCGTACCTGGGTAGCGGTCGTTCCGACTCCGCCACCACCGCCTCCGGCGGCGTTCGAACCGCCTCCACAGCCGAGGGCACTCAGGATGAGACCGGTTCCGAGCAGGACAGTGATTGATTGGATCGTTGTATGAATCCAGCTGCCGCGAATTCTGCTTGATGACATGACTTTCTCCTCTTCGACCATGCCGATTTTCAATCTTCTCCTGTGGCCGTGGTTCGGGGCTGTGATCGCCGTCACCGACCCGTGTAACCGCAAGGTTGAGAGGGTGCCGAAGAACGATTTACCGATTATGACACCGAAAAATCGCCGCGGGGAACACGGAAGTGCCACTCATTTTTCGGGGCCGCCCCGGGTGGGCATCGGCCGTTAGGACAGCGAAAGGAAGGCGGACGACCGGCCACTTCACAGCCTCGTTTCCAAGACCGTTGCGCCCACCGTTAGAACCGAAACAGGTAACTTACCTTCACGAAGAATTGCCGGCCCGTTGAAAATCCGGGGAAACCGGTGCGACGCAACCCTTGAGGATCAGCCGGGTCGAAGGCGAGATTCTCGCGGTGATCGGTATATCCGACATAGATCGCGGTGCCGGGATTCACCAGATAGGTCAGCAGCAGGTCGCCCGTCAGTCGTTTGGACCGGTCCAGGTCAACCAGTGATGCGTTCGGGAGGGTGGCGTTGTAGTCCACGATCGCGCGCAAGGAGAGGGAGCGGGTGAACTGGTAATTCAACTTTGTGCGCAGCAAGTGATTGTTAAAGATAGCTCTCGACCCGGGCGCGGCCGGCACTGGGGAGTTGTCGAGGGTGCTCAAACGGTCGTACAGGTACGTTTCGTCAAGCCGCATTCGCGACGTCGGCCGGAGAGTGACGCCCAGCGTTGCGTCGTCGGACTTGGCGAGGAAAGGCGCGAGGTCCGCAGCCGGAAAGAAATTGACGTTCGTGCCGCGCGTGTAGGAACCGTCAATGCCGAACCACTTCAGGCGTTGCGTTGAGAAGTAAACATAGCTGGCGTTCTCGTGGAAGCCGATGTTCTGGAAGGTTTCGAATTGTTCCAGATGGCCAAAAGAAACCGAAGTCGGACCTTTGAACGTGAAAGAAAAGGGCGCGTCCACCAGCCATTCCTGTAGCTGGCCGCGATGATCCCAAATGACACGAGTGTTGAGAGTTGGTCCGAAACTCACCAGGGATCCATGTTCCGGCCGCCACCGGTAGGTTGCCTGGTTCTTTAGTTGGCGGATATCCAGGCGCGGAATGAAACCCAGGTCCGCGCGGAAGTTTGGGCTCCGGTCGAGATAGCTGGTGAAATAGCTGAGGTGCAGTCCGCTATGGCGAATTTCGGCAAAGTAGTCGGAGCCTGAAAGCCGGTCCCCCGCCAGTTCGCGTGCTCGGGAATGGACGGCTTGGCCGGTGAAAACCCAGTTCGCGCTCAGCTTCAGGCGCGCGTCGGCGGAGAAGACTTCGTTGGAGCTCGATCCGAAATGGCGGCGGGAGAAGAGAAAGCCGACCGCGGACTGCCTGCCCACTTCCCTCTGCACCCGGAAGATTCCGATGTCCGCCCGGTCGCCCGACAAAGGATCGCTCGCTGGAACCACTTTGCCCGGGGCGCGGTCATCCGATGCCAGCACACCGAGGGCCCAGCGGCCGACTTTACCCGTCATGCGCAGGCCGAATTGAGGGTCCGCAATCCGGCGGGAGAAGAACAAGTTTTCCGGCGTCTGAAAGAAGCCCACCCCTTCGGTAAAGAACGGCCTTTTCTCGGGAAAAAAGACTTCGTAGCGCTGATTGACCGTCACTTGCGGCTCGTCGGATTCCACCTGGCTGAAATCGGGATTGGCGGTGAAATCGAAGGTCAGGGCGTCACGCAGGACAAACTTGGCGTCGAGCCCACCGCGCCATTCGTTCTGGGTCTTGATGGAAGGCGCGACGCCATCCGCGACGTTCAAGAAGCGCTGGCCGGCAAACGAGACGTAGGGTATGAACTGCAAATTGCGGCCGGGCGTCGTATCGCCCATCGCTTCCAGCGTCGCAAATTGGGCGACATAAGCTTCGATCTTCTCAGTGATGTGAGGCCAGGTCGAAAATTCCTTGGTGGCGGGGGAATAACGTCCGAGTGCAATTCCCCAGGTCGCGTCGTCGGCGGGATTAAAGCGCAGGCTCTTGAACGGAATCGCGATCAGAACCACGAAGCCATCCCCGGTCAGGCGTCCTTCGGAATGCCAGAGAGTGTCGAAGCTGAAGTCATCGTCCTGCCCCTCAGTAATGACTCCCTCCCTCTGGATTCCCAACGGATTGGCAAAGAATTCGTAAGCTCTCCGGCCGTCGTGGAAGGTATCGAGCGTGATACTGACTCGGTCGTCTTCGGTGATTTCCTCGCGTCGGCTCACGTGGGCGCGCAGCACTCGCGGATCTTCCTTGCAGACGAAGACGGCATACAGATTCTGGTCGTCGTAGGAGAGATATGCGGCGGTCGGCAGGGTTGCGGGAGCGCCGTCATTCGGCTCCCTCTGGCGAAAGTCCGTGATGCGAAGTCCCTGCTGCCGAGTTTCGGCGCCCACGTAATCACTCAGTCGCGGAGGAGTTGTGACCCGGGGCAACCGGATGCGCGGCCTATCGCTGGCTGCGGTCTCCGCGAACCCAGTGCAGCTCAGTGTGAGGAGTACCACCAGCCGCAGGATTGTTTTGAGGGATTTCGTCTTGGGTCTCATGGGAGCCTAGCCCGATTTTACAAAAACTTCCCGCCCTCGCGTTCCGTGTCCAATTGGGGAAGGGCTCGGAACGCTGGGGCGGGTTGGGGTGCTAGCGAAAGGGCCAGTCGCGGTGCATCGGTTAATGGAACGCGCTGACCCGGATGAAACTTGCTGGTTAGACCAGCTTGTGGCCGGTGCCGTCCTGCCCTTTGCCTTTCTTGTCGCCGGGCTCGGCTTCGCGCGCCACATCCTGGGTGAACTTGTGGCCGGTGCCGTCCTGCCCTTTGCCTTTCTTGTCGCCGGGCTCGGCTTCACGCGCCACATCCTGGGTGAACTTGTGGCCGGTGCCGTCCTGCCCTTTGCCTTTCTTGTCGCCAGGCTCGGCTTCACGCGCCACATCCTGGGTGAACTTGTGGCCGGTCGGGTCTTGACCTTTACCACGCGGATCGCCAGGCTGAGCCTCGCGAGCCATCAGAGAGAAACCGCATTGGTGGCGGGAGGCTTCCAGATTCATGGACCCACCCTTGGTTGAATGGTTGGTAATGCTGGCACTCATCGAGCTGACCAGGGCCAGTGAAGCGGCTAATGCGAGCAGTTCGTTTTTCACAGTGAATCTCCTTTGTCCCTACTCTCGTAAAACCCGGTCCGGCCTAAACCAGCCTGGTTTTACCGTCGGACATTAACCACATCCCGTCCCTTTTTCAGGACCTCTGCGGGGTCCGTTCATAGAACTAGGACACCTCGTCGGCCGGGACGGGAACAGGAAAAGTGTTCCTACCTGGAAAGGGTAGTTTTGACGGCACCGCTGGGCACATGAGCAGAACGAGGGTGGAGGGTCCAACCGTCTCGTTTGTCATTATTCTTGTCACCGGCAAGTTAAGGAAAAAACCTGTTCCATGCAGGAAAAGTGGTTGTCCAAGGAGATGTAAGGGATATACCAACGAACGGTTGCAACAAAAACGCGGGGCATAGTGGGGTCTGGCGATGATTGACGCACTCACGGCTGGCTACGGAATCCGCTCCAGAAGAAGGACTCCGAAGGCCGTGTCGGCGGTAGCCGAAAATCCAGTTGCTATAATCGAGCCCATGTCTTTGGAACAACTCCTGGACGAGGAGTTGGTCTCCCGCTCTCGGTCCACCACTGAGGCTGGGGAGCGCGAGCAGTACATCAATGAGCTATTCCGCCGGAATTATGCGCGCGTAGCCCGCTGGTGCCTGCGGTTCACCGCCGATCGCGAATCGGCTGCCGACCTGGCGCAAGAGATCTTTGCCAAGGCCTACCAGAAGCTCTCTTCGTACCAGGGCCAATCCAAGTTTTCCACCTGGCTGTTTGTCATCGCGCGGAATCACTGCCTGAATGCGGTGCGCGCCAACACCAGGCAAGCCACGGAACTGGCCGCCGACGACGGCGAAGAAATTTTGTTGGGCATTGCGGACAAATCTCCCAATCCGCACTCCGCTCTGGAACAGACCGCTTCGGCGGAGCTGGTTCGCAAGCTCTTGTCCGAAGCGCTCGACGAAACGGAAAAAATGGTTTTCACGCTCCACTACGGCGAAGACGTGCCGCTGGATGCAATCACGCGTCTGCTCCGGTTGGAAAACCAGAGCGGCGCAAAAGCTTACATCGTTAGCGCCAAGCGTAAACTGGCCCGCTTGGTGCAGCAGTGGAAAGCACGCGGCCAGGACATAGGAATTTAAGTGAGGCGCGCCATGTCGGATCGGAACATTCTCAAAGCAACATTCGCAGCAACCTCGGAGTGCCTGGCCCCGGAGCAACTGGAAGCTCTGGTGGATGGGCAGAAAGCGCACCCCCATCTGGCCAGCTGCCCAAGGTGTCAGGCTGAACTTGCGATGCTGAAGGCCTTTGAATCGGGCTCCCCACTTCCCGATGAAGGCGCCGCGGTCGCCTGGATCAGCTCCCAGCTTGATCGCCAGCTCGACAGCATCAAGCACCCGATTCGTTCCCGGGCCCGAGCCGCCGTACAAATTCTTGAACCGCAGAGCTGGCTGAGCAGGATTTTTGGACAGGGAGGATTCCGCTGGGCTCTTCCCGTTACTGCCATGGCCGCCGTCGCGATCGTTAGCGCGTTGGTTTTGCAGCCGCCAAAACCACCCGAACTACAGGCAAACGCGGGAGGAAAGCCTGCGATTTACCGGTCTCAAGAAGTGGCGGTTATCGGCCCGGTTGGTGAATTGCAGCCGGTGCCCCAGCGACTGCAATGGCAGGCGTTTTCCGGAGCTGAAACCTACAAAGTGGAAGTCATGGAAGTTGATCAGACGCGGCTTTGGGCGGCGGATACGAGGGAAACTTCGGTTGCGATCCCCACCTCTCTCCGTGTTAAAATGCTTCCAGGTAAGCCGATTCTGTGGCAGGTAACCGCCGTCGATGGACAAGGCCGTGTCCTGGGTACCTCGCAGATTCAGCGGTTTTCCGCCCCGCGCGCACGTTCGTCTGAGAAACCGCAGTCGTTCCAATAGTCGAGGTGTGTCATGTTATATACGCGTTCTTTGGCAAGTTCTTTCAGTCCGATCATTCGCATTTCACTCTTCATCTTGCTGCTCATCTCGTCGCGCCATCTTCTTGCGGGCGACACCGCGCCTTTTCCCGGCATTGAGCTGAGTATTTCGGATGAAACCGTGCCGCCCGGGGGGATGCTGCAACTGAAGGTAGCGATTACCGAGCCCAAGCCGATTTCGAAGGGCGGTCAAAAAACGGGATTCAATGCGAACTTTATCGGTCCCGTGCAAGGAGTCGCGCTGTTCAGTCCCGCCGGAGACGCCAGCGGCACAGCTGTCCTCTCGAAGGGAGCAGCGCAGTTGTCGCTGCATTCCCCGCTCTTTTCCATGGGAAACAACATTGACTATCCGGACTATCCGATCTTGACGATTGCCATGCCGGTGAAGACCAATGCGATCCCTGGAGCTACAGCGGATCTCACCCTGGATCCGAGCCTTTCGCAGTGGTTTGACTCCGCGGGGCAAAACTATCCGGTGCTGCTGTTCAACGGGATTCTGACCGTTGGAGGCACCCTCTCGATCGCCAATATCGTGCCCGGAGGCGGCCTGGTGCCCGCCGGCACGAAAATCGCCATCCTGGGGGTTGGCTTTCAGCCGGACTCGATAGTGCAGGTGAATGAGGGCGGCCTGGCAACGTCAACCTACGTAAGCTCCAACGAGATTGACGTGACGCTTACCACCGACGTGAATATGACGTCGCGGCGTATTCGCGTCATCAACCCATTGACGAATGAGAGAGCAACATATTATTCCTACCAGCGGACCACTCCGATGGGCAAAAGCACTCACCCGCTCATTGCTGCGACCGCGCCGCTGTTTTCCCAGGCCACCTGGACCTTGGCCTATTTCAAGCCGGTGTTGACGGGCTCGCAATTCAGCGGGCTGGCGCTCCAGAATGAGACGGCGACCGCCGCGAAAGTCCGGCTTCAACTCTTTGCCAGCAACGGAACTCTCCTCGCCACCCGGAACCTGAAGATTCTCGCCAAAAAGAAAATGACGCGCGACCTGGCGGAATTCTTCATCGGTGTGGTTCCAGAAACCGGAACCACGTTGAAGGTTACGGTGAGGTTCGGCCCGCCGATTCAACTGCTGGGGCTCTTGGGCGATGACGTCTTAGGAACGGTGGATCCGGTGGACCCCTCCCCGGCGCCATGATCGGAGCCAGATCGCCGCGCCGATCGCAAGAATGGTGAGGCTGGCGGCGCAAACCCCGATCGCCCGCCAGGAAACATAGGGGGGCAAGGGATTGAGCCCATCGCCGTTGAGCACAAACGCCGACCAGTGAGCAGGATTCTCGAGCGCTGTCCCGGACCGCAGGAACTTGAGCTTCGCGGATCGCAGCGCTTCCGCCTTGGGCTGATTCTTCACCAGCGCATAATAGTAAAACTGCTTCATGAATTCGCTGGTGGGTTGATCGGCCACGCGCCACAGTGTGGTTAGAGCAGAGCGCGAGCCAGCAAAGAGCAGGGCCCGGCTGAAGGCTTGCACTCCCTCACCCCGAATCATCTTTCCCCGCTCCGTATTGCAGGCCGAGAGCGTCGCCAGGTCTACTTCGCGCAGATCCAAGTCATACAGTTCGCGCAGGAAAAGGTAGTCGGCGGCCCCGTTCGAGGTCTCCGGCGAGAAGAGGATTCGGGAATTCTCTGGAATATCGGCATCCGCAAACGCGTGGGTGCTCACGTGCAAGATCGCCGCGCTGTGGGCCTTACCCGCAAGAAAAGCGCTCTTGACATCGGCCGCGCCCAGAAACAGCTCGGCTTTGCCCCGTGCCATCCTTGAGATGCTCTGGATTTCTTCCGCGGAATACGGCAACGCCTGCAAGCCCGCCGCGGCCTCAAGGTTCTCAGCCGTAGCGGACGATTCTTGAATAGTTGGATTTCCGAAAGCTGCCAATTCCTGTATCCAGGGTAAACGCAGGCTGGTCGCCGTAACAGGCCTACGCCGCAAAAGTGCTGCGGTTGGCAAATACGAAATGTCAAATCGCTCGATCAGCAACCTACCAGAGTTGTCCGCAGCGGGAACCAGATCGAAGGGCACGGAGCTGAGCCAGCCATCGGGCACGATCAGAGCGTGGTGTAAGTTCGCAGGCAGAGACAAGCCGCCAGGAATCAGGTGGGCGAGAAGGGTGATGTGCTGGCGCCAGTCCGCCCGCAGAGTATCGGGCAATCCACGCACAAAACTGAGCGCGCTCTCCCGCTCCGTTGCTGTGAGCTGCATTGGTTCCATTCCGTAGGACTCACGCGTACACCAGATCAAAGCCAGGCGATCACCGGAAACCCAGAACTCCATCAGAATCGTGGAAGGGTCCAGATATTTCCGGATCTCATCAAGGCCGGGAGGTGTGGGAGTCCGAGTCTCGCGACCAGGCGTGGCCGAGGCGAGACGGTCCTGGAAGGTCCGAGCCCGGCTGCGCTCCAGAAACCAGAAGGCGTCCTTCACATCATTTTTCTTAAGGAGCAGCGCGATCAAAGCGTCGTAGGCATCTCTTTTGTCGGCGAGGAACTCCGCGCGCAGCGCTGAGAGCTGAAGCTGAGTTCGAGTCGTCTCGATGATCGAAATCGCCGCGCGGTACTGGGCCTCCGCTTGTGCCGGTTGGTCCGCAAGTTCTTCGGCTCGCCCGATCCCGTAGAGAGCTTTCCATTGCTCCTCCGCCGTGCCCAGCTGGCGGGCCTGCGCGAGCGCCAACTGGAATTCATCTCTCCCAGTCTTGACATCCGTTTTACGCAGCAGCGTTTCGCCCAGGTAGAGGTGCGCCTGCATTTCCTCGCGCTGGTTATGAGTTTCCTCTGCAAGCGTAAGCGAACGTTGGAAGAACTGCTGCGCCTTGCCCAGGTCGCCCTGGTCCAGGGCGTAAACAATCCCAATGTTCTTTAGGACGCTGATCTCGCCGGCGGAATCATGCTGCTGTGCATACAGGCCCAAGGCAGCACGATAGCTGTCGAGCGCCTTCCAGGGATCACCCAACCGCCGATACAAGACGCCGAGATTCGTCAGAAGGTGTGCCCGATCGCTCGCCGTCAGGCCTTTCGAAGTCTCAACCTGCTTATAGATCTGGAGAGCGCTTTGGTAGCGTCCCAGACGCTGATACAGAGTGGCTTCGTTGATCTTCGTGATCTGCCGCCAATAGTCGCTCCACTTGTCCGCGGAGTGGCCCTCCAAAATCTGCCAAGCCTCCTGATAAGCGCGCAGAGCCTCCCGATAATTACCGGGGAAGTAGTAGGCGTTACCCAGATTGTTGAGCGTTCGGACTTCGGTCTCAGAATCGCCCATGCTCCGGCTGAAAGCGAGTGCCTGGCGCAGGCTCGCCTGCGCCGTCGGATACAGCCCCAGCTCTCCTTCCGCAATTCCTCGGCTATTGAGGGCGTACGCCTCGCCTTTGGCGTCCCCCAACTTGTGGTACACGTCGTCGGCCTGCTGGGCGAATTCGACGGCTTGCCTGTAGTCGCCCTCCGAAGATGCGACATTACTCAGGCCGTTCAGGAGATGAGCGAGTTGGGGCGACGGTTCGTCCACTCGCAACGTCTTCAGCGCAGATTCATAAATCTCACGTGCCTCTGGAAGGGCCCCCTTGTCCTGGAGCGCATCGGCCTGCCGAATCTTCTCGTCCAGCGCGCTCTTCGTCGGGGCTTGGGCAAAGGAGAGTGCTGCTGCGGCAAGCCACAACGCGACGACGGTACCAATGTGCCGGGGCGAGTACATCTCTGCCGCATTGTAGCCATGATCGAGAATCTCGTCACTGAGCGAGTCGCCCAGACTCTGGCCAGGCGCCGCGATCTGGAACTAGCGCAGTTCTCCAATTGCTGTAGAGTGAGAATCAAGAACGGGAGGGTACGGCTTCAACCGTGCCGCCAGTCCCGCAAAGCATCCCGGCTTTTAGCCGCTGCGGTCAGGCATTCTACATCAACACGAAAACTGTGCTAGGCTACGGCCTACCGAACGGCGGCTTCGCAGGTTCGCATTGTTCAAGTCGGGGAAAATTTCTGTTCTGCTCCGGCCCCTTTTCATGTCTCAGTTGGTGAGGACATCCTCAGGAGGAACACATGAGAAACACAAGAATTCGGTTTGCAAGCTTGGCAGCGGTACTGGTTCTGGCAATTATGGCTTCGGCCAGTCAGATGTGGGCGCAGCAGGTACGGCTCAGTGCCCGCAAAAACAAGATCATCAATGGAATCGAAGCACAGCTTCGCGGTGACTTCAGGGCTAATCAGAACCCGGTTCGGCTGAATGCGGAGTTGGAGAATATCAACATTCCCGTCGGGACGCGGGTTGCGTTCTGCCTGCTTCAAAACGGGGTGAAATCGCTGATCGGTGTCGGACAGGTTGCCCTGGTTGGGGGCATCCCAACGGCTTCCGTTGAGCTCGCAGTCAACGACGGCGACGTTGTCCCCAACGTCAACGCCGGCGACGTATTGCAGGCACGCCAGCGGAAAATAGCGCCCTTCAAGACGAATCCCACTTGCGGAACGGGGTTGCTGGTTGCCGCCGCTTTCCAGTGACAACCGGGCGGGGAGAGTGCGGACTCTCCCCCCTTCCTTCGCGTCCTTTGTGAACCTTTGCGGTCTTTGCGGGTATAGATTGCTCTGCGCACTCCGTGATTTCCCCAGCCGAAACGCATTCTCTGTGCTTTATGCGGGATCACGCGGAAAGCGTCCCCCTGCTCAGAATGGTGCTGTTGAACTGCGCCACCGACGGCGGCGAGTTTCGAATTTAGTTTATTGCTTCACGGCGGTGGGGCGGATGCGGACTACTCCTGCTTCTTCTTCTCCAAATCCGTCTTGCTCCCCACCTTCGCTTTCGAGGGGTTTGGGCTGCCGATCATCGCTTTTTCAAACCTGGGCAGCTCTGCTTTGCGGACACCGATGTAATGCGACGTGACCTGATTCTTATAGTCCCGCTCCCCCTCTTTTAGACGGGAGGAGGACCGGAACCCAATCTCGATGTCGTATCCCCTGGGTTCTTTCAGCTGGCGATACCAGACGAGGCGCTCGCCGTTCTGAGTCTCGTCGACCTCGTATTCGAATTGGACTCCGGGAGTATTGGTACGCTCAGGAACGATGCTGATGCGCGTATGTTCATAGTCACTGGGCAGCCACAGGTCCCGTCTCTGGCGGATGGGATGATAATCCAGCGTGAGGTACGACACGAACTGCTTTTTGTGGAACCGCACGCTGACGAAGTCGCCGCCCGGCAATTGCCAGCCGGAAACGATGTCTTCACCCTGTACCTGGCCGGCGTCTGGTGGACGCTTCATTACGACCAATACCTCCTGCGGCGTCATCCCGATCGTCAACCCGCAGATATAGGCAGAGTGCACCTCCCCCAGTTTCTTGTCACATTGACCAAAGGCGGCCCCTAGCGACCCAACTAACATCAGGAAACCAACCAGAGTTCGACGACACATAAACAGCTCCATCGGCCTACAAAGAGACAGCGATGCTGCGAAGAATAATCGGTTTCTCTCCCAAAGCAAGTGCAAAATCTGCAAATTTTCTGCCGGAGCCGACTGTCTGAGACGAGGTTATTGGTTTCTCTTGCGGACCGCCAAGAGTTCCGTTTCGACGGGTACGCCGCGGGTGACCTTGACGCGCAGCAAGGCCTCGAAGGGCACCATCTCGCTCGCTTTCGACACCGAGAGACGGGTCAGCAGAGCCTGCACCGAACTTTGCCGGGATACAAACTCCACCGCTGCCTGCGTCCCAAAAGTGGTGGTTCCAGCCAGAATCATCACCGAACGCACGGAGTTCAGACCGGGCATCAGCGCGACCACGGAATAGTCTTCGGTGAGTGGGGAAGAGGAGGGACTGGCCAGGAATGCTTTTCCCTCCCCGGGTTCGGGATGGACATTGACAACCGCGAGATCGCCCTTGCGCGGGCCGGAATCAAGCCTTCGGAAGACAAACTCTCGCGTGCCCGGGATGTCCAACAGGGTCAAATTCTCCGAAGGACTGCCCACAAAGATCAGATCGTTGTTCTTGGCGTCATCGAGTGAAAACAGGCTTCCTCGCTTGACCCGGATGCGTTGGCGCAGCGCTCCAAACACCTGGTCAAGATCATGCACGGCGAGAACCTCCCCGACACCCGTGTAGTGGTCCCAGATTTGGCCCTTGGGGTCGCGGGTCGGATCGAAGTAGCGCATCCCAGTCTCCGGACGCCCAATGAATGCGGCATTGCTGAAGACTACCCAAGGCTCTTCCGGGCCGGCGACAAAGGGACTCCAAAAGGTCTGAAATGCTGCCGGGGCAGGCGGCTCGCCGATCGCCGGTGACGTCGCGGTCTTTTTCGACCACAAATTCATGATCGTGGCCAGCGCTGCAATCAGCAGAACGGATAGCACTCCAATCGCGATGCCCGATGCGCCTGCACGACGCCTGGCGGTCGCCCCTGCTCGATCTGGCTCGTAATCAGCAGCCCCATGGCCTTTGCCATTACCGTGTGACCGGTGGTGAAACTGTAGGACATAGCTGCCCCTCGGCAGTTCGACCACAATCGGATCTTCGGTTCCTTCGGAACTGTAGTACTCCGACAACTTGCCTCGCAGACGTCCGGCCTGCACTCGGATGGTGGAATCCGCCTGCGGATCAAAATCCGTTGGACGTCCGAAGACTTCCGTCGCGATCTGGTATTCCTTGAGATGAACGCCGGGTTTTTCCAGGGAGTGCTTCGAGAGATACCGAAGCAGCTTGCAGAGAGACTCCGAGCCGTGCAGGACGCTGCTGCCGGTGATCTTGTCGATTTCGGCCAGGAGTTGACTACGGTCGGACATCGGGCATTGCGCCTCTTGAACGCCAGGTAACAGCAAAGTAACATAGCCCGGAAATCATTGCAAGATAAGAACTTTTCGATGTAACCGTAACAGACAGTGTTGAAACTTCCGCCTCGAACCTCACACGCTCAAACTTCGCCGTTCGCAATAGTAGAAAAGAATTAGACACTCTTTAGGTCTGCGGGAGTGTGCCCGGCAGACTGTCGCCCTTGGTTTTTTCTTTCGTAGCAGGGCACAGTGGTTACGATCAAATTCGCGAGGTGGAGGTTCGGATGAAACGAGTATCGTGCGGAAAGGCGCTTTTGGTGGTCGCGGCGGTGACGGTTTTCACCCTGTTCGCGCTTGCCCAGAATGATCGCGGATCGATCACTGGGACGGTGAGTGATCCCTCCGGCGCCGCCGTCAAGGGCGCGGCTGTGAAAGTCACCCACGTGGAGACCGGCATCACGTTCGATGCCACCACCAACGATGACGGCCGCTTCGTCGTGCCCTCCATCCTCAAGGTCGGGGTCTATCGCGTGGAAGCCTCCCAGACCGGCTTCAAGACCGCGGTCAGCCACGACGTCGAATTGAGGATCGGCGACGTGCGGCAGGTGGATCTGACGCTGACGGTGGGGTCGCAAGGGGAGAAGGTAACGGTCACGGCCGAAGCCCCGCTGCTGAACACAGAAACCAGCGCCCGCGGCGACGTCATCGAGGGCCGGCAGGTAACGGAACTCCCACTGCGGGACCGGAACTTCACGAACCTCGCTCTGCTCACGCCGGGCGTGAATCGTGCCTTTACGGCCGTAGTCACGGATTCGTTCGTGTTCAACCAAGGCGATCCGAACGCTGGCGGCAACGGGCTGACGGACTCTCGCGGCGACACCCCAGCCGCGCGTTTCGCGCGCTCGGGGGGGTCGGCGATCATAGCCAACGGCCTGCGCCCCGGCAACAACAACTTCACGCTCGATGGAGTCGACAACAACGAGCCGATCTACGGTGAAATCGGCGTGTTCCCCAATCCCGATGCGATCCAGGAATTCCGGGTCGAAACCAGCCTCGCGAAGGCGGAAGCGGGACGCGGCGGCGCGCAGATCAACACCTCAATTAAGTCGGGCAGCAACTCGTTGCATGGGTCGGTTTCTTACTACGGACAGAATGCAGCTTTGAACGCCGTGTCGCCCGGAATCGGATTCCGCCGGGCCCACGACGGTGCCGTCCTACCCAAGACGGCCACCCATATCAATGAATTCGGGTTCACAGTCGGTGGGCCAATCATCAAGAATCGGACCTTCTTCTTTGGAGACTATTTGGGACAGCGCAACAGCATCCCCAACGAGTTCCACACCGCGGTGCCAACTCAAGGAGCCCGCGACGGGGACTTTTCAGCCTTTTCGGTTCAGTTGGTCGATCCCGGGACAGACACCAACGGATTCGGCTTTCCCGCGGGCACCCCGTTCCCCGGCAACATTATTCCGAACCTGACGAGCCGTTCGGACTTCAGTCCGATCGCTCAAAAGGTTTTCAAATTGTTCCCGTTGCCCACTAAGCAGGGCGTTACCGACCCGAGCCGGGACCCGACTCCCAATTACATTGGCACGCGAAAATTCACCGAGCGGATCGATTCCTTCGACGTCAAGATCGACCACAAGTTGACCAACAGCAACAACCTCAATTTCCGTTATACACGCGACAACCAGAAGTCAGTGCGCAGCAACTTCTTCCCCGGCAACCTGCCAACGGCAGGGTTCGGCGCGGGCGACGAACTGGGCAACACGCGCCAGATCGTCGCCACCGACACCCACGTCTTCACTCCGAACCTGTTGAACGAGGTGAGATTCGGTTACACCAAGGTGGAAATCGGCATCCAGAACTGCGGTGTCGAGGGCGCCTGCGGCGTCAGCGCTTCATGGTGCACTGATCTGGGAATCCCAAACTGCAACAAGGGTACTGCTGCCACCACCGGCGGTCCGCTTTTGGGGTGGGGCGGTGGCAATCCTCCGGGCGAACTGGAGTTTCTGGGTGATGGCGGGCTCTTCCAGCAGAGCTCGAAGAACTTTTATGTGGCGGACTCGATCACGTTTATTCACGGCAAGCATACCTGGAAAGGTGGAGTAGAAGTTCGGCCTCGCATCATCGACCAGTTGGACTCCGGGAACTTCGGATTCCTCAAGGGTGCGATGGCATGGGGCAACGGCGGAGTCTGTGGCGTAGGATGCGTTAACAGCGGTCACACGGGCGTTAATCAGGCAGACACGCTGCTATCCGTCAGTGCCGACTTCTCCCAGTCCGGTACCGTAGGTGGGGGCGACAAGCCGTTCACACTGCGGAACGTCGAATACTCGCTTTTCATTCAGGACGACTGGAAGGCGACCAGTAATCTGACGTTGAATCTTGGTTTACGCTGGGACGTGTTGCCGCTCTACCACGAGTCCAACAACCGCATCGGCAACTTTGACCCCGTCGCCCTCACCCTGAACCGTGCCAAGGGCGGCAATGCCCTGGTGGACACGAACTACAAGAACTTCGGGCCCCGCGTAGGTTTCGCGTATTCCTATGGCTCGTCGCGGCAGTATGTGTTCCGCGGCGGCTACGGCCTGTTCTACGCACTGGAAGGTTTTGGCAACACCTATCCGCTGGAGGTCAACCCGCCTAACGTGAACCAGACGTTCGCTGGAGGGGCTACTTTCGAGTTGGGACCGCCCGTCGCCACTGTCACCGATCCTCCGGACCTCAGCACCGGGACGCAATTGTTTGCCATTCCCCGAACCAACTACAAGAACGAGCAGATCCACGAATGGAACCTCAGCTGGCAGGCGCAGTTCCTCAAGAGTTTCGTCTTTGACCTCGGATATGCCGCCAACCGCAGCCGCCACTTGCTCGCGGAACGCGAATTGGGAACTAACGGCAACGGACTCGGCGGCTTGGTGGTGAACGATAACAGTTTTAACTGCGAGGAGCCGCCTTGCCGTTTCAACAGCGTGCGAGCTTTCGAAAGCCGCGCCAGCGCCAACTACGATTCCTTGCAGGCGAAACTGGAGAAGCGTTTCTCCTACGGCTTGGTCGGAACCGCTGCCTACACCTGGAGCCATAACATTGACAACAACACCGGCCTGTTTGGCAACCCGGGTGACCTGCGTGGAAGCCAGGGTGGTCCTATCAATCCGCTTAGCTCGCGGACAGACCGTTCCAACTCCGCCCTCGACCACCGGCACACGTTTGTGGGGAGCTTCCTGTACGATCTGCCGTTCGGCAAAGGCAAGCGTTATGGCTCGGGAGTCAGTTCCGGAGCGGACAAGATCATCGGCGGCTGGCAGTGGAACACGGTACTCACGGCTACCACGGGCCAGCATTTCTCGGTAACAGGCGACGGGACGGGTTCGGGCGGCGCCACCATCGTCAATATTATCGGAGATCCTTTCGCCAATCGGGAGCCGGGCCAGTTCCTTAACGTAAACGCTTTTCAGCAGCCCCTCATCAGCCACCCATTAACGGCTTGCGTGACCAACCTCGCTGGGAAGGACGTGTGTTGGGGCAACTCGGGCCGCAACCACTTCACCGGGCCTGGCTATTTCCGTACCGATATGTCGTTCTTCAAGAATGTGCACTTCACAGAATCGGTCAGCTTGCAGATCGGCATTGAGGCGTTCAACATCTTCAACCAGAACAATGCCCTCGTGCCGCAGAATAACGTGGGCAACCTGGAAAATCTCCAGCCCAACGGCAGTTTTGGGCTCTTCACCGACACCTACCTGCCGCCCAGAATCATGCAGTACCGGATCAAGATCCTGTTCTAGCGGCAACGCAGCATCATCGACCACCTCGACCAGGGCTTCCGCCCTGGTCGAATTTTTGCAGCGGGCTTCGTCTCAGGTCCTATCGCGAGTTGTTAAAATGGCTTCCTCATGCTGTTCCGCCGTCGTGGGCCTGTCCCGCAAATTATCTGCCTGATGGCCGTGTTGTTTGCGGCGGAAAGCCTTTCCAGTCAGGAAAAATCCGAAGCTTCGCATCGGGAACGCTTCGCGCCGTCCAGCCTTGCCTTGCAAAAAGCAGAGAATCTGCTTAACGCCAAGTTAGCGGCCCATCCTGACGACGCTCGTTTGTTAAGCGATCGCGGCCTCGAGCGCCTTCAGGCCAATCGCACTCAAGAGGCGCTGGCCGATCTGCGGCGCGCGGTGGAACTGAAGCCCGCGGAGGCGCAGTTCCACGTCAATCTGGCCTACGGACTCCTGCTGACGGGGCAGGCCGACAATGGCATTGCGGAAGCTCGCAAGGCGATCACACTCGACGACAAGAACGCCGCTGCACATGCCTTGCTCGGAAGGTCGCTGGCAGCCATAGATCCCGGCAGCAAGGAAGGAATCGAACACCTGCAACGCTCGCTGGCAATTTATCCTGACCAGCCTGATCTCCGCCTCGATTTGGCAAATGCACAGCGTCAGGCCGGGGACTATGCCGCCGCCGGAGTGCAGATCCGGATTCTGAAAGACCTGCTTCCGCCGGGAGACGCGCGCCTTGAGTACGCGCAAGGAATGCTGTCGGCGGACTTGGGCTATCCGGAGGCGGCCGCAGCAAGTTTCCGGCGCGCTTTGGCCGCGAACCCCAACCTCGTGGCGGCGCGCCAAAATCTGGGTGCGGCCCTGGTCAGCATGGGCAAGTGGGATGAAGCCGCGGCCGTTCTTGGCGAGTCCGCGAACAGGCAGCCGGATTCGTTTACGGTCGCCTACATGCACGCGCTGACGCTACAGAACTCTCAGCATTCACCAGAAGCCGAGGCGGAAGCCCGCCGTGCCCTGGCGATCGACGGCAAGTCGGCAGACGCGCGCACGCTGCTGGGCATCGTGCTGATGTCCGAAGGCCGCTATGCCGACGCGGTTGCGGAGCTTTCCCATGTGTTAGCTTCCCAACCCACTTCCTTCGACGCACAGTTCTACCTGGGTCGTGCCCGGTACGCGCTCAATGACTCCGCTGGCGCTGCACAGGCGCTCGGAGAGGCCGTCAAGCTGCGTCCGGAAGATGCGGAAGCGCGCTTCTTCCTGGGCACGGTCCTGGAAGTCTCCGGAGACAAGGACGGCGCTACTCAGCAATATCGCGAGCTACAGAGGCTGCGTCCGCAGGATCCCCGAGGCTACACCGGTCTGGGAAGCATCCTCAGCAAATACGGTCAGAACG
>ORMF010165077.1_pt1 | contig 37250 bp, 37 predicted proteins | sample 1779871 | NCBI WGS metagenome assembly ORMF01 (sample SAMEA104232316, study PRJEB22302) | groundwater metagenome | biome: forest; feature: aquifer; material: groundwater | place: USA | collected 2011-08-07 | depth 5.4 m
AGTACTTCCAGTTTCTAATCGCTTCGCTCAAGAAACGAGAGGTCGCTCGATATGCCTCCTCAAAATCCGCGATTTTTACCACACGGGCACTTCTGTTTTTGTAAACAAAAACAAGTCGCGCGACGAATTTTGGACATTTCACCCGAGGCTTAAATTCTAAAAGGCTCTTAAGACTTCCGCCAGAACTCCCTGCCTTCCTAGGCAGGGATGAATGGCGGGAGTCTGCGAAAGGGGTCGGGAAAACTGTAGTTTTCCCGTGGAGGAGAGCAGTGAGCGAGTCTTCGAGCGAGCGCTGAAAACCGAGGGTTCTTAGAGGAAACTCCGCTCGCCAAACGCACTGTGCTCCTGCCGAGGGTAGGACGAGCGGAGTTTACAAGATGCCCTTGTAATGAGTGTGCCTCCCAAACGGCTACGAGTATAACGATTTAGTAGAGCTAGTAATAAAACTAAAGTAGATTATGAAAGGAATCAACACAAAACGTATCGGGATGCTCGTTGTCGCTCTCTGCACCCTTGTGACTGCTGGGTCAACGGGTGTGCTTGCGGATGGCGGAGCAACCATTAACCTCGGTACGGCGGGCAATTTTACTATTCTGTCAAAGACCGGCATTTCAACGACAGGGACAACCTCTGTCGTGGGGGATATTGGCGTGAGTCCCGCGGCCTCAACCTACCTTACGGGATTTGGCTTGATCCTTCCTTCGGCAGGTGCTTTCGCTACTTCGGCACTGGTGTCTGGAAAGGTGTATGCGCCGGGATATGCAAACCCGACTCCCGAGAACCTCACGACTGCGGTGCGTGATATGGAAACTGCGTACACCGATGCAATGGGACGTGCGGCTTCCGTTACCGAGCTTGGCGCGGGAAATATTGGTGGACTCACTCTCGCTCCGGGGGTGTACAAATGGGGTACCGGCCTTGCCATCCCAACGAATGTGACGCTTTCGGGTGGCGCGAACGATGTCTGGATTTTTCAGGTGTCGGGAAATTTTAATGTGAGTTCTGGGGTAAAAGTACTTTTGGCCGGCGGTGTACAGGCGAGTAACGTTTTCTGGGTGGTTGCCGGACAGACAACTATCGGTACTACGGCCGTCGTTAATGGAACCATTTTGGGTCAAACCGCGATTGTGCTCAATACCGGTGCGACGCTACAGGGTCGCGCGCTCGCGCAGTCCGCCGTAACGCTTGACGCGAGCACGGTTACTATTTCTACACTCTCTGTTTCGGCAACCCCTGCAGTCCCGGCCACTCCCGCGGTTCCCGCAGTCCCGACGGTAACTCCCGCGACCCCCGCGGTGCCCGCCACTCCCGCTTCGCCGAGCTCTACCTACACCTATACCACGACGGAGGGCACGACACCGACACTCTCACGTGGTCAGGCAATCAGACTCGGAAGTGGACAGATGGTATACGTAAATATGAACGGTGTATTTACCGACGCTGACGGACAGCCTGTGTCGCACGCTATGGTTTCCGCTTCGGCGAAGGCTATGGCGACACCATCTACCGCAACCCTCGGTCAACAGATGCGTATGATTTCCCAAAATCTTGGACAGGGAAGTCGGCATAGTGAAGTTGCGACACTCCAGGCATTTCTGATTTCTCAAAACAAAGGACCTGCTGCACGAGCACTCGGCACAGTCGGGGCAAGCGCCTACTTTGGAGGGCTTACCAGGTCGGCTCTCGCGGAATTTCAGGCAAGCGTGGGTATTACACCTGCACTCGGCAATTTTGGAGTCGTTACCAGACGTTTTTTACAAGCACATTATTAATTAATGGAGCCTGTCCGTTTTTATGGGAGGCTCAACGTATATATGAACACGTTCAGTAAAAAATCAATAGTGTCCTCGGTAGCGTTTGCGTTAGTATTTGGATTGTTTGGCTTCGCGAGTCCTTCGCCTGTAAGCGCCGTGGGTCCCGCGGTCGTGGATCTTCAAACTGCGGCGAACTTTGTAATTCTTTCCAAAACCGGAATCACAAACATCCCTACTTCCGTGGTTACCGGAAATATTGGTACCAGTCCAATTACCGGCTCGGCCATTACCGGAGTAGGGTGCTCGGAGGTGACGGGGACTATCTACACCGTTGATGCAGCCGGTCCTTCGTGCAGGACGGTAAGTCCGACGGTGCTCACCACCGCGGTAAGTGCTATGGAAGCGGCCTACACCTCCGCCGCGGGACGAGCAGGACCGGACGGAACAAACGTTGGGGCAGGGACGCTCGGTGCAGGGACGGTCTTTACTCCCGGACTCTACAAGTGGACCACCGGAGTGACGATAACCGGCACCACCACCCTTTCGGGTGGCGCGAATGATGTCTGGATTTTCCAAATAGCGGGAGACCTTAGTCTCGCCTCCGCGGGTAACATTGCTTCCGGTGTGCATATCGCACTTAGTGGCGGAGCGGTAGCCTCAAATGTCTTCTGGCAGGTCGGTGGTGGCACGGGTGCCACGCTCGGAACCTATTCTACGTTTAACGGAACTATCCTTACGGCGAAGCAGGTCATAATGCAGACGGGAGCGGTTTTGAACGGACGCGCCCTCGCGCAAACTCTGGTTACCCTTGATAACAACACCGTTTCGCTTCCCGCTGGTTTTGTTACGGTTCCAGAGCCAACTCCACTTGTTCCCTCGCGTGCTGGTCAGGTGGGCGGTTCGCTTACGGTGGTGAAGTCGGTTATCAACGATAATATCGGCACCAAGCTCAACACCGACTTTCCGCTTTTCGTAAACGGATCCTTCATTTCATCCGGATCAACCAATAACTTTGTAACGCCAGCAACGTATGCCGTTACTGAAACACAAAGCATCGGCTACACGCGTTCATTTTCGGGTGACTGTGATGTAAATGGCGTCGTGAGTCTTGTCGCGGGCGACAACAAAATCTGTATCATCACCAATAACGACAACGGCGCGCCGACGGTTCCCCCGGTGCCACCGCTTATTGATATCGTAAAAGTGCCAAGCCCGCTCGCGCTCCCCGGTGGTCCCGGTCTTGTCACCTACACGTACACGCTTCGCAACATCGGAACCGTACCCGTGACAAACCTGACACTTGTGGGCGACACCTGTAGTCCCATTGTGCTTGTCTCCGGCGACACCAACGCCGACGGTAAACTTGACGTGAACGAGGTGTGGGTCCATCGCTGTGCTACCGTACTGCAACAGACGCATACGAATACCGTGACCGCAACCGGCTGGGCAAATGGTATCTCGGCTGTTGATGTCGCGAGCGCTACGGTAGTGGTAGGAGCCTCGGTTATTCCGCCCATCATTCACCTCACCAAGATCCCAAGTTCACTTTCGTTGTCTGCGGGAGGAGGAACCGTTATCTATATGAAGACGGTTACCAATCCGGGAATTGTTCCGCTTGAAAACATCCGCATTTCCGACGATAAATGCAGTCCCGTAACCTATATCTCGGGCGATACCAACAACAGTGGCAAGCTTGACCAGACCGAGACGTGGCTCTACACCTGCACCACCACTCTCCGTGAAACAACGACCAACACTGCCACGGTACGTGGTGATGCAAACGGTCTTACGGCGAGAGATGTTGCGGTTGCGACGGTTGTAGTAGCGGTCCCCACGTTTCCCAACACAGGATTTCCCCCCGAGGACACAAGCACTTCAACAAACGCCTTACTGGTAGGTAGTCTTCTTACCCTCGCTTCATTTCTCGTTCTTAAAAAGAGTATCGTCTAACTTACGCGTAGTTTCCCGAAAACGCGCGGAGGCGTTGTGGGTAGTTAGAAAACTTCGCCCCGCCGGAGTTTTCTTGGTGTAGTAGTCGTTTGTAATACCATCTCTAACTAGCCTCTGGTCATTTATTCGCTATTCTAGGCCTCTGGTTAGGTCTTTGTCTATAGCTCTAGTGTAAAGCGGTTAATTGGGGATGGTATAAGTAGGGAGATGAGGAAAAACATGAAAATAAACATCATCTCAAAACGGGCGCACTGGTGTGGAATACTTATGGGAGTGCTTGTCGCTCTTATCCTTCCGCTTTCCGTTCCCCTCGAAGTAGAGCTTCAAGTAAGTCCGTTGTTATTCGCGGAAGAGAAAGTAAACGGAGGAGTGGAGTCGGTATCCGTTCCACTTCCGGCTCATCTTCGTATTCCAAGAATAAAGGTAGACGCGAGAGTTGAGTCTCTCGGACTCACCAAGAGTGGCGCACTAGCGGTACCAAAAGGTCCGGAAAGTGTCGCATGGTACAACCTAGGAACTCGCCCGGGTGAAGTAGGTAACGCGGTTCTTTCGGGGCATTACGGATGGAAAAACCACATTCCCGCGGTCTTTGATAGGCTTCGCGATGTACGGGTAGGAGACAAACTTTCAGTAGAAAATGAAACAGGACAAGTGATTACATTTGTCGTACGCGAGGTTCGATTGTATGGAGCAAGCGATAATGCGGTGAATGTATTCACTTCAACGGATGGAAAAGCTCACCTCGTACTTATCACCTGCGCGGGGAAGTGGAGCAAGGCAAGCAAGTCATACCCAAACAGATTGGTTGTCTTCGCGGATAGGGAACTGACTCGTGAATAGATGGTAAGATAGGTCTATGAAGACTTTTAGCGAGCGGGTGGTTCTGATCGCGCTTTCCATTCCGAAAGGGAGGGTAACGACCTATGGGCGGATTGCCAGAGCCGCAGGCACGGGCCCTATGGCCTCGCAAAGTATCACCGGTATCCTGGGGAAAGCATACGACGCAGGCGCCCGCAGTATTCCATTCCACCGCATTGTGTATGCCGACGGTCGCATCTGGGTAAGTGAGAACTGTCGAAAGGAGCGAATGAAGTTGTACAAAAAAGAGGGGATTGAAGTGGGCAAAAACGGTAAAATCAGTGCTTTTTACCGTAGTGTGCTGGATTTCAAGTAGATTTTGTTGTAGCAAGCGTAAAAAGTTATCCCAACTCGCAAGGTGAAAAAAAGTTTCAAATAGGGTAGAATACTCTCCAATGATAACTGAAGAGCTACAGAGGCTTTGCGGACTCGGTCCTACGAGTGAGGAAACCCAGGAACAAGGCCCCTATATTAGTGTTGAACAGCTCACCGGCAGGTTTGGAGCGCTCTATGAGAAGGTGCGCTCGTTTGTGGACTACCAGGAGTACCACCTCATTCGTCGTGGAGCGATTCGCAGGATGCTGAAGCGACAGCTCTATATAGAACGCAAACCCAACTCCGGCGCGGCGCTTCTTCGTGAGCTCGTGAGCAGTGGCTATCTTCCCAACAATAAAGTCCCCGAGGCAAAGGCGCTCGTCTTGCAAAGTATTATCCGAAAATGGATGACGCTTGAGCGCGAAGGGCTTTCTATCTCACTCTCGCTTGATTTCGCCTCCATAGATATTGAGCAGTTTCTGTTTCCCGACCCCTATCGTGACGCGCTCGTTAGTTCCTTTTTCAATTCCGCGCAGAAATCAATTACCTATCAGGGAAAGGAGACGATAAACCATACCCTGATTACCTTTGCCGCCTGTCGGCGCAGTTTCCTCTCGGAAGATAAACCGAGCCTCCTGTACGCGCTGATTACCCGCGAGATTCCCGAGCTTTTGTCCCACTCCTACACCGACCCCGCGCTTTCTATGCTCGCCCCCCGTCTTCTCGGCAGTCTTCGCACGGCTGAAGCGGTCGCGACACACGCGCTGGTGTGGAAGGTGTCGTCTCGCCTTCGCAATCACGCGCTTTTTCATTCGGTTCTTCTTGAAGTGCTACACTCCTATGGGAAAGGCTCGGAGATGATACTTTGCGACGAGGAAAAACTGAAAGAAACAACCGAAACCATTATTGAGACTAAGCAACGCCAGCAAAAGAAACTGCTTCGTGTGAGTGGCCGGCGCGCGGTCATTTATTTACTTCTCACCAAAATTGTCTTGGGTGTCGCCTTTGAGTGGCCGTATGAAAAGTTTATTCTTGGTTCCGAAAACTTTCTCGCCCTCGGCACGAACGCGCTCTTCCACCCGCTTCTTCTTCTCGCTATGATTACCTTTGTTGGTAAAGAGCATCGCGGTGTTCAGCGTGTCGTTGATGGTGTTTCGGCGGTCGTGAATGGGAAAGAAATGAAGCATATTTTTATTAAACCTCCCGCGAGTGCGGCCACCTTCTTTTTGGTGATGTGTTTTTACGCGGTACTCTTCATTGTTTCGTTCGGTGTTATTCTTTCCGCGCTCATCGCGCTTCATTTCAACATTGTCAGCATCATTCTCTTTTTCGTCTTCCTCACGCTCGTGAGCTACTTCGGACTACGTATTCGTGGAAGCGCGCGACGCTGGGAGCCGGTACGGGAGAAGCCGGGGACACTTGGTATGATATGGAACCTCTTTACCTTTCCCATTGTGAACACGGGACGATGGTTTAGCGTTCGTTTCTCCAGCATCAACATTTTTGTGTTCTTTATGGACTTTCTCGTGGAGGTTCCGTTCAAAGCATTTCTTGGTATCTTTGACGCCTCGCTCTCATTTATCAAGGAGCATCGGGTGGATACGTATTAACCGCGAAGACGCGGAATTTTTCCCTCGACAGGCTCGGGATGGTGAGGAAGTCGAACCACAATTATCAATTTCCAATTTTCAAGGAGACAAACCGGCATGCGACGTACCGTAAGTAACACACTCCTTCTCCTCGCGCTTGGTGTCTTCGTGTATAGCTACCGTGTTCCGATTTCCTTGAACTGGGACAGGTTGTACGCGCAGTATTTTCCCTGCAAACAGCCGATGACCTACAGCATCGGGTCGTTTGATACACGCTTCGGTATTTCAAAGGAGGAATTTCTGAAAGTGCTGGCGAAGGCCGAGGCAATCTGGGAGAAGCCGGTTGCGCGGAACCTCTTTGCCTACGCTCCGGACGGAAAGCTCAAAATAAACCTCGTGTATGATTATCGTCAGGAAGCAACCAAGAAGTTGCGGAGTCTGGGACTTTCGGTGGATGACAACCGAGATTCGTATGACGCGCTTGTAGCGCGCTTCAAGGCGATGAAACGGGAGTTTGAAGCGGAGCAGTCGGCGTACAAGAGTCTTGTCGCAGATTTTCAGCAAGGGAACGATGCATACGACGCCGAGGTTACTAGATGGAATCAAAAAGGAGGCGCTCCAAAAGACGCGTACCAACGGTTACAGCAGGAGAGTAATGTGCTTAAAGACGCACTGGAACATATTCGTAACGTAGAAGGTGGTCTGCAAAAACAACAAGACGACCTAAACGCTCTCGTGACGGTCATTAATCAAGTCGCGAACAACATCAACGCGAAGGCCGAGGAGTTCAACGCTATTGGTAAGGCGCGCGGAGAGGAGTTTACCGAAGGAATGTACACCAGCGACCGTTCAGGACAAAAAATAGATATTTATCAATTTAACGATTCGGAAAAATTGGTGCGCGTCCTCGCGCACGAGCTTGGCCACGCGCTTTCGCTTGAACACGTGGAAGACCCAAAGGCGATTATGTACCGTCTCAACCAGGGCGCGAACACCGCCCTCACCCTCGCTGATATCGCGGCCCTCAAACTCCAGTGCGGAATTAAGTAAGGTTGAAAAGCATATGCAACTAAAAATTCTTTCGTGGAATATCTGGTGCGACGGAGATTTTGAAAAGACCTGCGAGTTTTTGCGTGCTTCAAATGCGGACATTATCGGCTTGCAGGAGGTAATACCCGAGGATAAGGCACGGGATGTGACTTCCTATCTTTCCGGTCTTGGATATGAGTACGCCATTTCGCCAAAAAGCGTGACGTTTGACGATGGGCGTACGATAACAACCGCCGTCTTTAGTAAGGTCATGATGCTTCAGGAAAAGCCTCACACGCTTCTTGCGGGAAGTCCGCAACAGGCGGAGATGTCAATTGTGGTTGGAGACCGCGTATTCCATATTTTCTCTATACACCTGAAGCACACGCATCAACAAGAGGCCGATATCCAAAAGGTGCAAGTGGAGAGTTTGCTCGCCACGCTACCGAAGGAGAACGTCATTGTGATGGGCGATTTCAACGCAACACCGGAAATGACTCCTATCAAACAAATGCATGAAGTACTTACCGACACCGACTCTTTGGAGTTGCCGACACTGAACGCTCAACTTTTTGACTGCAAGACCTGCGATAGGGCGCTGCTTCCCGCGGCAAAGCTTGATTATATTTTCGTAAGTCCTGATGTGCGAGCGCACTCGTTTGAGGTTCTAAAATCTGACGCCTCGGACCATTTACCAGTATCGGCTATACTAGAACTATGAAACCTAATGTATTCATTTTCCATGGAACAGGAGGGGACCCCCAGGAAAACTGGTTTCCCTGGCTGAAGGGGAAATTAGAGGCAAAGGGGTATACAACCTTTGTCTTTGTCCCGCAGTTCCCAACACCGGAAGGACAGTCGGTTGAAGCATGGATGCATGTACTTAAGGGGTATCAGGAGCACATTAATGAGAACACTATCTTTATTGGGCATAGTTTGGGAGGAGTTTTTCTTTTACACCTTTTGCCGAAACTTCCATGTAAAGTGAAAGCGGTTTTCTTGGTTGGAACACCGATAGGTATTCTGCCGATTAAGAATTTTGAGCAGGATAAAGCCTTTGGTGGCTTTGACTTCCGGTGGAAGGAGATAAAACAAAAAGCGGATACGTTTGTGGTTTTCCATTCCGACAACGACCCGTATGTAGGGCTGGAAAACGGCAGGGAACTTGCAAAACATCTTGGCGTGGAGCTTTCATTTGTCCCACACGCAGGGCACTTCAACGCAAAGGCGGGGTATGTAACGTTTGAAGAGTTGTGGGAGAAGTTGAAACCCATGCTGGAATCGAGTAGAAGCACAACTGCCTAACCGCTACTCTTTACCTTAGTAAAGAGTAGCGGTTAGGCCTAGCCGAGAGATGACAAAAATATGCAGTTAGCTTTCTTAAAAAACAAAAAGGTACGCAAGAACATTGTCATCGCATGGTTCGTTCTTTTGGCTGGTGTCTTTGCACTATACTTTCTTGAGCCGACGTTTTTTCACACAAAGCTAAAGGACGCGGTACTCTTTTCTCCTGTTTTGGGATACGGATTGTATCTTCTCCTTGGGTGCCTGCGCGGATTTACCCTTATCCCCTCAACTTCACTCATTTTGCTCGGGATGCTGTTCTTCCCGCCCTGGCCACTTTTTGTGCTGACGCTCCTCGGAATTTTGGCTTCCTCGGCGTCGGTGTACTACTTTTCCGACTATCTACAATTGGATGAGCTTTTTGAAACGACTCACGCACTCCATTTGGAGCGCGTAAAGAACTTACTGCGAAAATATGAACTCCCCATCATCATCGGCTGGAGCTTTTTCCCGCTCGCCCCGACCGACATCGTCTGCTATGCCTGCGGTACCTTTGAGATCAATTTCCCCAAATTCCTGCTGGGCATCCTCATCGGCGAAGGCACCATCTGCGCACTGTATATCTTCGCTGGAGAGTTGATTACCAGCTTGTTGCACTTCATATAACTATGTTTGTTTCTGCTATACTTTTGTTATGGATAGAAAAATTATTTGGCTGGGACTTTTTGTGGGCTCCAGCATTGGCGGTTTTATTCCGAGTTTCTGGGGTGCGGGAGCCCTTTCATTTTCTGGACTTATTTTTAGCGCGCTTGGTGGATTTGCGGGTATCTGGCTTGGATACCGAATGAGTGGGTAGACCGAACAGAAGTCTCTATACTCCCAAACTCATATCAAGATTATGTACCGATAACAGCGACCGCTGTTATCGGTACATGGCGGGAAAAAGCGAAAAAAGGTCCTACCTCACGCAAGTGTCATCTAGCTCGGCCTTTCAATTTTGGCGAAAAAAGGCTATTCTGTGGCCTTATGGCCAAAAGCGACACCGTTTTGAGTTTTGACGCGGTTACGTTTGAATACGGACCGAATAACCCGATTCTCCACGAGGCGGATTTTTCGCTGCGCAGAGGTATCAAGGTAACGCTCATGGGACAGAACGGCGCGGGGAAGAGTACCATTTTTCAACTTATCACGGGAGCTCTTCAGCCGGAGTCAGGAAAGGTGAATATCACGAATGGAGTGACCATCGCAACCGCTCGACAGGTAATCCCCCGTGACCAAATGGAACTTACGGTGCGGGAGTTTTTTGAGAAATGCTTTGTAAAAAAGGTCTATGACATTGACCCCCGCATTGATGAGGTGCTTGAAGTGGTAAATCTAAAGGGTCACGAGAAGGTACACGACCGCATTGTAAAGTCATTTTCGGGAGGACAGCAGGCGCGCCTGCTTCTTGCATCGGCGCTTATTCAGAAACCCGACCTTCTCCTTCTTGATGAGCCGACCAACAATCTTGATAAGGCGGGTATTCTACACCTCACTAAGTTTTTGAAGGAGTACGCAAAAACCTGTATCGTCATTTCGCATGATGCGGACTTTTTGAACTCATTTACGCACGGCGTGCTGTATTTGGATATCTTTACGCACAAAATCGAGCAGTACGTGGGTGACTATCTTGATGTGGTACAGCAAATTACGGTGCGACTTGAAAAGGAAAACCGAAAGAACGCTCAACTCGCAAAACTCATTCAGGAAAAGAAAGACCAAGCCAACGTCTTTGCGAACAAAGGAGGTCAGATGCGTGTGGTCGCGAAACGAATGCGTGAGAAGGCGGAAGAGCTTGAGGAGGAAATTGTTGACGTGCGCAGAGAGGACCGCACTATCCGAAACTTTACCATTCCCAGCCAGCCGGAACTTATCGGGGAAATACTCCATCTCACGTCCGTGAAGGTGTTACACCCCTCTAATCCCATCGGGGCAAGCCATGTTAAAAATCACGGACCACTAAAGCCGATGGTTAAAAAGGTAAATGTATCGCTTAAGAAAAACAATCACTTGCTTCTCGCCGGTCCAAACGGGATAGGGAAGTCAACCCTTCTTGAGGCGATTGCAAAGGGTGGGGCAACAGGCGCCACCATAGGCGAGGGAGTAAAGATAGGCTACTACCGTCAGGATTTTTCCACCCTCAACTTTGACGATACGGTGCACGATTCACTCTATGCGGTCATGCAAAGACAAACAGAAGAGCATCTCCGCTCCGTTGCGGCGGGCTTTCTTATTACCGGCGACCTTATGTACAACCGTATTAAAAGTTTGTCGGAAGGGCAGAAGGGACTCGTGGCGTTTGCGCGTTTGGTTCTCGAAAAACCGGGACTTCTCATTCTTGACGAGCCGACCAACCACATTAATTTCAGGCATTTGCCTATTATCGCCGAAGCGCTCAACAAATACGAAGGCGCGATGATTCTCGTTTCTCACGTACCCGAATTCGTCACCAAAATCCGCATTGACGAAATTTTAGACCTAGAGAAGTAGTTTGTTGAGGTCTAACCTCAACACTTACATTGCCAGTCTTTGCGCAATCTTACGTTACTAAAGTGAAGCTAGTTTCCATGCAACGGATTTGAGAGTGAGGAAACTCATACTGCGGATATGTTGCATCTTCTGCTATACTTTCATTATGAAAGTACTGATAGTTGGGGCAGGTATAGGAGGTCTTACGCTTGCCGGGTTTCTCAAGGATTCGCAGATTGACTTTGAGATGGTTGAGAGGAAAGCGGATTGGAACGCCCAGGGTTTTTCCCTTGGTTTGTGGAATAATGGACGAAATATTCTAAAGAAACTAGGTCTTGAGGAGAAGTTTGACAAGGTAGGAAGTCGGATCCAAACGTATCGAATATGTGACGGAAAAGGAGTAATTTTACGCACCTATAATCTCTCGGAGTTTTATAGTCAGTACGGATTGGCGTACACTCACGTTGATAGGGCGTTACTCCACGATTGGCTCTTTGAGCTCATACCAAAAGAACGGGTTCGCCTAGGTGTCGCGGTGGAGGCTATCACCGAAACACGCTCGGGTGTGAGTGTGGCTTTTACCATGGGAGAGGTGAAGACCTATGACCTTGTCGTAGGCTCGGACGGTATTCATTCACAAGTACGCGAGCTTGTTTTTGGTAAGAACTTTGAAATATTTGATGATTGGCGGGTATGGTACGCGTGGATTGATAACGAATTCAAGCAGGATGCAACAGTTACGGAGTATATAGAACCAGGCGAGTTTGTTGGAGTGTTTGATGTTGGTCCGAGGACGCTTGCCGTGCTTATCGCTCCCGCGAAACATTCGGTATGGGATGACCCGAAGGGGAGACTGATACGTCTCAAGGAGCTATTCAAGGATGAAATGGCCCTTTCAGGATTTCTCGCTCATCTGAAAGACCAGGATGTTATCCCCACCAACTTGAGCCATGTAAAAATGACTGAATGGGTTAAAGGTAGAGTGGCACTTCTTGGCGATTCAGCTCACGGCTTTGAACCTCACGCCGGGTTGGGCGGTTCCATGGCAATGGAGGACGGCTATGTGTTTGCGGGAGAGTTAATGAAGGTTTCGGGCACCTATTCGCTTGCGGAGGCGCTCCAGCGATACCAAGCAGTCCGCAAGAAACGGGTAGCTACTGCACGAACTCTGACCAATCGGATGCGAGCATGGGCGCTTATTGAATCCAGATTGCTTAGACGATTGGTCAACATACTTATCCCGTTCATCCCTCAAAGCTTCTTTACGAAAAAGTACCACCAACTACTCCGCGAGGAGATTTAGCACGTTGCTATTTCTACCTCTCAAGGCTACGCAGAACTTGTAAATATGCATCCTCTGCGAATTTTTTGTATGTTGAGGTCTAACCTCAACATACCCTCAACATACTCAAAGCGCTTGATTAACTGTGGACTGTACCGATAACAGCGACCGCTGTTATCGGTACCTTGCTTTACTTCTGCACCGTACCCTATTTTTCCAGACTCTTAAGAACCTGCAGATACATATTCTCCACGATTTTTTCCTGTGCCTTGCCTGTGCGGGCGTAGTGGTCAAGGCCGGGGGCGGCGTTTACCTCAAGGACCCAGAATTTTTTTTGCTTCTCTTCGAGTACACCTTCCACTATGATGTCCACTCCGCAGAGGCGAAGCCCCATATCCTTCGTAAGTTTGACCGCGAGTTTCTTAAAATCGGGGTGTAATCGTTTGACCCGCCCCCCGTCTATTCTGGTGGGGTTCGGGTAAACCTCTATTGCGTCTCCACCAGTAGAGAGATTCGCATTGTCTAGAAGAAATAGCTGTTCGCCCTTTTGCGGTACTGCGCGCAGAGTCAGTCCTTGTCGTGAAAGCTTTGCGCCAATCCGCGGGTCGGAAAGTTTCAGCTGGGTGTCTCGGCTGGACGCGACAAATTCACGCTGTTTGATTTTCAGGAGTGAAAGTATGGTGGAACGACCATCACCTGTGACACTAAGCGGAATGCGCTGGTAGGCGGAAATAATATTGCCGTCCAGTACCACTATGCGGTAATCGTTTCCGGAAACTTGTCTTTGGACGAGAGCAATGCGGTCGCGCTTAAAAATGGAGCGAAGCGCCCCATAAAACTCGCTTTTGGAGTGTACAAGCGATACATTACTGCCCTGGCTTCCGCTGTTCGGCTTCACGATAACCGGAAAACCAATCTTCTCCGCGTAGCGGTACGCCTGATTGATCTTCCGCGCCGAGCCAATAGCGTCTGCCCATTCATCCGAGTAAAAGGCTTCTCCCTCCACAGTGGGGTAGCCCATCTTCCGCATAAAGAAGTTCGCATAGTCTTTGTCCTTTGCGATTTCAGACGCGCCGAGTGGGTTGAGGTCAAGACTTGAGTAGCGAAAATAACGCTTTCTTCCGTTTTTGAAGATAACCTGCCCGACTATCTTCCATTTCGGTTCCATAACCACCTTCGCTCCGATGCGAGGAGCGATTTTTTGGAAGATAGTCCCGAGAATTGGCTGGACAGTTCGTTTTTGCATAGGCTTCCTTTGTCATTCCCGCGGATGCGGGAATCCAGTCTACAACAATCTGGATTCCCGTTCCCCAATCGCAGTCGTGGACAAGCTTCACGGGAATGATAGACCGGTGTGTCGTCAATAGGGACAGGATAGGCTAAAAGTTAAAAAAAGTATACACTAGAGGTATGGAAGAGTTTATGAAAGCCGATATCTTCTTTTTTATCACCTCTATCGCCGTGGTGCTTGTCACCATCGGTAGTGTGGTTGCGCTCTACTACATCATTAGGATACTTCGCAACATTCGCGAGGTAACCGAGAGGATGGATGAGGGAAGTAAGGTGCTTGCCGAAGACCTCTCCGAGCTTCGGGGCACCATCAAACGAGAAGGATTTGTGTGGGGACATATTTTCGGGTTTCTGAAGAAGCAGTCGGGACTGTTCGGCAAGAGGTCGCACGCCAGACGAAAAACCGACACCCATTCAGAAAAGGATTCTAGCTAATTAGCAGACTAATTTCAGTAGCGTATGAAAAAAACAGGAAAGATGGGAGTGGTAGCGGGAATTGCAGCGGCCGGTGCGGCGGCAGCGGGAGCGTATTACCTCTACTATAGTAAGAACGCAAAGAGAAACCGCGCGAAGGTGAAGGACTGGACGGTGAAGGCCGAAAAAGAAATTGTCGCCAAAGCGAAGAAACTTAAGGACGCCACCTTTAACGAGAAGAATTACAAAGCGATTGTTTCTGCCGTAACCGCAAAATATCAAAAGCTTAAGAAGTTTGAAGCAACCGAAGGCAAAGAGTTTATGACCGCGCTTTACTCGGCATGGGCGAAGATTAAAAAAGACCACGCGCCAAAGAAAAAGACGACTTCTAAGAAGTAATACGCCCTTTAAAACCGCTCCGACATTCGTCGGAGCGGTTTTCGTTTAGGATTTTTTGCCGAGTTCGCTTCCCGCGACAAAACCGGTCGTCCAGCAAAGCTGGAGGCTGTAGCCACCAGAAGGACGGTCAATGTTCAGGATGTCTCCCACCAGGAAGAGGTTGGGGTAGAGGCGCGAGCGCATCGTTTTGAAATCAACTTCGGAAAGCACCACACCACCACTCGTGACGATTGCCTTTTCCGCACCAAGAAGTCCTTTTATCTTTAAAGGAATATCCTTGAGCAGTTTTACCAGCCGAAGCCGTTCTTCACGGCTGATGGAGTTGCATTTTATATTGGGATTTATTTTTGAAAGCTCAATGATGACGGGCGCGAGGGAGGAGGGAAAGAGAGACTTCAAACTGTTTTTAAACTTTTTGGTGTGCTCGGTCTTGAATAGTTCTTGTAGTTTAGCGTTCAGCATGCCGTAGTCAGACTCGGGAAGAAGGTCAAGCGAAAGAATAACCTCGCCGTATTTAAGAAGTTCACCAATATCTTTGCTCATATTGATAATGGTGGGTCCACTTACGCCAAAGTGGGTAAAAAGAATTTTTCCTTTCTTAATTTCTTGCTTCACGCCATTTTGCAGGACGGTAAGCTTAACCTTGGGGAGTGTTACTCCCGAGAGGCGCTTTACCCACGCATCTTTCATCGCTATCGGCACCAGTGCGGGGTCGGGCTCTACAACGGTGTGTCCGAGTGTGCGTAGCCATGCGAAACCATCCCCGGTTGAACCGGTTTCGGGACGCGATTTTCCACCAGTCGCGACGACATACGAACGTGCGCGGATTTGGGTTCCGCTAGTGAGTATAATTTTTGTAACTTCTCCGTTTCCTGCGACAAGTTCTTTGACGGGGGAGTTTGAAAGCACGGTAACGTTGCCGTTACGTAAATACTCCACAAGCACATTCCAGACCGACTCCGCTTTCTCACTTTTCGGAAAGGCGCGCTTTTCCGCTTCTATCTTCGTGTCCATCTTTCGCAGGTGAAAAAAATCAAACGCATCCTTTACTTCAAATTGAGAAAACGCGGAAAACAGGAACTTATCGTTCCCCTTAAACTTTGAAAGAAAAGCGCGGACATCAAACTCGGCGTTCGTGACGTTGCATCTTCCTCCTCCGGTGATGAGGAGCTTTTTTCCGAGGGTGTCGTTCTTTTCAATCAGAAGTACCTTCGCGCCAAGCTCTGCGGCCCGGCCAGCGGTCATCATACCAGCGGGGCCTCCTCCGATAACGGCTACATCCCAGACCTTTTCGGCATTTGCCTTCATGCGCAACATACTACCACAATCCATTGACCCCGTAGTGAATTTTGGCGTTGGATTTTGTCCCTGTTCCGACTTTGAACGGAACAATGCCAAACTCTACTACGGGGTTGACAAAATGCACCTTTCGGTATATACTTGCTCCATAACTGAATCTCAGGGGTTTCGTGTGAGAACATCTCTCCTACGTAGACATTCGTCTTAAAACCTTCGAGAACTGGCCACATTCTTACTGTAACGGCTAGAAGGTTTAAGACACTATGTATCCACGCAATACACAAGGTTCCCACCGTGCCGGTTCTCGGCCGAGCGGAAGTTCCTCCTTCGCACGAGGCTACGGAGGGACAAGCATAAATAGGTTTTCAAGCCAGAGGGGCGGACAAGGACGCTCGTTTCAACGTCGTCCTGCCGGAAGAAAATTCGGAGAGTTCAACGACATTTCAAAGTTTGTCAATAAAGCGGTTATCACCGAGACGGTGGAAAAGTTCGTACCCGAACATCGGTTTGCGGATTTTCAGATTGAGGAGCGATTGAAGCAAAACATTATTACCAAGGGCTATGTTACCCCGACTCCGATTCAGGATCGGGCGATTCCGCATATCCTTCAGGGACGAGATGTCGTCGGCATCGCGAATACCGGTACGGGTAAAACCGCGGCCTTTCTCATTCCGCTTATCAATAAAATACTGCACAATCCCAAGGAGGCGGTACTTATTATGGTGCCGACGCGCGAGCTTGCTATTCAAATTGACGACGAGCTTCGTGGGTTTATCAAGAACCTTAAGATTTTCTCGGCGGTCTGTGTCGGTGGCGCGAGTATGGGTATGCAGATAAGGAACCTTCGCTATCACAACAACTTTATTATCGGTACTCCCGGACGTCTCAAAGATCTTGTGGAGCAAAAGTATCTTCACCTTGAAGGTTTCAAAACCGTCGTGCTTGACGAAGCCGACCGCATGCTTGATATGGGATTCATCAACGACATGCGTTTTATGATGTCAAAGATGTCCAAAGAGCGACACACACTTTTCTTTTCCGCGACGATGTCGCGAGAGATTGAGGCGCTTATCAAGGATTTTCTTAAGGAACCGGTCAGCATTTCGGTGAAGACCGGTGATACCGCGAAAAACGTTGACCAGGATATCGTGAAGGTACGGGGAAAGAACAAGATTGACGTACTGCACGACCTCCTCAAAGAGGGTGGTTTTACCAAGGTGCTTGTCTTTGGGCGCACCAAACACGGTGTTGAGAAGCTTTCTAAGGTGCTCGTGGAGCGTGGTTTCAAAGCCGAGTCCATTCACGGTAATAAAAATCTCTCTAAACGTCAGCAAGCGCTTAAGCTCTTCAAAGCGGGGCATACGCAGATACTGGTTGCGACCGACGTCGCCGCGCGAGGGCTTGATATTAGCGATGTGTCGCACGTGATTAACTTTGACCTTCCCGCAACCTATGAAGATTACGTGCACCGCATCGGCCGAACAGGCCGAGGGGACAAGAAAGGTAAGGCACTGACGTTTGTTGAATAACTAGCACGACACTAATGACACGAATTGAAGAACGAATGACACGAATAAAAGTCTAATGTATGAAAATAAAGCACAAACAAAATAGCATCATGACTCCGTCCAAAAAGACGTTCCAGAATCCTGTGGGCAAGTGGATAGAGAAAAAGACTCGCACCGAGATTTTGCTGTGCGTCTGCGGGGGAAAGTACATCAAGACGCGCAAAGAACAAACGGTCTGTGTCCGCTGTATTTACCGGACACTTCCGGTAAAGGTACTCTAATCACCGTCATTGCATGCGACACTCTCAAGTACCACATATTTACGACCGTAAATATGTGGTACTTGCTAGAAACGAGTGGCAAGTTACAATTATGGTATGAATCTCATAGATAAAATTGCGTGGGTGTGTATCAAAAACCGAAAGGTTCTTTTTGTGCGTTCAAAGGGGAAAGATGCTTTTTATAATCCTGGAGGGAAGCGGGAAGGCGCGGAAAGCGATAGCGAAGCGCTGATACGCGAAATAAAAGAAGAAGTTTCGGTTGACCTTCTGCCCGCGACCATCAAATACCTTGAAACATTTATCGCGCAGGCTCACGGGAAACCCGCGGGGACACGGGTGGAAATAAAATGCTGGACCGCTGATTTTGTCGGCGACCTTCGGCCAAATTCTGAAATAGAAGAGCTTGCGTGGCTCACGAGTAATGATGCCGCGCGCACCAGTCCGACGGGACAGCTTACACTTGCGTGGCTTAAAAGGAAGAATCTAATTGATTAGCTCTGCCGAATTTCGCCCCCAAAAGCACAATACTCTTTTCTACTATACTCTGTAGTATAGTAGAAAACACAAACCGAAAAATTGCCCACTTCAAGGCAGTTTTTTGATACTTGGCACCCCTTTCTTTGACTTTTCATCAAAATGAATTAAGCTTTGCATAGAAAAATCAACCGAAGAAGGAAAACTGAAAAATGAAAATGCCCTTTTTGGAGACGGTACCCGCTTGGTGGAAGCTTGGTTGGAATCCGGATGTCCCTGCTCTGGAGGTTGGGGTAGCCAAAGCCTTTCTCGATGAACTTCCCCCCATTCCCTCGACTGCACCGATGGTACAACTCATGAATAGTCTCGTAACCCAAGGTTTGTACCGTTCGTTTTGCTGCGACCTATCGGCAGAATCGTTTGGATTTGATGAGTCCGTACAAAGGATGGAAACGGACGAGACCAGAGATAATTTCGTTCAATTCAGGATACCGCTCCCCAGAATCCGACACCTAACCGAAGAGTCATGCCCCAATTGCAACGGAACAGGAAGTTGGGGAATTGGAGGACGGTGTCCCTTCTGCCACGGTCTGCGATTTAGGTCGGGCTTTAAGTGGAATGCGGGATTTGCCACAACCAAAAGTCTGGCTTTGCTTTTCTATTTGCTTGAGACACTTCCACGTGGCGACATGCCGACAAGAGCACCCCAGTGGCTTTCACTTCGCCTTTGCGCTGATGGTGAAATAAATGGAAGTTCAATTGGCGGCGAATTGAGCAGAGACGGTCTTAGGCTTTTTGACTGCGCGGTGCATGGCGAGTCCAGGATTGCTGGTGCAATGAAGGATAGTATTACCACAGCGATGAGGGGTGCATGGCGGCATATAATGGGGGGCGGCGCATACTGCGAGCCTGTTTTAGGCGTAAACGTGAGCGACACCTGCAACCTTTGTCTCACTTGTTCACCGGGGGACGCGGCGGTCTATACCCAAAATAGCCAAACCGTTCCGAATCATGGGTGCAAGATCGGATCGCACGGAATGCAGAATCCCGCACAAGCACTTGTCTGCCTCGCGGGACTTGGGGCCTTTTCCGAGGAGCTCCAGGATTTGTATTGGAGTAGACAGGGGGCAAACCGGTAACACTTTCCGGGTTCCTTTATCAAGTATGACTGCCGACGGCTTGTGCTGTCGGCAATTCTTTTTGGCTACGTTGCGCTTTTTGCCATTCTGTCGTACTATGTAGCGGTGATTTTATGGCCGAGAGGCCTCATTTTTATTGTCGAAATATGGTCCCGTTAGAAGTCACGGACACGGGTTCAGAAAGTAATAGTATTAAGGAAATTATTCAGTGATCTAAAAGTGGTAAATGCGGACTACATAGTTTGTCCGTGTCCTACTTCTAACGGGATGGAAATTCGTAACATCGCAATCATCGCCCACGTTGACCACGGCAAGACCACCCTTACCGATGCGATTTTGAAGCAGTCGGGAGTGAGCAAAGAGGGAGCTTCCATGGACTCAAATGCGCTCGAACAGGAGCGCGGTATTACGATTTACGCCAAGAATACGTCCATTCCCTACAAGGGCGGGAAGATAAACATCGTGGACACTCCCGGACACGCCGACTTCGGCTCCGAGGTAGAGCGCGTACTTCGTTCCATTGATTGCGTTTTGCTTGTAGTGGACGCGCAGGAAGGGCCCATGCCCCAGACTCGCTTCGTGCTGAAGAAGTCACTGGAGCTTGGCCTCAAGCCGATCGTCATCATCAATAAGATAGACAAACCCGCCGCCGATCCCGATCGTACCCACGAACAGGTGCTAGAACTGTTCTTTGAGCTTGGCGCGAATGAGGCGCAAGCGAACTTTCCGGTTGTCTACGCCATCGGAAGGCAGGGTATCGCGAAGAAAAACCTCACCGACGAGTCTACCAACCTCATCCCGCTTTTGGAAACCATTGTGGAACATGTCCCCAGCGTGGACACTCCCGAACTTATCGCGAAGCCACTTCGTCTTCAGCCGTTTAATCTTGCGTACGACAACTTTCTCGGACGTATGGCGGTAGCGCGTGTCTATGAGGGTGTGGCGAAACCGGGGATGGAGGTATTCATACAGCACCCCCTCTCAATCTCCCCCTCTAAAGAGGGGGAGAGGAAAGTCGTTCGCAAAGGCAAGATCTTGAAACTCTTTACCTGGAAAGGGATGGAGAAAGTTGAAACAAATGAAGTACAGGCGGGAGATATTACCCTTATCGCGGGACTCACCGATATTGAAATCGGGGAAACCGTTTCCGCCGAAGAGAACGCCGTGGCGCTTCCGCTTATCGCGATTGATGAGCCAACGATTGAACTTCAGTTTCTGATCAACACCTCGCCGTTTGGCGGGCAGGACGGTAAGTACGTTACCTCACGTCAAATCCGCGAATATCTTGAGCGCGAGCTTGAAGTGAACGTAGGACTTAAGGTGGATTTTTCTTCCAACGAATACTTTAAGGTGCTCGGACGTGGTGAACTTCACGTCGCTATTCTCCTTGAAAATATGCGTCGAGCAGGCTACGAAGTGCAGGTGTCACAACCACAGGTTATTATCCGCACCGAAAACGGTGTGAAGCAGGAGCCATTTGAGGAGGTTATTGTAGATACGCCGTCGGAGTACCAAGGTGTGGTGATTGAAAAGCTTGGTCGCCGCGCATTTCAGATGCAGGATATGACCGAGCGGGACGGCATCGTGCGCATTACGTTCGGAGGTCCGACTCGGGGCCTTCTCGGTTATCGCAATCAGTTCGTCATTGATACGCGGGGCGAGGGAATTATGTCGTCACGCGTTGTGGGCTTCAAGCCCTACGCGGGAGAGATTCAGAAGCGCGCCGTTGGTTCTATGATTTCGATGGCGACGGGGAAGGCACTTGGCTACGCGCTCTGGGGTTTTCAGGAACGCGGGGTGCTTTACATTGGTCCCGGAACGCCGGTCTATGAAGGCATGGTTATCGGCAACACCTCAAAAGGTGAGCAGATGGAGGTGAACCCGACCAAGGGAAAGCAACTCACCAACGTGCGCGCTTCGGGAACGGATGAGGCGATTGACCTCGTGCCTCCGTATGAAATTACGATTGAGCGCGGACTTGAGGTGATGGCAGAAGATGAGTACCTTGAAATTACGCCAAAGAATGTGCGCCTGCGAAAACAATTTCTCACCGATATTGACCGAGCGAGAGCGAAGAGGAAAGACGGAGTGAAGTAATTGTCGAGTTAGTAGCTAGTAGTCCTTCGATGGACAGAGGATGGTGAGCCTGTCGAACCGTAGTAGTAAGTAGGGAAAAAGGGGGACAAAAAATCGCCGACCCTACGTTTCTTTCACGGTGTCTCTCACTCCCGAGTCAGCAATAACAAGCGACCGCTTGTTATTGCTGAATCGGAGCAGGGAAGAGGCCTAGGCTAGTGAGGTTAGTGAGCCACCTCGATTTTGGCGCTCTCGCCAATTTCGTTGATGCGGGTGAGTCCCCAGACGGCGAAGATGAGGAGTAGCATACCGATAATCTGCAGGGGTTCCAGAAAAAAGCCAAGTGCGGCGGCATTCACGATGACCGCGAGAAAAGGAAAGCCAAGCTCGGCGAGGGTGGCGATGGACGCTTTGGTATTGGTCAGACCTCGGTAATAAAGGAAGAGGGAAATAAATCCGGAGGTAAGAGCGATTATGATAATAAAAAGAATGTCCTTACCGGTGAGTGCGCCAATCGTTTGAAGAGCATCACCTCGGAAATTAAGCGCCAGGAGAAAAAGAAACGCGATAAGAAAACGAAGCGCGGTTACCGTTTTGAAGCTCACCGAGGTGCCGAGGACATAGCGACCAAGCACCGTCCCAATAGCCCAGAGTGCTGCAGCGCCAAGTGCTAAAGCCACACCAATCGTATTGGGGTTCCATGCTTCGCCAACGTATAGCTCGGGTTTAAATCCAGGGAAGGAAATAATATACGCGCCAAAAAGCGCGAGTATTGTCCAGAGCCAGAACCGCTTGTCCAGCTTTTCGTTAAGAAAGGTCGTTGCCAGTGTGATAACAATCAGAGGCTGGAGTTTTTGTAAGACAATTGCAACCGAGGGATTTACATACGCAAACGCTTCGGTGAACATAATGGAGGCAAGCGCGGAAGCGCCGACACCGATGACCAAAATGGCGAGCCATTGCCGGAGGCTTAAGGCTTTGATTTCCTTCCAGCCGGAAAAGATAAAGGGAAGTATTAGCAAAATATTTACCGCATGCTCGGCAAGCACGATAAAACTCGCACTAAGTGTCTGCGTCAGGTGGTAGCGAAATGGCGCGTCGGTCGCCCACAGCATCGCCGCGATAAAAATAAGAAGGGGACCCCATGTCATCATCTTCTTCTCTGTAGCCTGCATCGCGCCATCATAACATACACGTTTTTTGTTGACACGTTACCCATCTGGGGATAGGGTTACCTCGGCCTTGTTCTATGTAAAACTCGGCTTTCACTACAGCACAACCTGAACCCCAGGATGAAAAAATGGAAACAATGACTGCACCCGCCTCCGCGCAAGATGGCGTAAACCTTGATGCCGGTGACAGCTTTAGTCGTTACGCTGCACGAGTCTGTCAAGCCAGCTACAAAAACTCACGATACATTGAGGTCACTGACCGCTCCCAAGGACTTTTTCGAGGTCCACGAACCTGTCGGCATCGACACCTCGCGCTTGACTGCGAGTTTAGCCTTGAGTCCGACGGCAACGGCACGAAGCCTATCATTACTACCGCGGCATTTGCCCATGCGGATTCCGGCGCCGACCTCTTCGCCATGACCGGAATGGACAGTATTCGCTATGGCGGGAAACCCCTCGTGCTCGTTAATCAGCTTGATGTTTCGTCGCTCGGAAAGCCTGGGGACGAGTCATTCGTGCTTTTCTGCACAATGATGAGCGGACTCGGCGTGGTAGCGCAAAATCAGCACGTGGTGCTTCTCAAAGGCGAAACGGCGGAGATGAGCGTCTGCGTCGCCTCCGAAAATCCCGATGCACCCACCAAATACAACTGGTGTGGAACGATGTATTCCGTGTTCCACGAGAACGCACTTATCACCGGCGACAAGGCATCTCCGGGGCAGGTGGTTATCGCACTTTGGGACGGAGGACTGCGGGCCAACGGCGGAAGTTCAGCCCGCAAAGCCTTCTCCATGCGATATGGACGGGAGTGGTGGAGCACCGCCGAAAAGCAAGACCTTCGTGCCGCGGCGGTACCTTCCGCGCTCTACGAAAACTTCCTGGCGAATCTGAACGGGTGGGACGACCTCAAGGACGGTGTTCCGCAGCCCAAGATAAAGATTCACGGCATCGCGCACATCACGGGCGGAGGCATTCCCTCCAAATTTTTTGGGGACTTCCTCAAGCCCCGCGGACTTTCGGCGGAGCTCCCCAATCTGTTTACTCCGCCGCGAATCATGGAGCGGTTTGCCGAGTGGTGCGAGATTTCGGGGAAAGAGCCCTACGAAATCTGGCACGGTGGACAGGGAGCACTCGTTGTCGTGGAGGAAGCGGACGCGGTCTCGGTTCTTGCCCAAGCGGCACACTTCGGCATCTCTGCGCAAAAGGCAGGGGAGATTACCATGTCGGAAGTGCCTACCTTGAAGATCACCTCAAAGTTTCCGGGTGGAGGTGAGCTTACCTGGCCGTAGAGGCGAGGGGACACCCAACTCCCGACAGAGGTCGCGCGTGCGCGACCTCTTTTTCATACAACAAAAGAGTGAAAATCTTGTTATACTATGCGCGTATGAAGACAATTTTGGTAACCGGAGGCGCTGGGTTTATCGGCACAAATCTCATAGAACAGTTGGTCAAAGACCCTGGTCTGCGGGTGTTTTCGCTGGACAATTATTCCACGGGGAAACGGGAAAATCATGTTGTAGGAGCGACCTATATCGAGGGAGACACCACCGACATCGGGAAGCTTGTCACGATACGGCCCGACCTCATTTACCACCTTGGTGAGTACGCTCGCGTGGAGAAAAGTTTTGAGGATATGGAGGCGATTTGGCATTCCAACAAAGAAGGGACATTTGCGGTGCTTGAATTTGCGCGAAAAAATAAAGCAAAACTTCTGTATGCGGGCTCTAGTACGAAGTTTGGTGATGGCGGACTCGGTAGAAACCAAAGTCCGTACGCGTGGAGCAAGGCTTCCAATACCGAACTCGTGCAGAACTATGGTGCGTGGTATGGGCTACAGTACGCCATTACCTATTTTTACAATGTGTACGGTCCGCGCGAGCTGTCGGGCGCGTTCGGCACCGTGATTGAGATTTTCCGGCAGGCTCGCCTCAAAGATGAACCGCTTAAGGTGGTGTCGCCCGGGACGCAAACGCGCATTTTTACTCATGTTGATGATATCGTGCAAGGACTTCTGCTCGTGGGAGAAAAAGGAGAGGGCGACGGGTACGGTCTCGGTGCGCGCGAGGAGTATTCAATTTTAGATATTGCAAAGATGTTTGGCGGAGAGATAGAAATGCTTCCCGAGCGAGCCGGAAATAGGAAAACGTCCGCAATAGACCTCTCCCGCTCGGAAGGAGAACTCGGCTGGAAAGCCGAAAAAAGTATTAAAACCTATATCGCAGGCTTCGTAACTTTGCCTCGCTAGCTCTTACTATGTGCATAACTAAGTGGTAGAAGAGGAGTATACTACAGGAACTAGCCACTAACTTTTTTATATGCGAAAAACACTCATTGTTCTTATTGTACTCACCGTTGTGGTGATTTTCTACGGCAAATTTTTTGTACCCGCTCCGTCACCCGCAGAGCAGGCGAAGGTGCAGACAGATACCGCGACGACGGATTCCGCCACTGTGGTGGAGTAGTCCGCGAGGCTCCCGCGCGGGCGCGATAGGATTTTTCTACTTACTCAAGCGAGACAAGCGTGCGTACTTTTTGGATGTCCTCTCCAATTTGTTCTTTAAGCGCGTCTTCACCTTTGAAGTTGCGATACGGCCTAAGGTAGACGGCGAGTGAAAGTGCAAGCACCTTTCCGTACAGGTTACCGGAGAAATCAAGAAGGTGCGCTTCAATCTTCGGAAGTCCATCGGCTTCCTGTGGTCCGACGACAATACCGGCTCGGTAGGGAACGTTCTCGGGAAGAAGAAAAGCGGTACCCGCGTACACACCCGGGGGGACCGAAAGACCCGACTTTTTGTATTCGGTTTTTTCAATATTTGCGGTAGGGAAGCCAAGAATTCTCCCGAATTGGGTTCCTTTCACTACCTTTCCCCGCAGGATAAACAACGGCTCACTCACCTAAAAAGCCTAGCACATCATCGGCAAGCCGTATAGAATAAGTGGGATGACTCACTTTATCCTTACCGTAGTGTTTTCAGTCCTACTCATACCGGGGCTTGTGTTGGCGTTTATCCCAATGATGCCCGCTTTTTCGTATATGCTCTTCGTCGCCACCATCTTTGGCTTTTTTGATGGGTTTACGCATCTTACTCTTGAGGAGCTCGCTATTCTGGGAGGTATCTTTTTACTCTCGGTCGTATCCGATTGGAGTTCGGGACTTATCGGGGCTAAGTTTGGAGGTGGAAGCTTCAAAGGTCTTGTTGGAGGGCTCATCGGAAGCGTGCTCGGGTTCTTGCTTCTTCCTCCCATCGGCGGGTTTATTGGCGTCTTTCTTGGGGTACTCGTTGCGGAGACACTCCTTCGCCACACACAAAAACAAGCACTTCGCGCTGCGCAAGGGGCACTCGTTGGTTCACTCGCCGGTGTAGCGATAAACGCCTCGCTCGCGGTTTCCTTTGTTGTGCTTTTCCTGCTCTACGCGCCTAATTAGGAAGTCGGTCTTCTCGTTTACGCGGAACGCCGTCACTTATTGGTGCTTTTCTTATGTCGTCAATGATCTTGTCCTCGTCATCGGTAATGGTGTAGAGGTCAAGGTCGCGCGCATTTATCGTTTTGTGTATGCTGAGCAGGTGTTCCCTAATAAACTCATCAAGTGGTTTCCAAAAATCAGAGCCAACAAGAAAAATGGGAATACGCTTAATTTTGTGCGTCTGGACGAGCGTAATAATTTCAAAAAACTCGTCAAGTGTACCGAATCCTCCCGGGAAAAAGATGTACGCCTCCGCGGCGTAGGAAAGCGCGGTCCTGCGGGCAAAAAAGTATGAAAAATCAAGCGACGCTGTCGTATATGGGTTTTCCATCTGCTCTTTGGGAAGCTTGATATTAAGTCCAAGAGATTCCCCACCGGCCTCAAACGCTCCTTTATTTGCCGCCTCCATAATTCCCGCGCTTCCACCGGTGACGACGGCATACTTCAATTCCCTCGCGATACGCCCGGCGAGATGCTCCGCTTTTTTGGAATGCGGATTCTCAAGCGTAAAACGCGCAGAACCGAAAAAACTTACCGACTTTGGGTAGTTCGTGACGAACACAAAGCCATCGCCGAATTCTTTTCCAATGCGTTTAACGCGTTCCTCAATTTCGTGACAAAATTCCCCTCGGGAAATCGGACACGTAAAGCCAAATCCATTTTCTTCCGATTTTTTTGATGTCATACCCAGTAGTGTAGCCTGTGTTACGGCACTTGGCAATTTTTGCAGAACGTGTACCCTAGGCTGATGTTTCGCATTGAGCAGAAGATGGAAAAAGGACTCGGGCGGGCAGGTGTCCTTGAAACCACGCACGGCACGGTTCAGACTCCGGCGTTTGTCGCGGTGGGTACGAAGGCAACCGTGAAGGCACTTACTCCCGCGCAGGTTAGGGAAACCGGAGCGCAGGTGGTGCTTGCGAACACATACCATCTCTATCTGGAGCCGGGTGAAAAGATAGTGGCCGAGGGAGGGGGACTCGGAACATTTATGGGGTGGGACGGACCCACGATGACCGACTCGGGAGGTTTTCAGGTTTTTTCACTTGGTGGAAAAGGCACGTCAAAGATTACACCACAAAAACAACATTTTGGCATTCTGCACCCGCCCGAACGTGCCGATTCGGTACGGGCGGGGAATGTCAGAATGTCACCGGAGGGGAAGAACGAGGCGCCACTCGTAAAAATTGATGAGGATGGGGTAACTTTCAAATCATATAAAGACGGAAGCACACATCGTTTTACGCCGGAGCGTTCCATTGAGATACAACATACAATCGGCGCAGACATCATTTTTGCGTTTGACGAGTGCACCTCGCCGACGGCTTCTTATGCGTACCAGAAAGAGGCGATGGAACGCACGCACCGCTGGGCCGCGCGGAGCCTAAGCAGGCACCGCGAACTCAAAATGGAAAATGAAAAATTAAAAAATGAGGACAAAGCCCTATCGGCTAATTCGCACCCCGCCCGAACGTACCAGAGTCCGCTCGGTACGGGCGGGGAATTAGCCTATAGGAAGGGTCAAATGCTATTTGGGATTGTGCAGGGGGGAAGATTTGAAGATTTGCGGAAAGAAAGCGCACGAACTATCGGGCGGATGGGGCTTGCCCCGAGTGAGCGAAGCGATTTTTCGGAGCTTGCCCCGTGGCCGCCAGGCTTTACGGGGTTTGACGGCTTCGGCATCGGTGGCTCATTTGATAAAGAAGATATGGGGAACGCGGTGCGTTGGGTGAATGAACTCTTGCCCGAAGAGAAACCGCGGCATCTTCTCGGTATTGGCGATCCGCTGGACCTTTTTGACGCCGTGGAGAACGGATGCGACCTCTTTGACTGTGTCGCTCCCACAAGGCAAGCGCGCACCGGTTCACTCTACACGAAAAATGGACGGTTCAACATAGAAAACGCGCAGTACAAAAATGATTTTTCCCCCGTAGAAGACGGATGCGAATGCTACACCTGTTTACCCCAACCTCGTGGTGGGGCAGGCTTCACGAGGGCGTATCTTGCGCACCTCTTTCGGTCAGATGAAATTCTCGCGAATACGCTTGCGAGTATTCACAACGTGCACTTCATAGTGCAATTGGTAAAGAACATGCGGCAAGCCATTTTGGATGGACAGTTTCTTGAATTAAAAAACTCGTTTAGAAGACACTATCTTTGAGAAGTCCGACACCTCCCTTCTGAAGTGGTTTTACGCTATCTATCCCTTTTCCATCTCCAAGAATGTCGTATCGGCTAAGGAGCTTCAAAGACAGCTTTCCGCTACTGCACTGAGCTTCCCCGATGTTTGAAGCGATACTGGGGAGGATATAGCTTTGCCGAGGAGAGAATGGAAGTCATTTTATGTAAGAAAAATTGGAAATGAAAAACATAATCGCACCACCGAATACCGCCCAAATTATCCTTGTCTTCAGTGCTATGGGTTCGGCTTTAGAAAGCAGTTCGTTTATGGGGCCGGTATAGCCCATAAAATCTTTTCCTTTTGTTGTGAGATAGACAAGTGGATTGTGGAATGGGTCATCGGCACTATTCTCCTCATTTATAAATCTGTAAGGTTCATCAATGCATGTCTGTATAACTTCCTTTGCCTTTGTAATTTTTTCACCTGTATCTTTTCCCGCCAGAGTAACTTGAGAAGTAAACCAGCTTTGCCACGGCCAACGAGTGTAGGAGATTGCTAGAGCTTTTCTGGAGGCGCGGGATTGCCGGTTGTTATTCACCACTATTTCTCGCATCGCCTCCTGTTCAATCATTGCGCCGAAGTAGGGAGCTTTACCCCACTGGGCATCAAGGTCTCTGCTCACCTTCATTCTAATAAGCTGATTATTCCAAGTGGCTCCGTGCTTATACAATAAGCGCACCATGCGCCACATTCGCAGTATTTCTCTCATGCGCTGTATGGTATCACGAAAAATCATGGTTTTTCCACGTTACTTGTCCACGCGTATCCCTTCAGAACATGAGGACCCTTGACGATTTTTGAGAGTTCTACTACCATAGAGGAATGTCACAAACGGTATTTGCAGTCGCCCTGAAGATTAGCCCTCACTCTTGAGGTCTCTTTTGTGCAATCTGCGATAACTTTTTCCTCCCCCGCGAGATTTTAGAAAAGAGCCCTCAAGAATGAGCGGCTCTTTTGTTCTTACCCTACACCTTTATTTGGTGTGGGGAGGAAGGACAAACGTTGAACCTTTAACAATAGTGGAGGAAGAGTGTATTGGAGTCATTTTTTCAGTTGGGGTGGGCAGTATCTTCCGTTTGTGTATTTTTCAGGGACGATGCAAGGCGATGGGCCCCTGTGCAGACTAACGGAGGCAGTGGAACAACCTACACATCTTGACGAAGAGACAAGTGAGATGTTGCTCCGAATGCATTTTGAATGGGAACGAAGCCACCGAGGTGGCGAATAGTAAGGTAGGTCAAAGGCCGCCCGTGGCATTCCCGGGCGGCTCTTTCTTTTCCACCCGAACTGGGGTAGGCTACTTTTCAGACAGAAAACTATGAAGACTAAAACTATATTGCTCGTTCCTCCCCGCGCCGCGATACGGCATCCCGAAAGCGAAGTCATTCTCAAGGCAGTTCGCCATAACCTCGGGCTGAAGGAGGTTATTCAATTGACCAAGGGGACATTTTTTCAAATGGAGATTGAGGGTAGCGAAGAAGAAGCCAGGCAGATCGCCACTCGTGCGACTCAACAGCTACTGCATAATCCAATCACCCAAGATTTTAGCGTTCACTTTCCAGAGGGGGCGCAAGGTGAACTGGCGCATCTGCGAAGGGTTCTGGCTCAAATAAAGTCCGAAGCTACACCTCAAGCATTTGAATCCCCCGCAACTTCATTCGGCGGTAAATTGAGCAGAATCTGTGAGCTCATTTCGCAGGCTGGATTGTGAAATAGGTTGTGAATGGTAATGTTGAGCGGAGGGCCTTCCTCCGCTTTTTGTTTTCCCTATAAATGCGATATAGTTTGACAGCTGTGGAAAAATTTAAGCTCAAAACTGAATACCCCAGTAGTAAAACCTCGCAGACTCGGTTTACTACGGGGCAGGCAAACCTTAGTTATGTCCACTTTCAAATTAAAAACTGAATACAAACCTGCAGGTGACCCCGTAAAGCCGAAGACGGCCACGGGGCAAGCCAGCCTCACCTCATGAATCACTTTAATAAGCCGCATAAATCCCCCGACTCTGTCGGGGGATGGAGCGGCCGCCCGAAGGGTTCACGGAGTGAAGAAGGAGAGCAGGGAAGCCACCGACTCTGTCGGTGGAGCTTCACGCTAAAAACTGAATACAAACCTGCAGGTGACCCCGTAAAGCCGAAGACGGCCACGGGGCAAGCCAGCCTCACCTCATGAATCACTTTAAGCTAAAAACTGAATACAAACCTGCAGGTGACCAGCCGAAGGCGATTAAGGAGCTTACGGACGGGGTGAAGAAAGGCGTCTCGCATCAGACGCTTCTTGGTGTTACCGGAAGCGGAAAGACTTTTACCGTTGCAAATGTGATTGCGAATATCGGCAAGCCGACGCTCGTTATTGCGCACAACAAGACGCTTGCGGCGCAACTTGCGCAGGAGTACAAAGAGTTTTTTCCCGAAAATGCGGTGCATTATTTCGTATCGTACTACGACTTTTACCAACCGGAGGCGTATTTGCCGACAACGGATACCTATATAGAGAAGGAGGCGCAAATTAATGAAGAAATTGAGCGCCTTCGTCACGCTTCTACACAGGCACTGCTTACCCGAAAGGATGTGATTGTGGTCGCCTCGGTATCCTGTATTTACGGCTTGGGAAGTCCCGAAGAGTACGAAAAGGTAAATCGCAAAATTACGAAGGGGATGTCGCTCTCGCGTGGTGAGCTTATTCGCGCGCTTATCGGCATTCACTACACGCGTACAACCGCGGACCTCACGCCGGGAATGTTTCGCGCGCTTGGAAATGTGTTAGAGGTTCAGCCACAGAGCGAGCGGGTTATCTATCGCATTGAATTTAACAATGAAATCGTGGAGGGGATACAGAAAATTGATCCGGTGAGCCGAAAGCTTCTGGAAGATGTGGGGAGCGTCTTTATTTTTCCCGCACGACATTTCATTACACCCGAGGATGAGCGTGGGAAAGCGATAGCGACCATTAGGCTTGAGCTCAAAGAACGATTGAAGGAGCTCGCAAAGTCAGGTAAAAATCTTGAAGCTGAACGTTTGAAGCGCCGAACGAGCTATGACCTCGCGATGCTGAAAGAGGTTGGCTACTGTAATGGGATTGAGAACTATTCTCGCCACTTTTCGGGGAAGCTCCCCGGGGAAGCGCCCGATACGCTCATCTCCTATTTTCACAAGAATGCGGAAATGTTTCCCGACCCCGTAAAGTCGCAAGGCGACCACGGGGCAGGCTTTCTGACCGTTATTGATGAGTCACACGTTACCGTTCCCCAGATTCGGGCAATGTACGCGGGGGACCAAGCTCGCAAGGAGTCGCTTGTGGAGCATGGATTTCGCTTGCCGTCCGCGAAGGACAACCGCCCGCTCAAATTTAACGAGTTTGAAGAGCGCATGGGTCAGGTGCTGTTTACCTCGGCAACTCCCGGACCGTTTGAGTACGAGAAGTCATGCAAGGATGAGCCCCATTCGACAAGCTCAGGGCACCACGGCTGTGCCGTGGTGGAGCAGGTCATTCGCCCGACCGGTCTTATTGACCCGCAGGTTGAGATCAGGCCGGTGAATGCAAGAATACACCCCTCCTCAATCCTCCCCTCTAAAGAGGGGAGGAGGCCCTATCCCGGCCAAATCGCCGACTTTATCGCCGAGGCGGAAAAGGACATCAAAGCCGGTGGGCGAGTGATTGCGACCACTCTTACCAAAAAGATGGCGGAAGACCTGTCGGAGTTCCTGAAGGAAAAAGGGATTAGAACCGAATATCTGCACAGTGATATCGAAACGCTTGATCGCATCACCATTCTCTCCCAGTTCAGGAAGGGGGAGTTTGATGTCATTGTGGGCGTGAACCTTCTTAGAGAAGGGCTGGATCTTCCCGAAGTGTCGCTTATTGGTATTTTGGACGCTGACCGCGAGGGGTTTCTACGCTCCGAGACTTCTCTCATTCAGATTATCGGCCGCGCGGCGCGAAATGTGGCGGGCAGAGTGATTCTGTATGCGGATGTCGTTACTGGCTCCATAGAGCGCGCGATGCGGGAAACAAATCGTCGTCGCGCTATTCAGGTCGCATACAATACCAAACACGGCATTACCCCAAAGACGATTGTCAAAAAAGTGCGCGACATTATGGAGTCGCTCGGAGTGGAACACGACAAGGCGGTGCATAAACTGCTTGAGGTGGATAAGGAATCGCTAAAGACAAAGAAGCTAGAACAGGTGCTCAAAGAAAAACGTATTCAGATGAACTCGGCCGTAAAGATTTTGGATTTTGAAACGGCGGCCTTGCTTCGTGATGAAATAAAGGAGCTGGAAAAATTGGCTTCGGGGGAGGGGGCACAAAGCCCTTTATCGAGGGCAGCGAGAGAAAAAAATAACCGGAATCAAAGCGATTCCGGATAGATGAGGTATCATGTAGAGTTTTCCCGAGGTCAGGTATACTTCTCAAACTCTGGAGCAAAAAGTGCCTGATCTTGGTGAAGTAGCGCAGGCCAAATAATAATGAGACCTGCAAACCAGCAAACCATCTGCAGAAACCATTGCCCGAAGGACATTTCGTAGAAGAGGAAAAAGTTGAGGAGGGGAAGACGTGTAGAATGCCTCTCTTCGCCATGCGATTCTCGCTCAAGATAGCTCTTCCGCAAGTACGCGAAGGTCGCAATGCATCCGAAGATGCCGTACCAGAGAACAATTGAGAGCGCGACAGTTAAGATACGCATAATTTCCCTTCCGCTTGATTGCGTTCGTGAATGAAGTCGCCGGCAATTCCGGTGAAGCCCACCGTGAGGGCAATGAGCCCGCCAAATAGAAAGAACAGGGCTGCCATCCACAGGCTATCTGCCTCCTGCCAGTAAATGCCGTTGACACCGAGTACCCACGGCGCAAGCGCACAGGTTCCCCAGGTGATAGGGGAACGAAGCGGCCACCGCGCAAGGAGGTGAAAAAACTGTTTTATTGTATTCATATTTTGGGAAGAACCGGAATGTTGTTTGTTGTGGAGGTTCTTCCCCCATCTTTCGGCAAAATCTCCTCGTTGTCAATATCCACACACAACACGACTTGCTTCTGCTATACTTACCCCATCGGTCTACCAGCTACTTACTAGCAACTATTTTTTAGGCGTATGTCCATCAAGGCAGGTGTCGGAATAGCACAAGGAGAGGATGCCTATACCGCAGGTGCCAATGCTTGTCAGGAAGCATTTGACAAACTTGGGGAATCTTCCCCGAATGTAGTTCTGGTCTTCTCATCGGTTGAATATGACCAGGAAAAAATGCTTCAGGGTGTACGTTCGGTTTCTAGGGACGCCATCCTTGTGGGCTGTTCAACTGCGGGAGAAATAACTACCGAGGGTCCCGCCAAGCATCACTCGGTTGCGGTGATGGCTTTAAGAGGAGATGGAGTATCATTCTTTGCCGGTGTCGGAGAACATATTGTGGACGGACCGTCAGAGGCAGGAAAAGCGGTCGCGGATGCCGTAAGGGGGCAGGCTCCGGCCGGCAAGCTAGATGCATTTATTATGCTTCCCGACGTGCTTGTGGGAAACGGCGCCGATATTGTTCGCGGAGTACTTCAAGGTCTTGGGGCGCATTTTCCGATTGTTGGTGGTGCGGCTGGTGATGATTTTGAATTTAAGAAGACCTATCAATATCTCAATGACAAGCTCTACTCGGGAGCTGTGGTTGGTTTGGGGCTTAGCGGATCGTTTAAGATGGGCATAGGCGTTAAGCATGGGTGGGTACCCGTCGGTTCACCAAAACGTGTTACTAAATCAATTGGATCGGTACTGCACGAGCTTGACGGAGCACCCGCAATAAAAATTTATGAAGACTATTTTGGAGCCGATAATCTTGGCGAGCTCCGTAGTCAGACTCTCGCAAAACTGGCGATTACCTACCCACTCGGTATGCAGGTAGAGGGAAGTGATGAACTGTTAATTCGCGATCCACTTACCGTTGATGCAAACGGGTCCATAACTTGTGCTGCCGAGATTCCCGAGGGTGCGGAAATACGACTTATGATAGGAAGTCGTGAGGAGGCGATTAAAGTGGCGAAGGAGGCTGCGACACTTGCTGTCGCGGATCTTAGAGGGAGCATCCCCAAGGCCGTCATTATTTTCAACTGCATTGCGAGAAGTAAACTTTTTGGTGAGCGGTCGGGAGAAGAAATCTTTGCCATACAGGAGGCGGTGGGGAGAGATACGCCGCTTATCGGATTCTATACCTACGGTGAACAGGCTCCGCTTGGAGGTGAGGTTCGCAATATGGAAAAATGTAACCCTGCCTTTCATAATGAAACCGTCGTCATCTGTGTACTTGGAGATTAGCGTGCTTAGGCACTGTAACAAAATAACTTATCCATCTCGACTCCATATGCAACCCAATCTTCAATTTTTCCTCAATCGCAGAATGTTTGTCGTACCAAGGGTACGCCTCTCATTCCGCTCAATCGAAAAAAATGAATCTCGGGCGCATCTGAAGCCGAATCAGGTCAACTTATTTTGTTACAGTGCCTTACCAGAGACGCCATGAATGTGCGACTACGTTTTCGCTATGCAAATCCGCCAAAAAATATACTCAAGATATGCCTTGTTCGCACTGATTCCGATGGCTCTGTTTGCTATCTCGGGCGGTATCGTCTTCTATGTGCCTCACAGCAATGCCGTTCATTTAGTGTCTTTCTTTGTCGCACTTACGGTAAGCATTATTTTTGAGTTGCTGGTCTTCCGATTTCAAATTCGTCCCAACTTTATTGAGCTTGATAAAATTCGACGTATTTCTGCAGAACAGGAACAGAGTGCAAAACTATTGGTACGGCGCGACCTTGAACTTACCCGAGCAAACGAACGTCTTAGTGAACTTGATGCCGTTAAATCGGGTTTTATTACCGTCGTAGCACACCAGCTGCGCACGCCTCTTTCTGGTGTTAAGTGGACACTCAATCTTTTGTTAAAGGGTGATTTGGGAACACTTAGTGATGAGCAGAGAGATTTTTTGCTCAAAGCATATGAAAGTAACGACAGAATGATTTCACTGGTCAACGATATGCTTAGGGCCGATCGTGTGGAATCAGGCAGTTTAAGCTATTCCTTTTCCGCGATACGGGTGTGGGATGTTGTTCAAAAGGTGTTGCTTGAAATTACACCACTCGCGAATACGCGAAAGTTATCTCTCCATGTCGAACCCGAAGTTGAACACCTTCCTAAGGTATATGCGGATCCGGAACGGGTCCGGGCTATGCTTCAAAACCTTCTCGAGAACTCCCTTAAATATTCACTTCCGCCCGGAAAAGTGGTGATACGTGGAAGAACGGATGGGGATTTTATCCGAATGAGCGTTACGGATAATGGGATTGGTATTCCGAAAAATGAGCAAAAAAATGTCTTTGAGCGTTTTTTTCGCGCGGGGAATGCGCTTAAGCTTGAAACCGAGGGGACTGGACTCGGACTTTTCATTGCCAAAAGCATTGTAAGGCGACATGGTGGAAGAATTTGGTTTGAAAGTAGCGAGAATAAGGGAGCCACTTTTTTCTTTACGTTGCCAATTGCTCAAGTTGGTAGACAAATGTCAGCTTAAAAAAACGCTCGTATACATACATAACTTTACTCTTCCCACGTTTTCTCGTATCATTTTTTCTATGCCAAAAATACTCATTGTTGAAGACGATACATTTCTCGGAAAAGTGCTTGTTCAAAAACTGCAAGTTAACGGCTTTGAAACGAAGCTGGTTATTGATGGTAATCTCGCTTTGCAACAAATGAAGGAATGGAAGCCCGACCTGGTATTACTCGATATTATATTGCCGAGGAAGAACGGCTATGAAGTCTTGGAAGTAAAAAGTAGTGACGCAACGATTGTTCATATACCTACTATTATTATTTCAAATTCGGGCCAACCAGTTGAGATTAACCGTGCGCTCGCTCTCGGGGTTAAGGATTATCTCATTAAAGCTGAACTTGACCCAGAAGAGGTTATCACAAAGGTGAGGCTTCAGCTTGATATGGGCACGAACCCTGTGGTGAGCGTGATCGATACAACTCCCAAAATTAGCGCTGGAGTTTCTCCGTTGCCACAGCTTGCCGGTAAAACAATTATGTGGGTTGAGGACGACAAGTTTTTGAGCGACATTATCGGTCGAAAGCTCCAGGCTGAAAAATGTATCCTTCTGCACGCGGGGACAGGGGAGGAAGCTTTTCGGTTGCTTGAGCGAACAATTCCCGACATCATTCTTTTGGACATTCTTCTGCTCGGAATGGACGGATTTGAAATATTACGTCGGATAAAGAGTCGTTCGGAAACCAAAGACATTCCCGTTATTCTTCTCTCAAATCTTGGACAAAAAGAGGATATGGAGAAAGGAAAGGCACTTGGGGCCTCGCGTTTTTTGATAAAGGCGATGGTGACCCTGGATGAAATTGTTGCGGCGATAAAGGAAGTACTGGCAACGGTAGGATAGCGAGCATGTACTATTTTCCGGGATGGTGTGGTTTTATACGTAGATGAAAACACTTTTAGTTCTTTTGGTTGTACTTCTCGGCACTCCCGTAGCAGTTATTCTGTTTTTGCTTCTCCTGCCCTTTGCGGTTGCCCTTCTCGGGGTAATTTATCTCGCTTACTGGGGTATTATCGGTATGTTTTGGGTAGGGTGGGGTCTCCTACTTTTCTCCCGATGGTGCGTGCGACCACGGCGACATTACGCACAGATTCGTGTGTCTCGGCCGGTATAGGCGTATGGTAATTTCGAAAAGCGGTGCATGGTTGCGCCGCTTTGCTTTATGATACACATACCAGTATACGAATAATACGATGCAACCCGCCCGTACCGAAACGGTGCATTCGGGCGGGCGAATACCTACGAATACCGAGACACCGTGCGCTAGGTTATACCATCCCCAACTAACCTCTCCACAATACCTCTTTGTTGTGGTATGCTCTTTGCATATGGCAAAGCTCATAGTCGTTGCGCACGACACTGAAGCCGGACTCCGGAAGAAGCTCCGGCATGCGCGGGATGAAG